>Ga0222712_10004846_pt1 | contig 13891 bp, 8 predicted proteins | sample C33_657DmetaG_FD_165043 | JGI IMG/M metagenome (GOLD analysis project Ga0222712, IMG submission 165043) | Estuarine water microbial communities from San Francisco Bay, California, United States - C33_657D | ecosystem: Environmental > Aquatic > Marine > Unclassified | place: USA: California...
AGTGGCATACTTGTCCAAAGGGTGGTCGTATCAATGCATCTAACCCTTGTTCAGAATATATGTTCTTGGACAACACGGCTTGTAACCTTGCTTCTATCAACTTGCGTAAATTCTTCAATGAGTCTGACAATAGTTTTGATGTAACTGGTTTTGAATACACTACAAGATTATGGCAGACTGTATTAGAAGTATCTATATTAATGGCACAGTTCCCTTCTAAAGAAGTAGCACAATTATCTTACGACTACAGAACTACTGGTTTAGGTTTTGCTAACCTTGGTTCAATGTTAATGGTAAGTGGTATTGCTTATGATAGCGAAGAAGCTCGTGGTATTGCAGGTTCAATCACTGCAATTATGACGGGGGTTGCCTATAAGACTTCTGCTGAGATGGCTTCCTTCTTAGGTGCCTTTGACAGATACGAAGAAAACAAAGAAGACATGTTACGTGTAATGCGTAATCACCGCGCAGCTGCTTATGATGCAGAAACTGCTTATGTAGGTATTGAAATTAAACCACAAGGAATTAAAGCTCAATATACTCCTGATTATTTATTGAAAGCTGCCACAAAGGCTTGGGATGATGCAGTTCAATTAGGAGAAAAATATGGTTATAGAAACGCACAAACAACTGTAATTGCTCCAACTGGAACCATTGGTTTAGTAATGGATTGCGATACTACAGGGGTTGAACCAGATTTTGCTTTGGTGAAATTTAAAAAATTATCAGGCGGTGGATACTTTAAAATTATCAACCAATCGGTACCACAAGCATTAAAGAACTTGGGTTATTCTCAAGCAGAAAATGATGCCATTGTAAACTTCGCTGTAGGACATGCAAGTTTTGCAGGAGCGCCTTACATTAATAATGAATCTTTATTAGCGAAAGGATTTTTACCAGAAGAAATTGCAAAATTAAATGGTGCTGCTAAATCTGCATTTGAAATTGGATTTATTTTCAACCGTTTCACTTTAGGTGATGCTTGTTTGACAAGATTAGGTTTCAAAGAAGAAGTATTCGCAGACTGGAGCTTTAACTTATTAGAAGCATTAGGATTTACTGAAGATCAAATAGATGCTGCCAACGATTATGTTTGCGGTACCATGACTGTAGAAGGTGCACCAGCATTGAAAGACGAGCATTTGTCAATCTTTGATTGTGCGAATAAAAACGGTAAAAAAGGAGTAAGATATATTCATGCACATGGACATATTAGAATGATGGCAGCCTGTCAACCATTCTTATCTGGTGCGATTTCAAAAACAATTAACCTTCCTAACGAAGCTACTGTTGAAGAAATTGCCGATTCTTATTTATTAAGCTGGACATTAGGTTTAAAAGCAAATGCTATCTACCGTGATGGTTCTAAATTAAGCCAACCTTTAAGTACAAAGTCTGATAAGAAGAAAAAAACAGATGCTACAGCAGAAGAAGCTGCGCATGCAGCTGATGCAGGAGGTGCAGCTGGTTCTCAATTAGTAGACTTAAGTAAATTGAATGTTGATGAGTTATTAGAAGAAGTTCAAAAAAGAATGGCTGCTTCTACCGACACTAAATTCAAGCGTCAATTGTCTCGCATTGTTGAGCGTAAATCTTTACCTGCGAAGCGTCGTGGCTTTACACAGAAAGCTAGAATTGGCGGTCAGGTTTTATTCTTAAGAACTGGTGAATACAACGATAACACTTTAGGAGAAATATTTATTGACTTAGCAAAAGAAGGATCTACACTACGTAGCTTAATGAACTGCTTCGCTATCTCTATTTCTGTTGGCTTACAATATGGTGTGCCTTTAGAAGAGTTCGTAGAGAAGTTTGTATTTACTAAGTTTGAGCCTTCTGGAATGGTCGATCATCCAAATATTAAAACCACTACTTCTATCGTTGACTTTATATTCCGCTCTTTAGCTTATGAATATTTAGGAAGAACCGATTTAGTACATGTATTAGATAAGCCTACAGTAGAAAACTTAGGCGAAGAAGGAGATATTACTTTAGTAGGAAAGCCTGAACTAAGTAGCATACGCGTTACAGCACCAGTGGCCGCTCCAGTAGTAAAAGCAGCTGTAGCAGTAGAAGCCAATGGTTCAATGGACAACATAACAGCAGCAGCAAAGAGCATGCAAAGCGATGCGCCTGCTTGTAGCACTTGCGGACATATTACAATAAGAAGTGGTACATGTTATAAATGTTTAAACTGCGGTACAAGCATGGGCTGTTCGTAAAAACTAAATTTTCATAAAATGTAAAATTTGATTTTACTTCTCTAATGATTTTTTAAAAGGCCCCCATAAACGGGGCCTTTTTTGATTTTTTGTGATTTTTTGTAAAATATAAAATTCACAAAAACATCCTCTTATGATTTTTTAAAAGGCCCCCATAAACGGGGCCTTTTGTTTTTTTATCCTTAATTATTTCTATTTACCCCTTTAAGGCTTTGTTTAAGCTTGTTGCCTTTTTTAAATCAAATAATTCCCACTTATAAAATGAGGGGGACTTTTTTGCATTTCATTCAATTTTTTCTTTAAATTCATTCTTTAATTACAATAGCAAAAACGATTGCCTTATGTCAAGTTTTGAAGTAAAAATATCTCCTAAAAAATACGATGCAGTAATTGTGGGTTCTGGTGCCGGAGGAGGAATGGCTGCCTATGTATTATCCAAAGCGGGATTAAAAGTTTGTTTATTAGAAGCAGGTCCAGAATTTGATCCTGCAAAAAATTCAGCACAATTAAAAAATCCATGGGATTCTCCTCGTCGTGGAGCAAGTACCAAAATGAGACCCTTCGGCGATTTCGATGCTTCTTTCTGGGGCTGGGAAATTGATGGAGAACCTTATACGCAAACTCCAGGTAGTGATAAATTCGAGTGGTGGAGAGCAAGAATGGTAGGTGGTCGTACGAACCATTGGGGTCGTATCTCCCTTCGTTTTGGACCACGCGATTTCAAAAGAAAAAGTATCGATGGTTTAGGTGACGACTGGCCAATTGGCTACGAGGACATCAAACCTTACTATGATAAGATTGATAAATTAATTGGTGTATACGGAACCAATGAAGGTCGTGAGAATGATCCTGATGGAATTTTCTTACCTCCTCCAAAACCTCGTTTACATGAGTTAATGTTTAAAAAAGCAGCTACCGGCATTAATATTCCTGTAATTCCTTCTCGTTTATCTATTTTAACTAAAAAAATTAACGACGAACGTGGTGCTTGTTTTTATTGTGGTCAATGTAATCGTTCTTGTAAAGTATACGGCGACTTTTCTTCTTCATCTGTTTTAGTTCGACCTGCTATTTTAACTGGCAACGTGGATTTAATTACTGGTGCCATGGCGCGTGAAGTAATGACAGACAATGAAGGAAAAGCAACAGGTGTTTCTTATGTCAATAAATTTGACAACCAAGAATATCAAATCAATGCAAAAGTGGTTATCCTTGGAGCAAGTACTTGCGAGACAGCTCGTTTGTTACTCAATTCAAAATCTACCAAGCATCCCAATGGTTTAGCCAATAGTTCTGGCGTAGTAGGACATTATTTACATGATTCTACTGGTGCTGCAATGGGTGGTGTAATTCCTTCTTTATTTGGCCGTAAGCGTTACAATGAAGATGGTGTGGGTGGTATGCACGTTTACACTCCATGGTGGTTAGATAACAAAAAATTAAATTTCCCTCGTGGTTATCATATTGAATATTGGGGTGGCATGAGCCAACCTGGTTATGGCTTTGGAATGGGAATGCAAGGTATGAATGGCAAGTTCCAAGTGAATGGTAGAACCAAGGAAGCAGGTGGTTATGGTGAATCATTAAAAGAAGATGTTCGTTTCTTTTATGGTGCCAATGTAGGAATGGGTGGACGTGGTGAAGCGGTACCTCGCTTTGACAATAAATGTAGTATTGACCCGGATGTAGTAGATAAATATGGTATTCCTGTGTTGAAATTTGATTGTAAGAATTCTGAGTATGAAGTGCAACAAGCAAAGCATATGAAAGAAACCTTTAAAGAAATCATGCATGAAATGGGTGCTGTAATTACTTGGGGTGATCAAGATGATGCAAGTAATAAATATGGCTTATCTAATCCAGGAAATATTATTCACGAAGCAGGAACAGTGCGTATGGGTGCCGATAAAAAAACTGCTCCATTGAATGCATTTGGACAAGCCTTTGATTGTAAGAATTTATTCTGCGTAGATGGATCGGTATTTACTTCGCAAGCAGATAAAAATATTACATGGACTATTTTAGCATTGTCTATGCGTACTTCAGAATATGTATTGGATCAATTACAAAAACAAAATTTATAATATTATGGACAGAAGAAAATCCATCAAAGCGATGATATTAGGAACGGTTTCAACAGCTGTTCTAGTAGAAGCTTGTAAAAATTCAGCCACCACGGTAGCTGAAGTGAATATGGACGATCGTATGCAGGAAGAAAAAGATTATTTAGTTAAAGTAAAAGCGCAGCCTAATTTTTTCACTGAACATGAAATGGCTACTATTACGATACTATCTGATATTATTATTCCAAAAGATGCAGTCAGTGGTTCTGCTACCGATGCCAAAGTGCCTGAGTTTATCGAGTTTATTGTAAAAGATATGCCCGACCATCAAGTGCCTATGCGTGGAGGTTTAAAATGGCTGGACTTACATAGCTATAAAAAACATGCAAAGGCCTTTACAGAATGTTCTAGTAAAGAGCAAATAGGCATTGTAGATGAGATTGCTTATCCTCAAAAAGCAGCCCCAGAATTAGCACAAGGCGTAAGCTTCTTTAATAAAATAAGAGACTTAGTCACTACTGGTTTTTACACTGCAGAAATTGGTGTGAAAGACTTAGGCTATATGGGTAATGTACCCAATATGTGGGCAGGTGTACCAGATGATGTATTAAAGCAATATGGTTTAGCTTATACGGAGAAGGAATTGAAGGAGTGCATATGATTCTTTAATGAAACAAAAAAGCCCCTCGAAATTCGAAGGGCTTTTTTATATTTAAGAAAACTGTATTTAGGAATTTATGATATGCTACTACCAGGAGCAATGGCTTCAGAAGGTTGTACAAAGTATAGTTTACCATTCGCATCTTCTGCCATTAATATCATACCCTTACTTTCAACACCGCGCATTTTACGAGGGGCTAAATTAGCCACCACTACTACTTGCTTTCCAATTATGGCAGCTGGTTCAAAATGCATGGCAATACCCGATAGTATGGTTCTTTTTTCCGAACCAAGGTCTACCTCTAGTTGTAAAAGCTTGTCTGCCTTTTCTACTTTCTTGGCGTCAATAATAGTGCCTACGCGTAAATCTATTTTTCCGAAATCGTCAAAAACAATTTCAGGTTTCAAGCCCTTGTCTTTTACCTCTGTTGGGCCTGTTGCTGGCGTATTATCCATAGTTATTTTTTTAGCGTTGAGATTGCTTTTTAATTGTGTTAATTCTGCTTCTATTTCTTCGTCTTCAATTTTTCTAAATAATAATTCTGGAGGGCGTAAGCTATAACCCACTTTTAATAAGTTAAAGCCACCTGCATTTTGCCATTCAAGCATTCTGTCCACCACTTTCATCATTGTGCACATTTTCTTCGCCGTGAATGGTAAGAAGGGATTAATTAAAATAGCAAGGTTGGCGCATAGTTGCAAACAAGCATGCATGGTGTTATCAATCTTAGCTTGAGCCGTTGGGTCGGTCTCCATATTTTTTGCAAGTATCCAAGGCTCTTTCTTTTGCATGTATTGATTCCCTAAGCGCGCTAAATTAATGACTTCAAACTGTGCTTCTCTAAATTTATACTGCTCTAGTAATTCAGTAATTTTCTCTTTACTTTCTTTTACACTTATTAATATAGCCTGGTCTTCATCATCCAAAAATTCTGTATGAATAGGAGGTACTTTCCCTTTGCATAATTTATGCATTAGTACCCAGGTTCTATTGACAAAATTAGCGAAGATGCTTACCAGCTCTCCGTTCACCGATTCTTGAAATCCTTTCCATGTAAACTCACTATCCTTTGACTCGGGTGCAATAGCAGTTAAATAAAAACGAAGACTATCGGCAAGGCCATTACCTCCATTGTCTTTTTTAATCCACTTATTTATAAAATCATCCATCTCAATGCTCCATCCTTTAGAAGTACTCATTTTATCTCCTTCTAAATTCATGAATTCATTGGCAGGTACATTTTCTGGTAAAATATTGCCATGCAATTTCAACATGATAGGAAAAATAATACAATGGAAAACAATATTGTCTTTACCAATAAAGTGAATCAGTTTAGTTTCTTTATCATTCCAATAAGGGGTCCAGTCTTTTCCATTATTAAGTGCCCATTGTTTAGTGGCACTTATATATCCAATAGGGGCATCAAACCAAACATATAAAACTTTTCCAGCGCCAGAGGCTAGTGGCACTTTCACGCCCCAGTCTAAATCGCGGGTCACTGCTCTTGGTTGCAAGCCACCTTCAATCCAACTTTTACATTGCCCTACTACGGCAGCTCTCCAGTCTTTTGCATGATCGTTTAAAATCCATTGACGTAAAAAATCTTCGTGCTTATTTAAAGGTAAATACCAATGCGTAGTTTCTTTTTTAATAGGGGCTTGTCCACTTAAAGTACTTACAGGATTTATTAATTCTTCAGGACTTAAGCTCTTGCCACATTTTTCACATTGGTCACCATAGGCTTCAGGGTGACTACAATTAGGACAAGTTCCTTTTATATAACGGTCCGCTAAAAATGTTTGCGTGGCCTCATCAAAATATTGTTCGGTGGTCTTAGTTTCTAAATCGCCCTTTGCTTCTAGGTCTTTAAAAAAAGCGCTTGCTGTTTCATGGTGTAAGGGGTCGCTAGTGCGGTGGTAAATATCAAACTCAATACCTAAGTCCTTAAAATTTTGCTCAATAATAGGATGGTATTTATCAATGATGGCTTGAGCCGTGGTACCTTCCTTCGTTGCTTGAATAGGAATAGCCGTTCCGTGCTCATCGCTACCGCAAACAAATACCACATCTCTTTTCTGCGCTTTTAGGTAGCGGACATAAATATCGGCTGGTAAATAAGCGCCTGCCAAGTGGCCGATATGCTTCAGTCCATTTGCATAAGGAAGGGCTGCTGTAATCAAATATCTTTTTGGCGTGTTCATTGCAGCAAAAGTACTTAATATTGTGGTATGATTCAACCGTCTCATCTTCAGCCAGGCGACACTATTGGCATTGTATGCCCATCGGGTTATATCCCCTTAGAAAAAGTGCAAATTTGCATTCAAACCATTGAAAAATGGGGCTATAAGGTAAAATTGGGAACTACCGTTGGAGCAAAAAAGGATAGTTTTTCGGGTACGGATGAACAAAGAGCCCATGATTTACAAACCATGCTTGACGACGCTTCTGTAAAGGCCATACTCTGTGCTAGGGGTGGTTATGGGGCAAGTAGAATCATAAATACCATAGAATTCAAGGCTTTTAATAAGCAGCCAAAATGGGTGATTGGATTTAGCGATATCACTGTTTTGCATGCAGCCATTTTACAAGAAAATTGCATGAGTATTCATGGCCCTATGGCGGCGGCCTTTGCGAAGGGGGAAGCGGGGGAGCCTTATATACAATCCTTAAAACAAGTATTAGAAGGAGAGAAAACAACTTATACAATTCCTGCGCATTCCATGAATGTTATAGGGAGTGCAAAAGCAGAACTGGTGGGCGGAAATTTATGCATGCTCGCACATTTAATAGGTTCCAAAAATGCTATTGATACCAAAGGGAAAATTTTGTTTTTAGAAGATGTAGGGGAGTATCATTATAATATTGATAGGTTAATAATACAGTGTAAAAATGCAGGGCTGTTTGATAATCTAGCAGGATTGGTCATAGGTGGTTTCACAGATTTAAAAGACGCTTCTTCCGATTTTGGAGCCAACGCTTATGAAATTATTAAAGAACATACTTTAGGCTATACTTTCCCTATTTGTTTTGATTTCCCCATTAGCCATAGCCTTCCAAATTTTGCCATAAAACAGGGGCAGGTATATCGTTTAGCCGTGTTGGCTCAGGAGGTAAGTTTGACGGAAGTCTAATTTTTAGATTTTTTTAACCTTTTTATTAAACAAGCGTTAATATTAGCTTTTAGCGATTTTGCAATCTAATTATTGCGTTAAATTTGTATTATAAATTTCAAAACTATGAAGAAGTCTTTTTTAACCATTTCGTTGTCCTTATTATTAGGTTTGCAATTTTTATTTGCACAATCTTACGAAGTAGCGGGTATTGAAAAATCCGATAAGGAAGATATGCAGTATGAGGTATTAGGAAAAGTAGGCGCTCGTTATTGGATTTATAAAAATGTGGGAGGTATTGCCACCATTGCACAGTACAATGATAGAATGCAATTAGTGAAGCAAAACGATTTATCTTTTATTAAAACCACTAATTTAAATGGCATTGAATTTATAACGAACGAAAATAATGTATATGTATTTTTTCAGTTCCAAGTAAAGGCAACAGTGTATGCTGCGGTGGCTGAATTAAATACTGATGGCTTGCTAGTGGGTAGTCCAAGAATTGTCGATTCTGCTGATAAAATTAAACCAGGCACTGGTGTGAAAGTTTTTAATTTATTAGAAAGTGAGGATCGTCAAAAGCTAGTTATTTTTAGTGTAAACACGACCAATAAAAATTCGATTAAAGTAAGAGCCATTACTTTAAATAAAAACATTGAAAATAGTAATGAAACTGAAATAAGCATTAATTCAACTAATAAAAAATCAAGCTTGTCGGATTTTGCATTAGATAATAATGGTAATTTATTTTGCTTAAGAAATGTAACGCAAACGGGCATGGCGCCAGCGGTAAGCTTACTGTATTTATCGGCAAGCGGTGCGGAAGTGTTAGAGTCTCCTATTTTAAATAATAGTTTACTATTAGATGATATTAGAGTTAAGATTGACAATAAAGCAGGTCGAGTTATTTTGAATTCTTTTTATGCGACTACCAAAAAAGGAAATATAGATGGCTTGTACTCTTATGTTTGGGATATTAATGCAAAAAAAGAAATTCTTACTAATTCTAATAGGTTTAACGATGCGGTAAGAGGCTTAGTAACCAATAAAAGAAATTTAAAAACTGCTTTTGATATGTTTTACTTAGATAAAGTAAGTACACAGGCCGATGGTAGTTTTGTTGTCATTAGTGAAGCTGCAGAATCTTATTCTAATAGAACTATGTTTTCAAGATGGGATTACTTTTACGGCGGTCCTTTTTACAATCCCTTTATGTTTAATTACTGGAACAGACCTTTTGGTTTCTACCCTTGGGCTAGATTTGGCTGGGGTCCTAGCGCCTTTATGTGGAATAGATGGATGAACCCTTATGCTTCATTTGGTTATCCAAGTGTTACTTACAATGCCAATAATATTGCATTATTATCATTCGATATCAAAGGAAACTTACAATGGGTCAAAACAATCGATAAAAAACAAACAGATCAAAATGTAGACCAGTTTATTGGCTATGGCAGTATTGAAAATGAGTCGGGCATGAGTTTTGTGTATCATCAAAAACAAAAAGGAGTACATCAATTAATAGTGAATACACTTTCTAAAGAGGGTCAATTGGTAAAAGGGAATTCTATTATTTTGAATGAAAAAAATTACGAGTGGATGCCAAAAAGCTTGAAGCAAGTGGGTACGCATGAAGCCATTTTGCCTTATCAGTATAAAAGTAAAATTGGCTTCGCAAAAATTCAAATTAAATAATAGCTGGTGGTTTTTTTATTCAAAGACAAATCCGATCTTAACTTAATTTTTTTATTGCTCTTAAGTGTAGCCTTACATTTTCATGTATGGACGCATCCGCCATTAGTCATTGCCAATGAGTCGGATGGTTTATTGTCTTATTTTTTGCTTCATTATGTTCAAAATTTTCCACCATTGGTATTAGTATTTTTGTTTCATACAATACTATTAAGTCAGGCTATTCGATTAAATATATTGCTGAGTAATTTTAAAATGTTTCAGCAAATTAGTTATATACCTGCCTTCACTTATATTATTTTAACAGCCATGTTTCCTTATTGGGATGTTATAAGCGCAGGTTTAATTGCAAATACACTGGTTATTTGGATACTAGTAAAATTGCTTCGCTTATACGATCAAAATCAACCCAAAACCTTAGAGTTTAATATTGGTTTAATTGTAGGTATATCTATCATATTATATGAACCTATTGCGATATTAATACCTGTGGTTTTATTTGCCTTAGTCATTATAAGACCCTTTAAATTAGCTGAATGGCTAGTTTTAATAATGGGTATCGTACTTCCCTTTTACTTTATTTTTACCTATGTATTCTTGATGGGCGATATATCCAATTTTAGACAATATTTACCCAAATTAGACTGGAAAAACCCATTAGTGCAACCAAGCTTCAATGTTATTTTGGCTTTAGTGGTTATGGGGATTCAATTAATTGCCGGCTTTTATTATTGGAATGAACAGCAGGCTCGCTTTATCATTCAGGTAAGAAAATACTGGGGTGTATTTTTTCTACTTCTACTACTAACTTTTTTTCAACCCATCCTTTTTTCTGTACAGGCCTTATATGCCTCTGCTATTGTCATAGCGCCCTTGGCTAGTTTTATCAGTTTTGGCTTTGCTACACCTAAAAGACTGCTCATACCTAATCTCTTATTTTGGGCGGGGGTAGCGGTTATTGTGTATAACCACCTTGGCTAAGTGAAGAATTTAACCTCTTCTTTTTAAGGGTTTTTGGTACCTTTGGCACTTAGTTTTAAGCATTAAAAAATTTAGCTATGAAGTTTGGCGTATTAGTATTCCCGGGATCAAATTGTGATAGAGATATGCAAGATGCATTAGAAAAAGATTTGGGCTATCCAGTTGAAATGTTATGGCATAAGGACAGCGATCTTTCTCATTTCACCACAGACGATTGTATTGTGCTTCCAGGAGGTTTTTCTTACGGAGACTATTTGCGTTGTGGAGCCATTGCTAAATTTAGTCCTATGATGAAATCGGTGATTGAGTTTGCGAATAAAGGCGGAAAGGTATTAGGGGTTTGTAATGGTTTTCAAATTTTATGCGAGAGCGGTTTATTACCTGGCGCTTTATTACAAAATGCGAACCAACAGTTTATTTGTAAAAATGTTTTTATTAAAACAGATAAAAGTGAAGCTTTGCAAATTCCTATTGCACATGGCGAAGGAAGGTATTATGCAGACGAAGCTACTTTGACGCATTTAGAAAAAAACAATCAAATATTATTTCGTTACTGCGATGAAAAAGGAGAAGTAGGTGGTACTGCGAACCCCAATGGGTCTACAATGGATATCGCAGGTATTTGCAATGATAAGCGTAATGTATTTGGCATGATGCCACATCCAGATCGTGCTACCTCTAGTGCATTAAGTAATATAGATGGTAAAAAAGTATTTGAAATACTAGGATTGAAGAATTAAAAGCATTTTTTAGCGATCTATCTTTTTAACAATGTAGAAGAATAAATATGAAAAAAATAATAATCTTGTTTTGTGCTTTAGTATTTGCATTGAATGTAAGTGCACAAAAACCTAATCCGGTAAAATGGAGTTTTACAGCTGTTAAAAAATCGGACAAACAATACGATATAGTTGCCACTGCTACTATTGATGCACCTTGGCATATGTATTCTCAGTTTGTAAGTGGCGGCCCTATTCCTACTCATTTTACTTTTAGTAAAAACCCTTTAATACAATTAGCGGGTAAAACTAAGGAGAATGGGAAATTGCAAAAAATGTATGATAAAAATTTCAAAACAGAGCTAAGCTTTTTTAGTGACAAAGTTGAATTTGTACAAACAGTTAATTTAAAAGTAGCTAGCAAGACTAATTTAGTGGGTTTGGTTGAATATAGTATTTGCAACGATGATCGTTGTTTGCCTCCAGCAAAGGTTACTTTTGAAGTAGCTTTGAATTAATCTAATTTTAATAATTCTATTTTGAATAAAATACTTGTCTGCTTTGTATTTTTAATAACTGCACTTACTGGGCTTCAATTGCAAGCACAAGCGCCCATTACTATTACTGCAAAGGCAGTTGTTCTAAATGATAGTAGCTATTTAGTTAAGGCAAATATTCAAATAAAAGAAGGTTGGCATGTATATGGAACAAATCCAGATGGTTTAAATGCACCTGAAATAAGTTCGAAAATTGAAACTGCCAAATTTCAAGATAAGCCTGTATTTTCTATCAAGCCTATCCAAGAAAAAGATATTTTATTTACTAAGGCCTTTTTATTTAATAAGCCATTTGATATTGCCCAAAATATAATCATTAAAGGTTTTCAGCCCGATAGTTTGCAACTATTAATGGTCTTAAATGTGGCCAAGGCCGATTCTTTTTTGAGTTTAGAAATTCCTTTTTCAGTGGCACTTGCCAATGGAAAAAAAGTAGCAGGTTTTCAAATTCTTTTACCTGCATCGGCCACTCAAGCTCCTGCATATGCCTGTGGTGCTAAGGCGGCTACAACCAATACTAGTTCAAGTCCTTGGGAATTATTATTACTTGGTTTTTTAGGTGGGTTAATTGCCTTAATTACCCCATGTGTATTTCCAATGATACCCGTAACGGTTTCATTTTTTACCAAGCGTTCTAAAACAAGAAAGCAGGGCATTAAAAACGGTTTACTTTATGGTCTAAGTATATTTTTAATTTATGTTTTAGCCAGTTTACCCTTTCATGTACTAGGCAATGTACAACCAGAAATTTTTAATAGTATCTCCACCAACCCTTGGTTAAATATTATTTTCTTTATCATATTTGTTTTTTTCAGTATTTCCTTTTTTGGATTTTTTGAAATTAGTTTGCCTAGTGGCATTGCCAATAAGGCCGATTCCAAAAGCGGACTAGGAAGTATTGCAGGTATTTTTTTTATGGCTATTACTTTAGCCATTGTTTCTTTCTCATGTACTGGGCCCATTCTTGGAACCTTATTGGTAGGCTCTTTACAAGGAGGTGCTTGGGCATTAACCTATGGCATGGCTGGTTTTGGTTTAGCCTTAGCCCTGCCTTTTACTTTATTTGCCATCTTCCCTCAATGGTTACAAAGCTTACCTAAATCGGGTGGGTGGTTAGATACGGTGAAAAAAGTATTGGCCTTTTTAGAATTAGCCTTGGCCTTTAAATTTTTATCAAATGCCGACTTAGTACAACATTGGGGACTACTCAAAAGAGAAGTGTTCTTAGGCATTTGGGCTATTATAAGTATTGCATTAGCACTTTATTTAAGAGGAATTTTATTATTACCTCATGATGTTAAAGGAGCAAAAATCTCAAGAGGTAGAAAAATATTTGGCGACTTGGCCATAGTGTTTGGTCTTGTATTAATAGTGGGCATGGCGCCTAAGAATACTTATTTATTAAAATTCCTAAGTGGCTTTCCACCTCCTACGCATTATAGTTTATTTACCAATACAGCTGAACAGGCTGGACTACATGCTAATGTGGTGAATGACTATGAAAGTGCCGTTCAATTATCGAAACAGCAAAATAAACCTATACTTATTGACTTTACTGGTTGGGCCTGTGTGAACTGTCGTAAGATGGAAGAAAATGTTTGGACCGATCCTGAAGTAATGAGCTTTATACAAAATAATTTTATTCTTGTTTCTTTATATGTAGATGATAAGGCTTTACTTCCAGTAGAAAAGCGTTTTACGTATACCACTGCTGCTGGTGCTAAAAAAGAAATCACAAGTGTGGGCGATTTATGGGCCACTTTTCAAGCGGAAAACTTTAACCAGTCTTCACAGCCACTCTATGTGGTCATGAGTCCCGATCAAAAATTATTATCCAATCCGGTGGGCTATACGCCCGATGCTAAAGAATATTTGAATTGGCT
>Ga0222712_10004847_pt1 | contig 13888 bp, 9 predicted proteins | sample C33_657DmetaG_FD_165043 | JGI IMG/M metagenome (GOLD analysis project Ga0222712, IMG submission 165043) | Estuarine water microbial communities from San Francisco Bay, California, United States - C33_657D | ecosystem: Environmental > Aquatic > Marine > Unclassified | place: USA: California...
CAGCGGCGCCGTGGTGCTCTGGGCCTTCGCCCTCTTCTACTGGTTCATCGACATCAAAGGCCGCAAAGCGTGGACCTTCCCGCTCGTCGTCGTCGGCATGAACTCCATCGCCATCTACGTCGCCTACCAGCTCACCGCCGGCTGGATCCGCAGCGTCGGCAAGACCTGGCTCGGCAACGACCTCTTCACCGGCACCACCGGCGCCCTCGCCTCAAGCCTCCTCGTCCTCGGTGTCCTCTGGACCTTCTGCTGGTGGCTCTACCGCCGGAAGGTGTTTATCCGGATCTGAAATAAAAAGGGGATCTCTTCGAGATCCCCTTGGTTGCCATGTGTCGGCGATTACTGATCGCGGCTGTTCCAGTACTCGTCGTTATTCGGATTGCACTGGTTCGAGTGATTATCGCGATCGCTCTTAGGGTCGGTGTACACGTGTTGCTCCTTTCTATTTGCTAGGTTTGGCAGCGAGGAGTCCCCTCAGCTGAAATTGTTGTCGATGCCCGGAACCGCAGGCAGCGGCGGACCAGGACGGTTGATGACGGGCTGCGGAGGCCGGGGCGTGGTAATGCGCATGAGGAAGTATTAGTGGCTACGGACGTGGATCGGGAGATGGCTGCCTACATGACCAACGACCACGGGCTGGCCGGGGCTAGAAGGTTGGGCGACGTAGATGCGGGCCGAATCACTACCTGAACCGGTGCCGCAACGGATGTGCGCCTCGATGACATACTCCACCCCATCATGAACGACAAGGTAGTCCTTGCGGAAACGCTGCAGGGTCACGTCGGAAGAATGGGGACTGTAATCGTGAGAGCCATTCTGAGCCAAGAAGCCTGTCCAAGGCATACCAAGGCCAGATCCCGAGACGTTGCTCTTGGCCGCCAACGCCAAAGCCATCAAAGCGTCATAGATGTAGTCAGGGTCTTTATAATTCGAGAGTTCCGCAGTACGAAGGGCTCGTTCAGTGACGATCAAGTAAGGACCAGCGTCGCGCGAGGCGGCCTGAACCGCATCGAGGACGGAACTGAAGCGACGCACCTTCATGATCGAGAGACCCGAGCGCTTAGCGCGACGGCGACCCGAAGAGACCGGCGAAGAACGTTCACGAAACAGCGGACGCGGGAAACGACGAGGAACAACCGGACACTCGACCACCTTGATGCCGCTCGAAATCACACGCTGTGACTCGAGGAACTGGCTGACGCCCTCCTCGATCCACTGGCAGGCCTGTGAGCATGCGACGAGGAGGTGACTGCCCTGAACGAACAAGGTGCAACCGCAGTCTCCAAGCTGAGCTTGGCCGACAGGGGCGAGACGGACTTCGCCATTGCGGCGGAAGTCAGCGAGGACCTTGGCTTTGACGTGCCGCTTGTGCGCCCAGGCTTTCAGCTCGGACGCCAGCTTGGCGGGGTTCTTAATGGGGTACTTCATAATCTGAAGCATCAGAAGAAAGATGTTGACCCCCGTCGTCAAGCCCTACATCCAGACAGAGCATGAAGCCCACAGACCGCCTGCTAAAGATCGGCAAAAAACTTGATAAAGAGGGCCTTGGATCGTTCAAGGCCACCACCCCCGGGGGAGCCCCCGCCTACTTCAGGTCCCATGGTCTCCAGATCATCCCCAGCGAAGCTGAGGAACTCGACACCAATAAGGCCTGCCAGATCGTCATCACCCCCGAGGCCTCCGGCCTGTCCGGCTTGGTCATCAGGCTTCTCCGAATCTTGGGTGAGGGTAAGGACGGCCAAAGGCGAACGAAGGCCGCAATCCAAACATTTTGCGCCGCCCTAAAATCCAACAGGGATACAGGATGGGAACTCGAGGCGGCCAAGAACCTCATCACTGCAGCCATCAAGGCCGCGGAGACCCCCTACCCTGCACCAGGAAGGCATGATGACGACTGGGGTGACCTGGACCCATTCGGCGAACAAATGATTGGTCGTTACAGCACCCACTGGCGTCGCGCCAAGGAAATCCTTGAGTCACGCAGCAACCACTTCGACCCCAGTTCCCGAGAACTCAGCAGCATCGACGCATTTACCGGCCTACCTGAGGGGACTGACAACTCCGGAGACATTCCGGACGGAGTCTGGATTGAGATAAGCAAAATCATGGGAGTCGTCCTGGGCGGCCACTGGGTCCCCGTCTCCTTCCCTGCCGAGCCGATTACCCAGCGGTCGGAGCGGGCGATCATGAGAGCCTTGCGCCGGAAGGGCCTTCGCCCTGAAATCGCACTGACAATCATCGCCAACCGCGCGAAAGACCTCAAACGTCGGAGCTGATGACCGGCAAGCCCACCACGCTCGGAGACCTGGCCTACGTGTTCCACGGCGTGGGGAATGCGGACATCTTCACGGAAGAGAAACTGCAGAAGTCGAATAATCAGAAAGAAACAGCCGAATGCCGGGTCATCAAAGCATCGGATGTAACCAGCCAGCGCCCATGGCAACAACCCGACACAATTACATGGATGCGGGTTTCGAAGCGTATCGTTTCGTCGACCAAGCGGCGCGGCCTGGGCCAAAGCTGCATCCTCCAGCCAGGCGATCTGCTGCTAACCACAAGAGGCAAGCCGAAGGTGAGCCCGATGCTCACCAACGAGATGACGAAGGACGAAAAAATCGTAGCCGGCCCTGAGATACTTGTCATCAGAGCAAAAGAAGGAGTCTTTTGCGCCTCTTTGCGCGAAGCTTTGAAACAAAAGGCCGCCACGGTTTATTTTGAATCAACGACAACAAGGAAAAACAAGGACAAGGCGGAAGGAAAAGGCTGGGACAAGAGCGGAGTTCTTTCGAAAGAAGCAGCCGCCGGACTCCCCATCCCCACAGGCCTTACCAATCAGCCGCCCAGATTCGGCGAAAATGTCGAAATCCTTTCGCATAAGGCCGAGTCACTCATTACTGGCATTCAGACACTGAACCATGCGATCATCGAGGCAGCGCGCTGGCGGGAAGAAGTCAAAATAGACTCCAGTCAAATTCCCCATTTTGATCAGGAACTTACGTCGCGATTCACCTGGGAGAAGTTGTACAAGGAACTAAGCGATGAAATACGTGGCCGAGAAATCGTAGAGCAAAAGCGCCTCGCCGATGAGTGGCTCAAAGATCCAAGCAAGCCCATGTATGGCTGGGATTGGATTAAGCCGTTCAACGAGGAACGTAAAAAGCTGCGTAAACAGATGGACGAATGGTCTTCCCATGGCCTTTGCAGATGCCTGAATAACCTAGCCAACAGCCAAGTCCCTGACGCGGACACAGAACTGCTCTGCCAATTGTTGTCCGGGACAAAGAATCCGGAATCCGCCAAACAGGCTTTGCTTGGCGACACAAAGCTCCTTGAAGCAACCACTCTCCTAGCACACCAATTAGATCTACGGGTTGCTTCGCACTATACCTCAAAATCAGTCAGAACGCTATTAGCCTCATGCGCTGAGAGTGCCAAAAGCGCTTTGATTCTTTCAGCAGAGACAGGGAATCTAGCGGTCGAAACATTGAATAAGGCAAAGTCACTCGATGTGCTTTCCTTAGTCGAAGCTCAGGATTCACACAGACAAGTGGCCAAGGCGGTCTGCGACCTTATCAGCGCGGGAGTAAAAATCTTCGATGGCCAAAAGGCCTACAGGATTCCCGAGCAGAAAGTTGATACTGTTTTACTAGAAGCCTCCGGCTTCGACATGGACAATAAAGAGGACGACCGAACAGATACGGAAAAATCGCAAAACCAATTCCAGTGGAATCAGATTGAGCATAGGATTAAAAGTGACGGCTGCATGATCGCGCACCTTCCGACTAGTCACTGGCGGCTATTGGTATCCGTGATTGATAAGGTTTCGCTGGTTATGCAACTACCCCCGCTCAGCACGCCTGTTTGGAATAAGAACCCAGGTGGTAGTAACCCGCCTGCGGACCAAGGAATTGTTGTCATCCTCAGGCCTGGCTACAAATCGAACGACAAAGTAAAACTCGTCGATGCGACCAAGCTGAACAACGGCATGGCTGCATCTTCGCTAACGCCTGAGCAGATCTTAGACCTGCGAGCCATTCTCAGGGGAGATGCGGAGCCGAGCGGGCAAGTACAAGGGACTGACATCCCGCGAAGCGAGCTATTCAAGGAAATGCGCATCTGGCCGGGCATCTCGAATCTCATGAAGAAGAACGTCGATGCTGATGACCTCGTCCAGGCATACACGCTCGAGACCCTGGTTGAGGAATTCAAATATCGTCACTTCCTGTGGAAGAAGGCGGAGACAGAGATCTTCAGAGAAATCGGACTACAATCTGACTTCTGAAGCAGGCCGAGAAGGGACCCAGAACACGGGGTCAGGCCGTACCTTTGGTGAGCTGAACCAAAAGCAGCATGAAATGTTTAGTTTTCGGTTCAGGCACAGCTAGGGTACGGCCTGACCCCGTGTTCGGCCACCCCCATTAATGGTGGCGACAACTGGATGAGCTACGTTGCTCGGTAAAAACACCTAGGTTTTAAAGCCTATGTGGGCAATGAGTGGTTGCCCGGGGGGTGATCCGGGAATCTATCTGGGGATAACATCTTAGAACCAGAGGTGGGGGACCTCGGATTAGCGAGTCGGGGTTACACCCAAATGAATGCAGAGCTCCTTGAATAGCGCGTCAGATTTAGCCCGTCCCTCGTCATCAAGATAGTGTTCATACTCTTCGATTTCTCGCAGAATCTTTTGGGAAATAGGGTTAACCACGTATTTCTTTCTTCCGTTTACCTCTTCAAGCCTACTCGGATAGTTCCCGGAAAAATAGCAGATCCTAAGCCATGCGAGGATCTCTTCAAATTCCGGCCGGTATATACGGTTCTTATTAGCGTGATAAAACGCTATCTCCAGCTGGGCATCTGCGTTCCCTCCCATAGCCGACTTCCTCAACCAATCAAAAGACTCCTGCAGGGTATCATGATCCGCCAACAGTCTTCCGATAATCAACTTAGCGGAGCCCAGCTTATACTGAGCAACTGGATCTCCTCTATTTGCGGATTCGATTAGCGCATAAATTTCACTTTCCGCCTGAGCGATCTGGTCAGCCTTACTCTGCCTAGACTCTGCTCGCCTCTGCTCGGCTGGCTTTCCGTCGCAGCATGCAGGATAAGCGACCAAGAGGGCGTTGAAAAAGCGCTCCTTAAATCCATCTCCTTCATGCCATGATAAATCGGACTGGCGCAAGGTTTCCATGACTGAAATGACCTTATCCTTGGTCAATTGCTCTGACGCGTTAAAAATCTTCTTCCGGACATATTGAGACAGAACTGTGGGCAACTTCTTATAATAGTAGACGGACTTACCATCACAACAGGCTGGGAAAAGAAGTTTCAAGCGGCGCAGAAACACATCAGTGAAGCCATCCTTGTTCCACCAGTGACGATCTTCTGCCTGCAAAGATATGACCACAGCGAGAGCTGTATCCCAATCAAGCGGGCGAGATGATTCGAAATACTCATCATGGTAACAATCTATGCATTCCCTCGACACCTTGCCGGACAGGTGCTTTGCGAGATCCTCGCTGAATAGATCCGGATGAAGGATAAGCTTCTCCGTAGACCAGGACTTTCCATCAGGAGAGTAACCAAGATTACCCCCACGGGTTTGAATGAGATGTGCTGCCTCATCTGCGGATAACAGATGCGTGTTCTTAATTCCTAGCCAATTTAGATAAACCACCTGCCGCTCGGACGCCATCTTGGGCGCAGCTTGGTCTATCAGTATCTTAATTTCACTCAGCTTGAGCCATTCCTGGCCCATTCCAGCCGTCCAGTATAGATCATCATAGGTAATTAAACCCTCACGAAGCGCCCTGAAGAGGCCTTCGGCATGAAACTGGCCTATAACTTTCCCGGGCCTGGCAATATGGTAGACCGTTGGCTTAGGTTCAGACGGGGCATCAGCTTCTTCTGGCTGGGCACCTTCAGCCGAGGGAGGAATAGATACAATTTTCGGGGAGGCAGCTGGCTTCACGTCGCCCGCCTGAATAGCCGAAATGACCCGGTGGCATGCCTTAATATCCTTTGTCGAGAAGCGCTGGATCATCTCGAAAGAGTTCAGCGATGCCCGGCGCAACCTAGGGGCGATGATATGAGACATAAGCCTCACAAGCGTCGCAACGTCCCCCAAAGCGCGGTGACTACGCCCACCGCTGAGTCCAAAACGGGCCTTCAGATTATCAAGCTTATGTCCATCGACCTCAGGAATCACGCGCTTTGCTAACATCACGGAGCAGAACCCCCGTCGCCCGATGTGCGGAATCCCTAGGCGGTCCCATTCGCAGGTAAGCGCCCTATCCCAATCATAATTCAGATTATGAGTAACGATAGGACTATCTTTTACATAATCCCTTAGCGCCACATAAGCTTCTAGCGGCGGCACACCATTTTGCTCCAGGAAATAGCGGTCGTATCCGTGCACCTCCTTGGCCTGGTAATCGATATCAATGCCGTGGTTGATCAAAATTCTAAATGGCACTCCGGACGGCTCCCAACCGACCATCAATTGAGCGGCGACCTCGATCACGTGAATTGGATCACGGAACCCATCGGTTTCCGTATCTAAGATGACCCAATTTAAGTCGGACTGCATTTACGCTAAACTTTTTGATTCAAGCCACACAGACAGTAATTCACCGTATTCGATTTTGGAGGAAGCACGCGTCATGGCCACATATATTGCATTAACCTCCTGAATTTCATCCTCTTCTAGCGGAGTTTCGGGCGTAATCGGACGAGGCTTCCAGAAATCCTCCATCATTATCACGTTCTTCCATTCTAAACCCTTCGATCGGTGCGCCGTGGAAAACGAAACATCGGCCCGAGCAGGCGAAACGCTCCGACGCCTGATTTCATCGATTAGGTCAGGTAGCTCATCGCCGAACGGCTTTATGAGGTTCTCCATGAACCATTCCAATTCACGATCGACACCGTCACCCTCATCATCCCCCTCAATCAAGGCTACAACCTCATCAAAACTTCCGAACTGTTTCATCTGCTCGTGAAGCACAAGTTCCGGCCTGCCTTTGATTAGACTAAGGAGATCAAGAGGCTTTTGAAGTTCATATAGATAGTACGGATCCCAATTGGCGTCCTTGCGTGTTCCTGCGAAGTAAAAACACTTATCAGGCTCCGTCTTCAAAATAAAAACGGCTTTCCCGATTAGCGACGCGTTAGTCCTAGCGATATAAACCGAGTCCGGAAGGTCCGCCTTGGTTGGCCCTGCACCAATAATACGAACGTGGTCCCCCTTCAGGTGCTGTAGGACCTTAGATGCCTCACCGGCTATCTCCTGACTAAAGCGAAAACTTGTTGTCAGGTTGAAATGATAATGCGCCTCAGAACGTAGTGACTCCATCGTATTCACAGCACCACGCCAGGCGTAGATTGCTTGATGGCTATCCCCAACAATCACTAACCCTGGGTTAAGCTTCTTCTTCTGTTCGGCAAGTATCTCTAAGGTCACCGGATTCATATCTTGAGATTCATCATGAAGAATCACCTCCCCAGGAATCGACGGAGACTCCAAGCTCCAAAGCTTTAAATATGCATCATGGCTAATCGGGAACGGCGAGCTACGATCGACCATCTCCTCCCATACCGCCTCAGAAATAGAAACCAAATCCGGGTATTTCCGAAAAATCTTATCCCGGTGGCGACTATTCACTCCGAAGTGCTTTCTACCAATCCTGCGGTCACTTGAGTTACAGAAGCGAATAATGCCTTCAGCCGCCAAGACTGCTACGTACGGCAGCCGGATACCGAACTTCTGCATCACCTCCTTGGCTGAAGGCATGCGAAAGTCTGGCTTATAAAATCGTCCGACTGCCCCATGTGCCAAGCTATGAATTGTGCTGCACTTCGTATTCGTAGGGAATCTGCGCCTGGCCTTTTCAGCAGTATCTCGGTTGTAGCAAAGATAGGTAAATTTGACGTCGGGATGCCTTTCCGCGATAAGTCTTAACGTCTCGGTCTTACCCGATCCTGCATAGGCGTTGATGAGCATGAGCTCCCCCGGGCCCGGCAGTTTCTTGCAAATAGCCTCCTGCTCATGCGTCGGTTGAAATTGCACCTTCTTGGGAGCCGACGTCTTCTTTTTAACCTCAGGAATATATAGGCTAAGCGGCAACCATTCTGAGTCCCCCTGCTCACAATAATAGTCCGAATACAGAAACCTCCCGGACTGCAGTCCTGCCTGGACGTCAGCCGAGCTGAATTCTCCCAGTTCGGACCCTGCTCTAGCTACCCTAATCATGTTCACATCTTCTACATCAGTTGCCCAGAATGGACATCAAAATATATTCACCCCAAAAGCGATGTTAGTTCGACCATCCGGATAATACATTTGTAGAACATACCCCAAGGAGGCTTTGATTACCAAAGTGGCATCGAAACATAAATCAGCGCCGTGGTTCCTGAAGCAGGGCTTCTTCGAGGGGATCAAGTCCTTCAAGGAGTTCGAGGCCCGGACGGGCAAGCTGGCCGATACGGTCGAGATGGGCGATGCGCTCGAGATCCTGGTGGAGGCTTACCTGCATCTGGACAAGGTCCTGAAAGCCAAAGACGTCTGGGTGGTTGGATCGATTCCCCTGAACATCCGGAAGGCTCTGAACCTGCCCAACGACTCCAAGGGCATCGACGGGGTCTACGAAGACCAGGCCGGGAACTACATCCCGTATCAGGTGAAGTACCGGACGGACATGGATACCCTGCCCTACGGGGAAATCAGCCCCTTCCTAGGCATCACCGAAAAGTCGCTGCAAGACCGGCTCATTTTCACGAATTGCCGGAAACTCGCGGTGGACGTCGCTAACCGGACGGGTGTCCGCAGCGTCCGGGCCGACAAGTTCAACGAGCTCACGGAGACCGACTTTAAGCGCATCCATGCCTGGCTGACCGACAAGAAGGTCGAGCCTTTCAAGCCATGGGACCCTCTGCCCCACCAGAGAGAGGCCATTGAGAAGATCACAACTGGCCTCAAGGAGGCCGACCGGACGACGGCGATCATGGCCTGCGGTACCGGTAAGACCCTAGTCGCCCTATGGGCTGCCGAGGCCCAGAACCCTAAGACCATTTTGGTGCTGGTCCCTTCCCTAGCCCTGCTCTCTCAGACCCTACCTGACTGGTGCAAGCAGACCAGCTGGGGTGAGCGCTTCAGGTATATTTGCGTCTGCTCGGACGATAGCGTCGATCGCGAGGCCCAGCAGGACGGGTATACCTACAAACAGGAAGACCTTGAATTCTCGGTCACGACGGACGCCAAGGAGGTCAAAAAGTTCTTAGGTAAGAACAAGGACGGCGTTAACGTCATCTTCTCGACCTACCAGTCGGCCGAAGTGGTCGCAGAAGGCCTCAAGGGTCAGACCGTAGACCTCGGGATCTTCGACGAAGCCCATAAGACCACCGGCGACAAGGAGGGGCTCTTCGCCTTCGGTCTGAGCGACAATAACATCCGGATCAAGAAGCGCCTGTTCCTGACCGCGACCCCGAGGCACTACAAACTGAACAAGCGAGACAAGGACGGGGACTTCCAGGTCGTCTCGATGAGCGATGAAGCGATTTACGGCAAAGTCTCCTACCGACTCCCCTTCTCCACCGCGGTAGCCGCCGGCATCATCGTCCCCTACAAGGTCATCATCTCCGTCTCCCTCAACAAGGAGGTGGACGCTGAGCTCCTGCGCCGAGGCAGCACCCGGGTGCGCCGGGACGAGATCCAAGCCAAGTGGGTCGCCAACCAAATCGCGCTCAAGCGGGCCATCGACAAGACCGGGGCGTCAAAGGTGATCACCTTCCACTCGCGGGTTAACCTGGCTGAGGACTTCGCCGGGGACGACGCCCGGGGCTTCAAGGAGCACGTCAAAGGCTTCGACGTCTTCCACGTCAATGGCAGCCAGAACGCCGCGGACCGTAAAGCCCTGCTGGAGGGCTTCAAAGCCGCCCCCAAGGGGCTTATCACCAACGCCCGATGCCTGACCGAGGGCGTGGACGTCCCGGCAGTGGACATGGTGGCCTTCGTCGACCCCAGGAAATCCAAAATCGATATCGCCCAGGCGGCCGGCCGCGCCATGCGCCAGTCCAAGGCCACCAACAAGAAGCTCGGCTACATCGTCGTCCCCCTCTTCATCGAACAAAAGAAGGGCGAAACCGAAGCCGAAGCCTTCACCCGGGCCGGCTTCGACGAAGTCGCCGAAGTCCTAGGTGCCATGCTCGAAAGTGACGACGACCTCGTCGACACCATCAAGGAGATGCAGGAAGCCCGCGGCCGCGGGGACAAGTTCAACCCCCGTCAGCTTCACGAGAAGATCGAAGTCATCGGCCCAGCAATCAACCTGGACAAGCTAACCCAGAGCATCGACGTCGAGATCCTAGACCGCCTGGGTGTCAGCTGGGATAGGTGGTTCGGGGCACTCGAGCGATTCTACGAGCGAGAGGGTCATTCCGCAGTACCTACATTCCATAAAGAGGGAGTAATGAAGCTAGGAACGTGGGTAGTTCATCAGAGACAATGCAAAGAAACACTGAACGAGGAACGCAAAATGCGACTATCGTCGGTTAATTTCATCTGGGATGTATTCAATGAACAATGGGAAAATAATTACGTAGCACTTAAGAAATTCAGGCAACGTGAGGGACATTTATCAGTCCCTAAAAGACACAAAGAAGATGGCCTATCGATTTCCTCATGGATGCGCATTCAAAGGAATATCAAGCATCGGTTAAGCCACGATCAGATCGAAAAGCTTAACGTTATTGGGTTCTCCTGGGACCCTATTTCCGAGGAATGGGAAGCCGGGTTCTCGGCGCTAGAGGCTTTTAGGAAACACAACAAACACCTCCTGGTCCCCTCACTTTATAAAGAAAACGGGGTTAGCCTTGGAAGCTGGGTTGCAACACAAAGAAAACGCCGCAGCAAACTATCTTTCGATAAAACAAAGAGATTAGATTCCATCGATTTCGTCTGGGATACATCTTCTGCTAGATGGTATAAAATGTATCTCCTCCTCAAAGAATACCATAAGCGCGAGGGGCACTCGTTAGTACCCAATAAACATTATGAGGAAGGAAGCGATCTTGGTAGCTGGGTTGTTAGACAAAGAAAAAATAGGGCCATGCTAGATGCATACAAAATCGATAAACTGAATGCACTGGGTTTCGCCTGGAACCCACTTGAGGAACAATGGGTTTTTGCTTTTGAAGAATTAAAATTGTTCCAGAAACGCAATGGCCATACCGGAGTTCCTATCAAGCTGGTGCAAGCCGGCATTAATCTAGGAAGCTGGGTGAACGACCAAAGAAGAAAGAGGCGAAACAAAACGATCACCCAAGATCACATAAACAGGCTTAACTCGATCGGCTTTTCATGGGATCCCGTAGATAGCCTCTGGGAAGATAATTATTCCGCGCTAGTGGCTTTTAAAAAACGTGAAGGCCACGTTAATGTTCTCAAAAAACATGTTGAGAACAAATTGAACCTTGGAGTCTGGGCCGTATGCCAGAGGCTAAAAAAGAAGACCCTAAGTCAGGATAGGGTAAGCCGTCTTGAGCACCTAGGTTTTTGCTGGAACCCACGTGAGCAGATTTGGGAGGAAAACTTTAGAGTATTGGAAAAGTTCCTAAGGCGTGAAGGTCATCTGCGCGTCCCCACCTTCCATGAAGAAGACGGACTAAAACTTGGGCTTTGGGTATCAAGGCAAAGAAGAAAAAAGGGCTTAACAGCTGATCGCATTAAGCGACTCAACGATCTAGGTTTCATCTGGAAAATATGAGGCCAAGAGGGTCGTCACGATCTAGTGCAAGAGCTCCAGGGATACGAACAAGAGCTGGATCCTGTCCGACAAGGCGGAGCACTTCACCGCCAAGAACCATTACTACGTGTTCGTGAAGCTCGGTGCAGAAACCGAACGCCCCGCCTACCACATCGTACCCAGCAAAGATGTGGCGAAGTACGTGGCCAACAGCCACCGCACCTGGCTCAAGGGCAAGAAGCCCGACGGAGGTCAGCGCAAGGACACTGCTATGCGCAAGTTCCGGGACGAGGAGAACAAGTACCGTGGGAAGTGGGATCTGCTGGGGCTGTAAGGGTAATTAATTGAGCTTACGGTTCGACCATGACCACACACCTTACATGCAGCGAACTGAGTTAGATTTTTAAACTTAAGTTTCGAAAACCTTTCTTTTACTTATCAGAACAAAAAGGCCATCAATACCAGCACACTTATGCGAATCCCGAATATCACCTTAATAGTTTTAGTTAGCGCGTCACTAATTTGCGCAAACACTTTTGGCGCCGACCCCAGCCTGCTAGTAAGAAAACGTTAACAAACTTCTATTCGGAGGAGGTTTCTAAAATTCAACAAAAGGCATATGACAAGGTCAGCAAGGAGTCCAAGGACCCTGAATTTGTCAGGAAAGAGCTACTCGAAATTTATTCTAATCTGGAGTTCCAGAGGCAGACAATAATTCAGAAAACCATTTACTCTTTTGTGAATGAGATTCCTCAGAATCCGGTTAGTAAAGAGGAGATAGCTGAATCTCGCTATATAGTGGAAATGAAGATCAAGGTTCTGGGTATTCTTGCGACCCTCCCTCCGTCTACACCCAAGACCGAGAGAACCGATAGGTAGCCGAGTTAAGGAGCCAGGTGGCCCAACACGGGGCCAGAGTGCATGGCATGCAAAAGGGTGAGGACAGCACGTGGTGCCGTCCCTACCTTGTGGGCCGAATTTGGGGTCAGGCCGCTCTCTTCCGGTAGTGTGACTTAATTCGGCTGTTCTTGCCGAATTTAGTCACAGGCTGAACCAGTAGCGGCCTGACCACTTTGGCTAAACACGAGGCTTAAGATGCTTATCCAAAAAGACTATCCCAGAGACCCTTGGGTTTTGATCTCCTCGTCGAATTGCTAGCAGTATTTTGTGCACACTCGTCACAAATCCCTGGATTGAGCCGCTTAACCTCTAAAAACCCTTCCGGATAAGCCCCGGGTGAAACATTGGCCCCAAGGCTAATCCGCCCGAAACTTGCCGATCCGTATGACTTTACCTGTGCACAAAACGGACACTTCTTTTCTAGGATCAGAAAAACACCTTCGGGAAATTCCTTAGGTCTTCCGCCCTTTTTTCGCTCCTTCGAAGCCATTTCATCTAACCTTCTCACCTCGCGCATCTTCTTGGAATTTGGTGCGCATCCTAAGTGAGGCTTTGATAACAAGTATGTTTGAATTTCTCTTATCTCATCAGTCAGCTTCTTGAGACGCTTAAGGTGCAGTGAATGGCTTTTTTGGAACATGTCTCCCAGAACCTTATGTTTTTGAATAAAAGCCTTATCTGTTTTGACTTTGATAGTCTTCATGTGGCTTTTTTAATACTCATTTTATTAATGACAATATATGAAATGCCGCTGACTGAAAGCCGGACAGGGGCCGAATATGGGGTCAGGCCGCTCCCTTCCGGTGGTGTAACTTAATTCGCGTGTTCTTGCCGAATTTAGTCACAGGCTCAACCAGTAGCGGCATGCCCCCGTTGGCTGAGAGGGAATACCTATAATAAGAAAAGACTGCTATGTCGTGACGCGGTCCCGACCCTACCGGGCGAAGGCGGGGCGGCGGGCTCGGAGAGCCCGCCCTACCAAAGGAAAAGGGCAGCACGCGGTGCTGGCGAAGGCAAAGCCTTCGAGGGGGCAAGTGGGCACGAGTGACGGTGACAAGGGGAGATGCACACCCCTTACCCACGTGTCACCGTGCCAGCGTGTCCCCTCTTTGCTTAAGCGGCCGAAGGTCGCTTAAGCAAAGTAATCCACTCCGCCATGGAAGAGGGGCTGGTGCTTGTCGCCGGGGATGTTCTTGGCGACGTGCGCGCCGGTGCGCTCGGAGTGGCCCATCTTGCCGAGGACGCGGCCG
>Ga0222712_10004848_pt1 | contig 13886 bp, 21 predicted proteins | sample C33_657DmetaG_FD_165043 | JGI IMG/M metagenome (GOLD analysis project Ga0222712, IMG submission 165043) | Estuarine water microbial communities from San Francisco Bay, California, United States - C33_657D | ecosystem: Environmental > Aquatic > Marine > Unclassified | place: USA: California...
CGGCGGACCGGGGAGCGGCGGCAGTGGCGGCACAGCAGACACGTCCATGTCCGCAGGCGGAACTGGGGACACATTTGATGGCGCAGTGAATTTCTCCACCGTCGCAAACACCACAATCGACATCGTAATTTCCGAAGGCGAAGGAAACGCCTCTATCACCATCACTTGGTAGCTTATGCCGAATCTCAACTCTCCTATCCTCACCGGCGACGTGTCCGGTGGCCTGCACTCAACATCAGTTGACAAACTCAAGGGCCAAGCGGTCGCCAGCACAACGCCAACAAGCGGGCAGGTGCTGACGTGGAACGGGACTGCATGGGCGCCAGCAACGGCATCAACGGGCGGGGGCGGTGGCGCCAACGGGCTGACGTATTACTTGGATTTTGGCACCGCAGCAGACTCGCCGACGACCAACCTGCCGGGCACACCAAAAATGCTCGGCCGCACCGGATCCGCAACCGAATCCAGCACTACAACCGGCACGCTTACAATCAACACCTGGACGCTTGTGGCTGGGTTTGTCAGCGAATCACTGCCGCAGGATCCCGCGGTGCTCGTGATTCCCGGCGGGCTGTGGGATTTCAACGTCTGGGCGTACGGCACGGCGAACATCAACTCGCCGACAAGCATTCGGGCTAAAGTCTACACATACGACGGCGCCAACGCACCGACGCTGATTTCGACCTCGAGCGAAGCAATTATCAACACGGCGTCGCTGCAATACACGCTGTCGGCGTTGGTGCCACAGACAAGCGTCACGGCGACCACGCGGATCTACGTCGAGGTGGAGGCGCAGGCTACAGCCAACAACCACACAGCGACGCTGCAGTTTGGCGATGGGCAGCCGAGCCACGTCCACACGTCACTTGCGCTTGTAGGAGGCACCGGGCTCTGGAAAAACGTCGCTGGCGTGCTGCAATCTCCGGCGAGCCTCTTGGTGGACGCTGACGTGGACGCGGCTGCGGCGATTGCGCAGAGCAAAATCAGCGGGCTCACTGACTCCTTAGCCGCCAAGGCTGGATCGGCTCAAATGGATGTTTATACGACCGTTGGCACGGCGACTTGGACTAAGCCAGCGGGCGCAAAAATGGTACATGTCAGTGTGATGAGCGGCGGCGGTGGCGGCGGCGGTGGCGCAAAGGTTGCGTCTGGAACTTCGTGCTCTGGAGGCGGCGGAGGCGCTGGCTCAGGCTGCGTGGATCTATTTTTGCGCGCAGCCGATTTACCAAGCAGCGTTACAGTCACGGTTGGAAGCGGTGGAACCGCAGGCGCTGGTGCGTCATCTATTGGCGCAGGCGTTGCAGGAGGAGCAGGAGGATTTTCATCATTTGGAAGCTATGTCCGCGCTGAACGCGGAAGCAGCGGGTCTGGGGGCCAAGTTAACGCACAAGGCAGCGGCGGCGGTGGTGGACAATTTGGCGGCAACAACGGTGGCACAACGACTAACGGTGGGTCTGGGCAAAGCGGAGGCTACACCAATCGCGGCGGAGCTGGTGGCGGATCGGGTGGCGGCGTAGCTGCATCACCTGCTGCTCTCAACGGAGGCACTGGCGGGTTTGGCATGACCACGCTATTGGCTGGCGGCACAGCAGGCACTGCCGGAAGTGCGGGCGGCAATGGCGGCAATGGCACCACCACAGGCATTCCGAGCTTGTTTAACGGATCAGGTGGAGGTGGCGGAGGCGCAGGATCTGGAACAACCGGTGGCAACGGTGGCGCTGGCGCTGGGTACGGCACGGGCGGCGGTGGTGGCGGATCTACCTACGGCTCGGGCGCTGCCGGATCTGGAGGTGTTGGCGCGCCAGGCATCGTGGTTATCACCACCTACTTCTAATGTCCTTCATTTCCAAGCTCCTCCCAACCATTGGCAGTCTCCTCGGTGGCCCGCTCGGCGGTGCTGCCGTGGAAGCTGTCGGCAAAGCGCTGGGCATGAGCGACGCGACCACCGACACCGTGCAGCGCGCACTGTCCTCCGGCAACCTCACCGCCGAACAGATTGCCGCTTTGCAGGCCGCCGACCTGCAACTCAAGACCCGCATGGCCGAGCTTGGGATCGACGCCGAGAAACTGGCTGCCGAGGACCGGGCAAGTGCGCGGGCGATGCAAACCGCAACGCACTCGTGGGTGCCGTCGGTGCTGGCGTGCGCGGTGACGCTGGGATTTTTTGGCATCCTCATCGGGCTGCTAACCGGCGACCTCAAACTCTGGGAATCCACCACGCTGTCGCTGCTCATCGGCAGTTTGAGCACGGCGTTCTCGGCGGTGCTGGCGTTTTATTACGGGGCGAGCCACAAGCCTCCGGAGGCTGGCAAATGATCGACGAACTCAAACAAACCGGGATTGACCTAGGGCTTGCTATGGCGGGTTTTGCTGGGTCCGTGTTGATGAGCAGTAAAGAAGCCGGGCGCAACCTCCCGCGGACGCTGGCGAGCCTGTTGGGCGGCGCCGCAAGCGCGAACTACGTCACGCCGCTGATCCTCAAGCTGGCCCGGCTGGACGGGGAACCGCAGTACGCTTACGCGGCGGCGTTTTTGCTTGGGTTCTGCGGGCTGCGTGCGGTGGAAACTATCAGCACCAAATTTATCACCGATGACACTGGCAACCGTAATAAACGCAACCGCTAACGGGGTGCTGGCGGTGTCCGCACTACACCTTGTGTTTCGCGTGTTTGGGCATCCAGAGTCGGCAATCTGGAAACGTCCTTGGGCTGCTGTGCTTTGCAAAACAGCCACGACGGTAACAGTTTGTGGCGCGCTGTGGAATCTGCTAACGCTATCGAGTCCGGCAGCGTCCGAGGTGATGCTGAACATCGGAATTGCGCTCAATTTCTTGTGGATCTCATTTTTTTATGACCGTGTTACCAGTTCCCGTAATTCCCGACCTGCAAGCAAAATACCTCGGCGCAACCCCACCGGCGGGGCTGCAAATTCTCGCCGCAGTAAAGCGAGTCCTGCCTCCCGCAGGAACTGATGGAAATGGGCTTCCGCCTGACAAGATTTCGCCGTACAGTGGGATCTATGACGCCACCGGACGACTGCCGCGGGTGCCAGGCCCCGGAACCACTTTTCTCGCTCATGTCTAGTCGCCACGTTTTCGACCTCGCCACCGTCAACCTCGCCAACGTCGGGGCTTTTTGGTTGTCGCTGTCGGAAGTGGAACAGTGGATCCGCATCACCGGATGCCTGCTGGCGGCGGTGTTTACGTGGCTGAAAATCATCGAAACCATTCGCAGCCTCCGGAAATGAATCTAAGCGCGAAGGGCATCGAATCCATCATCCGCTGGGAAACCGGTGGGGAATCGTACTACGACCCGAATCCGGAATGGCCCGGCGGCGAATCCGGAATCACCATCGGAGTTGGCTGGGATCTCGGACATACGCACGCCGGTGAAACCGCTCGGGCGTGGAAAAACCGCGTGCCGGACGCGACGCTGGCACTGCTGGTGTCCGTCGCGACGCACAAGGGAAAAGCCGCGCAGGAGCGACTGCCGCACGTCCGGCACTTGGTGGTGCCTTGGTCGGCTGCGTTGAAGGTGTTCCGCGAACATACGATTCCGACTTGGCATTTGCGGACGCTCCGGATTTACCCGCAGGCAGAGGAGTTGCCCGGCGATTGCTGCGCTGCTCTGGTCTCGCTCGTTTTTAACCGCGGCACCAGTCTCACCGGCGAGCGGCGCACCGAAATGGCCCGCATCGGCGAGCACCTTCGCGCTGGGACGCTGGCGGCTATTCCCGGCGAGTTGCGGGCAATGAAACGACTCTGGCCCGATGTAAAGGGGCTGCGGCGCCGCCGGGATCAGGAAGCAGACCTTTTTGAGGCGGGACTCGTGCCCGCCGGAGAGTAATTCCGCAAGCGCGCCGGGTGCCGAATGATGCGCAGGGAGAGCCTGCGATGGGTGTGACTAACCTTCTGAAACAAAGGCACTTGTCGCTGAGGCTTTACAACCAAGCGTGGTTTGCTAGGCTGGTGGCATGACAAAGAAAGAGTCGCGCCGGATTACGCTGGCGCTTAGAACCGCATCCGAGCTTGCGGCGGAACACGTTAAAGCAACCCGGCTGCTCGTCGTGGCCGAGGTAGACGGGCATTTTTTTTGCACCGGCACGCCTAAATCAGGCCCGCTGGTGTTCAGTGTGGCGGCAAAGACCGCCGAGTTGTTTTTGGAACAAATCGCAAAAACAAAATCGAATGAATGACCCAGTCAACCATCCGCCGCACTACACCAGCCATCCGTCTGGCGTGGAGTGCATCCAGATCACGGAGCACTTCAATTTTTGCATCGGCAATGCCATCAAGTACTTGTGGCGGGCTGGACTTAAGGGAGAAGCGCTGGAGGACTTGCGCAAAGCCGCTTGGTACATCAACCGCGAAATCAACCGTTTAGAGCGCGATGAGCACTGAAAAAACACTCCGCGAGCACTGCCGGGAGATGGGCAAATTGGGAGGTGCAGCAAAGTCAGAGAAAAAAGCAGAAGCGGCGCGACGGAATGCCAGCAAGCCAAGGCCTAAAGCGCGGGAACTCAACGCTTTGAGGCGGGCTAAAAAAAGTGAAACAAATAACTAGCCAAGCGCGTTTGGGTAGCTATAGTTGGGCCCATGACAACGAACGACATTATTGAAATCGAAGCAGCAGCACCTGGCCTTCGCGGCACTTACAAAGTGGCTTGCGCAACCCCAAAAGCGGTCTTGCTAAAAGCAGAAAGAAGCGTTGTTGAGTTTTGGGCTCCGCGCTCAATCTTCAAAGCCATTAAGTCTGAAGTTGGCGGGCATGTTTATTCAGACTGGTTCACGCTTCCGCGCTGGTTTCGTCCGCAAATCAAAGGTGTATAGGCCGAAACGCCCTCCGGGGCGTCCACTCGTAACGCGGGTGCTGACGAGGCCGTCAGATAACCAACATAGAGACACACGATGAGCACCTCCCACTACTCCCGCCCCTATCAAGGACCACAGCCACCCCCAAATACCCGCCGGTGGACGACTGCCAAACTCGCCATCATTGGCGGCCTGATGCTGGTAGACTTGCTGGCTTGCATCGGTGCTAGCAACCTCACCGAGGCCGCTACGTTTGCCGGGCTCGTGATTGTCAACCTCTGGGCCATCAACTACACGCGCTGAAAATGCTGATGAACGGAAAACCGATGTGGTGCCCACCGGCGCGCACCAGATCCTACGCAGTTCCAATCGCGCCGGTGGAGGACAACGCCGCCGAGCAGGCCGCGCTGCTAGCGGAGGCGGCACAGCTGGTGCGCGCTGGCATCCGCGCCGGGCTGGTGCAGGCACCTAAACCGGCAAAACAAAACGAACTTGGGCCATCGTCTGTTTGGGCAACGTGCGTCGGGTGCCAAGGACAGTTCTCCCGGCACCTCGCCAGCGTGCAGCCAAAGTGCTCCAGCTGCCGGTTGGAGAAAAAATGCTGCAAGAACTGCCGCGAAATGTTTCAGCCGACCTATCACCGGCAGGTGACGTGCGGCGAGGACTGCCGCCGGAACCTGATGCAGGCCACGGCGATGTATAGGCGCAAACCCTGGGTGGTTGTTGCTTGCGAAAACTGCGGTGCCGAGTTTGAAAAAGCTCCAGCGTCGCCGCGTAAAAACTGCGGGCAGGCCTGCGGGTTTGCCAGCATGGTCAGAAAAATTAAGAAAAAATGAAAATCCGACACTCAGCACTTCCTAAGCTCGCACTCTGCGGGCAGTACGAGAGCGCTTCCGGCACCAGCGAGGCCGCCGCACGCGGAACGCGACTCGACGGCATGTTCCGCCACGCCTGGGAGCGTGGGGACTTTCTCGACCGCAACGTTCCAGAGGAGGACATTTTAGCGGTGCAGTGGGCACTCAATGAATGCCTGAAACTTCGCGGAGGCGAACTGGGCATGACGACCGATGAGGACGCTTGCAAAATCAAAACGCCCGGGATCGAGCACGTCGGAACCGTGGACGGCATTGCATGGCGCGGAGGATGGAGCGTGGACCTCAAGTCCGGCCAGATTTACGACTACAGCGCGCAGATGGCAGCCTACGCGCTGGGCGCCATGGCGATGGCAATGGAAAGCGAATGGACCACGCACCTGCTGTTTTGCGACCAGCGCCAAGTCGTGACAAAGTGGTGGACGTTTGAGTCCGCGAAGGCGGTGGTGGAATCCGCGCTTGCAAACATTGGCACGCCGCCGGTGGAAAACGACTATTGTGGGTGGTGCGCTAAGGCGCTTACCTGCCCGGCACGCGTGCAAGCGCAGTCGCTGGCAGTGCAGACCACCGAGCACGCTATCTCACCGCAGGATGGCTCGTTTCTGGCGTTGCTCGACGATCCCGAACGCATCGGGCTGTTTCTCAGGCAGTGCGCGACGCTGGATCATTTCCGCGACGCAGCAAAAGCCAAGGCACGCGAGTTACTCGAGTCCGGGCAGGCCGTTCCGGGGTGGCGACTGCAAAAGGCCCGCGTGTCCGAATACGTCGACGCCGACCACATTGCGGCGGCGGTGGACGCCGGGAAAATAGGCGCCGGGGACGCGATCCGTGCTTGCGGGGCACTCAGCCTAAAAAAAGCCGAGGCGCTTTGGAGTGCTGCCGGGGCAGTCATGCCGGACGAAATCGTCAGCAGAAAAATTGGGCAGGCACCGCTGGTTGCTTCAAAATAATCAAACCGGGGGCCGCGCATCCGAAAAACGCGGACAACAAAGAAAAACACATGGAACTAATACCATTCGATCAAATCCAAGCGATGGCTTCTGTTGTCGCAAAAGCCGGATCTTTTGGCTTCAAGTCACCGGAGCAGGCCGCCGCGCTCATGCTAGTGGCTCAGGCCGACGGGCTGCATCCCGCGAAAGCAGCCACGCATTACCACATCATCCAGGGCAAGCCGACGCTGACAGCGGACGCGATGCTGGCGCGTTTCCAATCCGCTGGTGGCCGGGTCAACTGGGAGACGTATTCAGACGAACTGGTGACCGGCACGTTTACGCACGCGCAGGGGGGCAGTGTGACTATCAGCTGGAATCTGGCCCGCGCCAAGAAAGCCGGAGTCGGCAACCTCGACAAATATCCGGCGGCAATGTTCCGCGCACGCTGCATCAGTGAGGGCATCCGAACCGTTTACCCTGGTGTGATTGTCGGCATGTACACTCCGGAGGAAGTTGCCGCATTTGATTCGCCACCGCGGACGCTCCAAATTGAGGTGGAAACCACCGACACCGTCCCGGACGCCATTACGCAGGCGCCTACACTTGAAGCGCTTGTGGAGGCGTTTCAGGCCGCCGTCCGCAACCACGCACCAAGCAGCGCGTTTTACCAAGCGTGCAAACAAGCAGCAACCGCTCGCAAAGCAAATTTATGATCCGATATACAGCTAAAGAAAGCCGGGGCGTTTTGCCGCCGGGAACTTACGTCGCACGCGTCAAAACCGCGCAGGAAGCCTACACGATGAAAGGCGATCAGATGATCGAAATGGAGGTGCTTGTGGGGCCGGAATCCGAAATGAAACTCACGCAGAAGCTCGTCAACACCGATGCCGCTGCGTGGAAAATCACTCAGGTTCGGCATTCCCTTGGGTTCTCCGATGAAATCGGCGCCGAAACCGATTTTGAAGCTGCCGACCTTGTCGATTGTTCCGGCGTTGTCGAAATCGGACTGGGCAAGAAAGTCGTGGGCGGAAAACACGACGGGAAGCAGTTCACCGAAATTCTGCGTTGGCTTCCACGCGGCACCGTTGCCATGGGCCCGACCGCATCGCAACCCAAGGACGAAATACCGATGGATCCGAAAAACGTGCCGTTTTAGGCAGCCTCACACGGGGGCCGCGCATCCGAAAAACGCGGGACGACGAATGGAACTGAGAGACTATCAAGAACAGTGCATTGCTGGGCTGCGCACTGCATTCAAACAGGAACACCGCCGCGTGCTGCTGGTCGCGCCAACCGGGGCTGGGAAAACGGTGATGTTCAGCTACCTCACTCAGCGACTCACCGAGCGTGGCAACCGCGTGCTCCTGCTGGCGCACCGGGATTTCCTGCTGGACCAGATCAGCGGCACGTTGACGCGGTTCGGGATCCCGCACGGGTTCATCGCCGCAAAACGGAAGCGCGAACTCTGCCACCTGACACAGGTCGCCGGGGTGCACACACTCAAAAGCCGCGTTAGCAAAATTGCGTGGCAACCGGACTGGATTATCTGCGACGAGGCGCACCACGCCACCGCAGGCAGCTGGGATGCGATTCTAAACGCGTACCCGTCCGCCCGCGTGGTTGGCGTCACCGCCACGCCGCAGCGACTGGACGGCAAAGGGCTGGGCGAGGTGTTCCAGCACATGGTGCTCGGTCCACGCGTGCAGGATCTGATGGACCGCGGATTTCTGTCCCGCGTGCAGTACTACTCACCGGCGACGGTGTCCACCGAGGGACTGCACACCCGGATGGGGGATTTCGTGCAGTCGGAGATTGAACAGGCAGTCAACACCCGCGGCGTTACCGGGCACGCGGTGGACTGGTATCGCAAGACCTGCGACGGCGCGCCAGCAATCGCGTTTTGCGCCAGCATCGCGCACTCCGAAAACGTGGCCGAAGGGTTTCGGCAAGCGGGTTACCGCTGGCAGGCACTGCATTCCAAAGCCAGTTACGCGGACAACCAGGCGGCGATTCAGAAACTCGCCAACGGCGAACTCCACGGCGTGTCCTCCTGCGACATTATTTCTGAGGGATTTGACGTGCCGGTGGTGACGGCGGCGATCCTGTTGCGCCCGACAAAGTCGCTAGGGCTACACCTACAACAGATTGGCCGGGTGCTCAGGCCCGCGCCGGGCAAAAAACGCGCCATCGTGATTGACCACGTCGGCAACGTGGCTCAGTGCAAAGCGGGCATGTGGTCGCTTAACCACGGGCGCGCCGAGGACGACCGGGAATGGTCGCTGGATGGGGCAAAGAAAGAAAAAGGCGAGGCACCCGTGCGGCGGTGCGAAGAATGTTTTGCGATTATTCCCGTCGCGGCAAAAATCTGCCCCGAGTGCGGGCACGAAAAACAAACCGCCGAGCGCAAGCCGTTGGAGCAAGTGTCCGGCGACCTCGAGGAGCTTCCCGAGTGGATGCCGCCGCCAGAAATCGGAATCCGGCGCCACATTCTGGAGGTACTCGGGCGCAACCCCGACGTGGTGGAGCACGAACTTGCGGAGGATCTGATTCCGCAGGTGCCATCAAACACATACGCGTATCCGCAAGCAATCCAACTTAGGGACGAATGCGTTGGCAGACTCGCCGCGCACATCCACGAGCAAAACAAGGAAACGTGGGACGATTTTAACGAATCGTTTACACCGTATCTCAAACGCATCACCGGCGCGCTCTGCGCCAGCGCAGAAACGCTTTCCGACTTTCAATGCATCGCCGAGCTTAACGGCTACAAGCCGGGCTGGGCTTACCACAGATTTCAGCAGAAAAAATATGTCAGAAACTAACATCCAAAATCAAATTCTTGCCGCCATCGGCTCACGCGCCGACTGCAGGCTTTTCCGAAACCACGTTGGACGCGTCCAGGACGACCGCGGGCGCTGGCACACGTTCGGGCTTTGTCCCGGATCGGCTGACCTTATCGGCTGGCGCGCGGTCACCGTCACCGCGGAGCACGTCGGGCAGACGCTGGCGGTTTTCCTGTCGATTGAAGTTAAAACGCCGACCGGCAAGCCGCGCCCGGATCAACTGCGCTGGATGGCTGCGGTGAAACGGCACGGCGGGATCGCTATGGTGGCGCGCTCGGCGCACGAAGCGGAGGCGGGGCTATGAGCATAAACTTTGACGCAATCAACGCGCGTCTGCTGTCTGACTACCTTGGCACGCTTAAACAGTGGCTCCCAAACGGCAAAAAAATCGGACCGGACTGGTGCGTGGGATCGCTGTCCGGTGAACCCGGCGAATCGCTAAAAATCCACGTCCGCAAAGGCGTCTGGAAGGATTTTGCCAGCGGTGATGGCGGCAGCGACCCTGTGAGCCTATACGCTGCCATCCACGGCATCGGGCAAGGCGAAGCAGCCAAGCGGCTCGGCGGGAACACGCAACCGGCAACACCTAAGCGCGCACCGGAACCCGAACCCGACGAACTCGAGCCGGTGCTGGATCCGCCCGAGGACATGCCAAACCCGAAGCTGCCCGCGTGCTCGGCACGGTACACGTACCGGAACGCCGCCGGAAACGTGCTGGGGTTTATCTGCCGCATCGACGACGGCAAGGGCGGCAAGAAACTCATCCCGCGTACGCCCTGGTACGACGACCGCGGCGACATCGTTTGGCAGAGCAAGGGTTTTGCCTGCCCGCGCCCGTTGTACGGGCTGGATCAACTTGCCAGCCTGCCCGGCGCCGTCGTGGTGCTGGTGGAGGGCGAGAAATGCGCGGACGCTTACCGTGCGCTGGATCCGGCAACACCAACGCTGACGTGGCCCGGTGGATCCGGGGCCATTGAACACATCGACTGGGAGCCTCTCCGGGGGCGCCGCGTGGTGCTCTGGCCGGACGCGGACGAACCGGGGCGCAAGGCTATGGCACGCGTCGCTGAGATTCTGACCGCACGCGGGTGCGAAGTGAAAATTGCCAACCCTGACGCCGGTGCCGCCAAGGGCTGGGACGTGGCCGACGCCATCGCCGAGGGCTGGACGCACGAGGACTGCCTGGCGTTTTTAAGCCGCGCCGAACGCGTTGGACCCCGAGAACTGGTAGTGGCCCGCACCACCACCACGACGCAGGCGGTGCGGACCGCGGATGCCGAGGTGGTGCAGCGCGTAGAGGTGCGCGAGGAACTTGCCGAATCCAAGCCGGTGCTGGAGGACTACGGGTTCCAGCGCGGCGCGCAGGGACGCTACGTTCCCAGCCTCGACGGAGTTTGCAGGGTGCTTGAGAAACACCCACGCTGGGCTGGGCGGATCTGGTACGACACCTTTCTTGAAAAGGTGCAAACCGACGCGTTTGGGCCAACCGAGAACTGGACCGACTACCTAGCCGCTAGGCTCAACCGGTGGATGCAGGCTGTTTTCGAGTTTCCGACTCTTGGCACCGAACGGGTGCAGGAGGCTGCCGACACCGTGGCCCGCGGGAACCCGCGAAACGTGCTCCGGGAGTGGCTGGAGGCACTCGAGTGGGACCGCACGTCTCGGCTGCACGACATCCTGCCGCGGGGATTTGGCACGCCGCTGGATCAGTACCATGTCCGGGTTGGCGAGTGTTGGGTGCTGTCGATGATTGCGCGGGCGTTGCAGCCGGGGTGCAAGGTTGACACCATGCCGGTTTTTGAGGGCTCACAAGGGGCCGGAAAATCGTCTGCGCTGGCAATTCTGGGTGGCGACTGGTTTGGAGAGTGCCACGAGGATTTTGGCTCAAAGGATTTCGTGCTATTACTCAAGGGCTGCTGGCTCATCGAGGTGGCCGAAATGCACGCGTTCCGGAGGGCTGACGTGGACCGGCTCAAGGGGATCATGTCCACTCGAATCGACCGGGTGCGGCTGCCTTACGGACGTGTCACCGAGGAGCATCCGCGGCAAAGCGTGTTTGCAGGCACCACCAACCGGGACGACTGGCAGGCGGACGACACCGGCGCCCGGCGTTTCTGGCCCGTCCGGTGCGGGTTTTTGGCGCACGACTGGCTGCGCGACAACCGCGAGCAGCTGTTTGCCGAGGCCGTGGCGCGGTTCCGGGCTGGCGAGGACTGGTGGACGGTGCCGAAGCTCCAAGCCTCGGACGCGGCCGACGAACGCCGCCCAGAGGATCCGTGGGAGGAAGTGATTGCCGGGTACATCGACGAGAACCGCACCTACAGCGCCCGGGAACTGCTGGCAACGCCGCTGAACATCGACATAGAAAACCAGAGCAACGCCGCCGCAAAACGCGTCGGAGCCATCCTCCGCAGGCTTGGGTGGGCGAAATATGTCTCGCACGGGAGCACCGCAACCAAGCGCTGGAGGCGCGAACCCCAGCGAACCCCAGCGAACCCCAACTGCGAACCCGTTTAAGTGCAACAACGACAGGGCTTGAACCCGTAGAACCCCAGAAATCATCCTTTCTAGGAAATAAATATATATATAGCTAACACGCGCGTACCCGCGTATATATCCCGCGATGTATTTGCGTGTTTTTTCGGGTTCTCTGGGGTTCAGAGGTTCGGAAACGTAAAGAAAACATACATATGATCCAAAAACTAACATACGCAGTCACCAGCGACTGGCATCCGTTCCGCACATGGCGGGTGGAGGCTGAGTCGGAAATTGAGGCCCGGATGCTGCTGGCAGCACAGCTGGGGCTAACAGTGGAGGAACTTTGTGCCACCCCGGCGGGAGGTGCGAAATGAACGCCACTTTGCTCAAAGAGCTAGACACGCTGCTCGAGGCGTTTCCGCGGCACTACACTGCCGTGCAGGACCGGGATGCCGTGGCGCAGATGATCCAGCGGGATTGCTGGAGGCATTTTCAGGTCGAGATCAACAAACTAAGGCAGAAAATTCGGTGCGAACTAGAAAAGGAGAACAAATGACAGACGAACAAATTAACCAGCGGATTGCTGAAATGTGTTGGGATGGCGAGTTGGTGGTTAATACCGATGGAATAGGTCGCGTGTGGATAACAAATCATCCCGATTACTGCGCCGACCTCAACGCCATGCACGAGGCGGAGAAGGTGCTGACAAAGCATCAACGTGAATCAATTTACCCAAGGATAATGGGAGGGTGGAGAAATCCAGCTAAACCAATTTATGCCACAGCCCGCCAACGCGCAGAGGCGTTCCTGCGGACGCTTGGCAAATGGGAGGAGGTGCAGGGGTGAACTGCTCATGTCCATATTGTACGGCGCCGTTTGATCATGAGGTTTTTGTGCCAGATGACATTGAAGAACTTGAAGAAAAAAACCAACAGTTACGTTTAGCATTAATACGAATCAGCCACTTTGATTTTGCAGCTAGTTTTGTTGACAGCGCAAAAGCTCTCGAACAAATAGCACAAATTCAACAAATAACACGGGAGGCACTGGAATGAACGAACAACGCCAAGATTTTGAAGAAACCATCCGCGAGCTACGGCAGCGCCTCGGACGCGTCACCACGGAGGCGAGCAACTGGCGGGACTACGCGCTGGCGCTCGAATTGCAGATGCGCCGGGAGGGCTGGACGGACGAGGATTTTCTGGCGCTGGAATATCGGCGCCCGGAATAAAAAATCACGTTGCAGCGTTGAATAAACTGACCCAAATTTACAACGCATGGAAACAAAAACCAGAAAACCAAGAACCCGCAAAGAAACCACTCCCGAAGTCGCTGCGCTGAAAAACGCGATGACTCAGGCACTCAAGGCCGCATGGCATGTCGAAGCTGCCAAGGCGCGCAGGGAGAAAGCGCAGCGTGCCGAGCGTGGCACGGTTGAGCGCAAACTTGAAGCGCAACGTGACGCGCTGCTGGCAATGCGCACGGCAGTGGACAACGCGCTGGCGGCTATCACGCCGGTGGGTTAATGGTTCGGGGGCTGCGCATCCGACCAACACGCAGACCAACACCATGCTCGAATACAATTACGAATCCGCGGTGGAAGAACTCGGCGACCTGGGGTTGACCGAGGACCAGATCGACGCCGTTTGGATCTGGCACAGTCAGACGCTGCGGGCACAGGTGCAGACGACAGGTGGTGTTGTTATTGTGCGGCTGCTGACGTACCTGCTCGGAGGACACACTGACGCACGCATTGCGGTGCGGTTGGCAGGGCTGGCTTGGGGCTTCGGGCTGGGCCACCTCACCGGGCATCCGCACGCCGCGGACCACGCGCATACACTGGGAGTGTCGCGGCAGGCGATTGCCGAGGCTGCCAAGGGGGCACGCAAGGCACTGGACCCCCGTTAAGGAGTCTTCTAAGGGCGTTTTTCATCGGGGTTAGGTCAAGGACG
>Ga0222712_10004849_pt1 | contig 13883 bp, 5 predicted proteins | sample C33_657DmetaG_FD_165043 | JGI IMG/M metagenome (GOLD analysis project Ga0222712, IMG submission 165043) | Estuarine water microbial communities from San Francisco Bay, California, United States - C33_657D | ecosystem: Environmental > Aquatic > Marine > Unclassified | place: USA: California...
GCCCGCACGTTCGCGCGCGCGTCGGCGCATCGCGCGCCGCGTCCGAGTATTTTTCGTCGTTCATTCCACACGCACACTCGATCGCGCTCGAGCGCGAACGTGTCGTGCGACAAAGGCGACGCGACGTGACTCGACTCGACGCGCGCGTTTCTGCGCCAATAAACGGTTCGCGACATCGAACGAACGAACGAACGGACGAACGAACGAACGAACGAACGAACGACGGATAAATAATGGGAAAGAAAACGCGCGGGAAAACGCTGACGTTAGGGGAATTCTTCGCGAACACATCGTCGAGGCCGAGCGGGTTGCTCGGCGCGCGCGCGAGAACGAGGGAGACGAACGAGGAGGGCGACGGAGGCGAGCCGACGACGTCGGTGGAGGTGACGGTGGGGAACGCGACGAAAGGGAAAAATGTTGGCGAACGAGCGAACGATGGCGGGGAGAATGGAAGTTCATCGATAGCATCGAGTTCACAAGGGTGGGTTGGGAAAGCGAGCGATGAGGAGGAGTACGTGGTGATGTGCTTCGTTCGCGGCGACGGGTCGACGACGTTTACGAAATTGGTGCGAGCGGTGGAATTCGTGTTCGGGGGTGGGTTGGGCACGCGACGGATCGATGCGCCGCCTTTTGAATTTGAGATGACGGTGAGTATGGCGGTGGATGTGGAGGTGACGCTGATTTTCGATCGAGCCGCGCACTTGAAGCCGTTTCGGGCGTCGCACGCGATTGAGTTGAGCGCGAAACCAAAGACATTTAGTCGATCGTTTACAATCGACGTAAAGCCAGGGACAATGCAGAGAATCATGAGCAAAACTAAAATTGGAGGCGATGGGTCGCCTAATTTCGCGCGCGCGGATTCCATGTCTTCGCTCGGGGCGGATGACGTGAACAGGGGCGTGGACGCTTGGACGGTGAACGACGTCTCTGAGTGGTTGCGAAGCTCCAATTTAGAGGAGCTCGTGGATAAATTCGCCGCGGCCAAAGTGAATGGATACGAGCTCTTGCGGCTGACCGAGGCTGACTTGAGGAAATCGCTGCAGTTGGAGAGTAATTTAGAGCGCGTTCGTGTGATTCGAGCGATGAATATTTTGCGCGCGAGTGCGGGGGCGGCGGACTCCGAGACGACGAACGACGTCTCAAAGGTATCTCCGCCCGTTTCCAAGCCTCTCGCGGCTCCGCGAGGGGGGTTAAGTCCGCTCGAGCTCGAGCTCGATGTCAGTTGGATAGAATTTGTTTCGGAAAGCGCACGGGCAAGCGTCTTGATCGGTTGGTTCATGCACGTGTTGGATGAGGTGAAAGCGGCCGAGTACGACGAACCCGGGCCGCAGCTCAGTGTGTATTGCGAAGCCGCGTTACAAGCCGCTAGAAGCTGCGAGGCGGGGCTGGAAGAGCGCTTGCTCGATATTTTAGAGTCAACTCCTGGTTGGGATCCGCGACGAAAGTTATTCCCGTCGACGTGCGACGCAGCCAAGTTGCAAGAGCAGTTGATGCAACTTTATCTCGAAGTGAAAGCTTTTGAAGAGTTCCACGCCCTGTCCGTGGACGAAGATCGGAGTGAGGCGTATGAGCGTCCGCGTTCGACGCCAGTGAAGCTTTTGGGCGACGAATCACCTTTGGTTAGACAGACGACGCAAGGCGTGTTCGTAAACTCGCCGCAGAGCCCGTACGCGAATTCACCGCTGGGCCCTAAAGAGGTGAACGTTTCGCCGGGCGTAAGTGAAAAGGACTTTGTTTCACCGCCGTTGAACGCGTCAGCGCGTTCGTTTTCACCCACACCGCTTGGGGATTTGTCGCGCTCCTCCGTCCCAGAGGATGAACCCGTCGAAGGCGACCACGTGATGCATTTGAATTTAGAATGGGAGATCCATTACGAAGATATCGAGTTTGAAGGCGGCGGTCCGAGCTCAAAAAATCGCATCGGGCACGGCGGTTTCGGCGAAGTTTTCTTAGGACGTTACAATGGCTCGCTGGTGGCTGTTAAAAAGCTATTCAACCAGGACATGATGGGAAAAGGTTTGCACGATTTCCGCCGAGAGGTGCAAATTTTATCCAAGCTACGACACCCATCCATTGTTCTGTGGCTCGGCGCGTGCACTCAAGTTCCGAATCTTACGATTGTTTTGGAGTACATGGACAAAGGATCGTTACATCAGCTATTGCACAGAACGACGTCGCCGTACACCGTGCTCACCGCCGCTCGATGGGCGCTCACCATAGCTCAAGGGATGGTGTACCTGCACTCGGCGCGCCCGTTCCCGATCGTGCATTGCGATTTGAACACAAATAACGTCTTGGTGAATCGCGACGGCATGGTGAAAATTACCGATTTTGGATTAAGTAAAGTCAAACACAGCTCGCGCGTTTCGCGCCAAACGGGGATGACTGGGACGGTAAACTATGCCGCCCCTGAGGTCATCAAAGGCGGTAAGTTTAGCGAAGCTTCCGACGTCTTCGCATTCGGTGTCATCGTCTGGGAGCTTCTCACTCGACGCATTCCATGGGAAGAGCTCAACGAGTACCAAATTGTGTTTCAAATGACCGAAAAAACCGACAGTCCGCTCGCGGCGACGGCGACGACGTTGATCCTCCCCGAAACCGCCCCGAGCGGGTTCGACGCCATCCTCAAAGACTGCTGGGCCATGCAACCCGAAAGCCGTAAAACGTTCAAAGATGTCTTGGCAAAGTTGCGCGACATCCATAAATCCGAAATCGAAAAGGAACGCGCCTTACGCGCAGCGAAGTCATCCTCGTCGCTGAGTGGGCTCGCTTTGTAAAATTGTCTCTGTATTCCCTAGCTTGACGCTGCGTGAGTCACTCTCCACCTCTCCAGTCGTCGCTCACCGATGCCGCGTCATCGCTCGAGATCGCCAAAAGTCGATCGCGTCGACGGGCATCGCGCGCGCACCGACGCCGACGCCGACGCCGAGCTCACCGCGCGCCGCCGCCGCCACCGCTCGAGCTCGCCGTCGACGTCTGATTCTCACCGCGACCACCGTCGCGCCAAAGACGGTAGACACCGCGATCGCGCGCATCGCGACGATCGATCGCGCGCATTCGCCGTCGCCGATCGCACCGAAGACGACGCCGAGCAAGCCCATCGATTCAAGGCGTTCATGCGCGAACGCGAGCGGCGTCGCGCCGAGCTCGCTCGAGAAGCCGCTCGCGCCGAACGCGAAGCCCTCGACGCGGGTGAGGCCCTGATCGGGCCGCCACCGCCGCCACAAAACATCGCGGATTCGATCGAGCGCGATTACGGCAAGGCTCTGCTCGCGGGCGAGGGCGGCGCCATGGCGGCGTTCGTCGCGAGCGGACAACGGATACCGCGCAGAGGAGAGATTGGGTTGAAAACGGAACAAATTGAGAGCTTCGAGCGATTGGGGTACGTGATGTCGGGAAGCCGACACGCGAGGATGAATGCGGTGCGAATGAGGAAGGAAAATCAAGTATATTCGGCGGAGGAAAAGGCGGCGATGGCTGCGTTGAACAAAGAAGAACGAGCGGCCAAAGAGCAACGAGTCCTGGATGATTTCCGCAAACTTGTCGCGGAACAGTTGCAGGCGCGACAACAGACGTAGATTAGGATTTTGATTAGATAGGAAATGCTTTAGGGTGTTAAATGATGGTATCTTACAAACGAATCCCTGTACAGAGGCGCTAGTTAGGGAGAAAACTCATCGCTCGGTGAATTCATGCTTCGCGCGCGTGGTGTGCAAAGTGTTCATGAACATTTCTCAGCGAGTTGAGCAAGCGTTCGGTGAGTTCGGAGGACACGCCCATACTTGCCTCCTTCTTCTTATCAGTACGTGCGCTCTTCGCGTCGGCGGCGACTTTGGACTTTGAATCATCTGAGTCGCCGCTTGACTTTTTTGATTCTGTCGACTTTTTTGCCGAACTGTCGTCGCCGACCGACGCGCGCGAGGACGACTTCGAGGAACTCGCATCGTCGCCCTTGTGGCGTTTATCTTCTACTACCATGGGCACGATTTCGCCGTTCAGCGGGATGAACCCCAACGTATCGGGGTAGAGCTCCATCAGCGACGCGATAATCCAGTCCGAGTGCGTGACCAACATCACGACGTCCTCATCGTAACGATCAAACGTATTCGCCAACACCACCTTGACTCGATTCATCACTCCGAGCATAGTTTCTGATTTAAGATTGCCCAAATCCAAGTCGCTCGCGTGCGTCAGCGCTAGGTTCTTGCACGTCTTCCACGAGTCTGGCTTGGTTTCATCCACCCTACACCCCTTGTCGGCTTCGACGTGAATCTTGAACAATTCGTCGGGAAACAGCTCGGTCAATCCTTCATGAAACTTGCAGTGCGACTCCCCAGTGGAGGCGATAAACGACGTCGCTCCTTTCGATGAACCCGGCGATACCGAAAACGGATGCCGAACTTCAAACGGCGCGTTCAGCTCCAAGCGCTCTCGCAAGTAATCCGTCACGACGATGGACGACGTCACTTGCGGAATCGCATTAGTCGCGATGACTGCCGATTCAATCGTGCGCAACAGCGGCGAGGTCAGCACTCGAAGCTCGAGACTGCTTTTGGCCTTGTCCTTGTCGTCGTCGTCGTCATCATTCGTCCCTAACGCCGCGCTCAACAACCCATGGTTTCCGGCGAGCGACGCGTGCGCGCCGACAATCTGCCTCACGCCCTCCGCCGTGAGCGACGGATCGAGCAAATCCCCGTCATTGTTAAACGAACACGGTAGCACTTTTAAATCTGCAGCGATCGTGCTCCCCCAAACGTTGTGCGTCGCCTCGCCGTGGCGCAAGAACAACAAAATCTTCTTCTTCCCTTTGGACGCGCGAACATCCTCTCGAATCCGATCCCACGACGCGCCGTGACTCAAGCCGTGATTCGCGCTCGTCTGAATCGCCTCCGCGCCATCCTTCCCGTCGTTCTCACGAGCGCTGTCCCCGGGAAACTTCCATTTCCCATTCTCGAAAGACTTGAACCACTTTTCGTAGGCGAAATACCCGCGAACCGCCTCGAAGGGCGCGTCGTCGTCTCCTTCATCCCCGAGCGTCCCCGTTCGCACCGCCTTCCTTCGCTCGCCCAGCGCCGCGGCATCGCCCTCGCGTCCTCGACGAAGCTCGAAATCCCCTAACGCGCTCACTCGCGCGTTCGCCGTCGACGAATCGACTCTCGCGCTGACGATCGCGAGCGCCAACCCCGCGCAGCACGCCGCGATCGCGATCCCTCGTCGCCTCCACCCCCGGCTCTCTCCTCGTTCGCCATCGACCTCGCGATCGGCGAAGCGGAGGGTGATGTCATCATACACCTCTACGCTCGCGCTCGCGCGCGCGCCTCGTTCGCACGCATCCGCGCTCGAGCGGAGCGCTCGCCCGCGTTCGCCGCCGCGAAGCGCGTCTCGCTCGCTCGCCGGCGACGCCATCATCGCGCGATGACGTGCGATTTCCGTTCGTTCGCTCGCCTTCGTCAACCAATCGTTCGCTCGTTCGCTCTTCCCCAAGTCGCTCGCGCTGCGCCTTCGACGCGCGTCGATGTGATGGTTTTCGTTCGTCAACACCCAGTCAACACCCAACGCGCGCGCGCGCGTTCGGCGCCGCCCATCGAATGCGTCACCACACGCGCGCGCGCGCCCGCGCGGTGTCGCATGACGCTCGCCTACGACGCGTTCGCCCAAGCGTTCGCCCTCGTCGCCGTCGGGCACGTCGCGCGACGAGTGAATCTCGTGCGCGAAGACGACGGTCGCGCGCTGTGTCGCGTCGTCTTCGCGACGACCCTCCCCGCGGTCATCGCTCGGGCGTTCGCGACGTTGGCGTTCGACGCCGGCGCTTTGGCGGTGGCGTGCGCGAGCGCGACGTATGGGACGTTGGCGTTCGCTTTCGCGTTCGTCGAGGGAAAGAAGGTGGCGCGCGAGACGAACGCGCGAGCGAGCGAGCGAGCAGCCGCGCTCGCGCGCGCCCACGTCGGATTGAATCTCGGCACGTTCGCCTACCCTTTGATCGACGCCGCGCACGGCGCCGCGGGCGTGGCCTCTGTTGTCGTCTTTGACGTCGTCAATCAGTTTTTTTTACTCGTCGTGGCGCGAGGGATGTACGCCGCGGACGCGTCGGCGGGCGCGGGTGGCGCGACGACGAACGCGAACCGCTTCGCCGCGGCGAAAAAAGTTCTCGCGAATCCGTGCGCGCTCGCCGTTGGGATCGCACTCGCTCATCGCGCGTGCACCAATGCTTCGATGTTTCCCGCGTTCATCGACGGCGCGCTCGAGACGTTGAGCAAGGCGAATAAACCGATGGCGTTGCTCGCGCTCGGCGCGTTGTTTTCGCCGAACGCGAACGCCGCGGGGGATTTCGCTTCCATCGCGCGGTTCCTCGCCCAGCGCTACGCCTTGGCGTTCGCGTGTGCGAGTGCGATCGTGTTTACGTTCGGTGACGTCTTAGGGGCGACGGCGAGCGCGGTGTGCGCGATGGCGATGTGTTCCCCGGCGCCGTTGCTCACGGTGTCGTACGCCATGGAGTTTGGTTTCAACGTTGATTTCGCGGCGACGGTGGTGAATTACGCCAACATCGCGTCGAGTGCGATCGTGATCGCTCTGGCGCACGTTTCGTTCGCGAATTCGCGCGAGGTGGGGTGGAAACTCGCGGTGATGAGTTTGGGGTGTTTCGCGCTCGAGCGCGGCGCGCGCTTCGCTTCGCGTCGGGGCGAGGAAGCGCGGGCGGTGACGACCAAAGCTTTCCAAGAACAACGGTTTGGCGAAAGGTTTGGATGCGCGCGACTGGGCGCGAGGACGAGAGTTGCGAGTGGTGGCGAGATGTCGATGAGGACGCGCACGCGGGCGAGCGCGCGGGCGGTGTCGGCGGCGCCGCCTCAACGAACGCCGCGTCGCGCGTTCGTTTCGATCAAAACGCCAGCGATGGCGAACGGTTGGGTGCTACGAGGGGTGTTGTTTCATTAAAATTGTGTCATATGTATGTGTTACTGTTGTTGTTCACCGTAAACGCGCGACATCTGTCCATGAAAATCGCTCACTCCATGTCTTCGACGTCGCTTTCGCTCGCGCCGCCTCCATCTTTCGCCTCTAAGACGAATTCGTACTCTTGATCGCATCCCAAATACGAGTCACACATGAAATATAGCGTTAAATCGTGCTTGCCCACGGTTTCTGGTGCGTTGAACTCGAGTTTCACCTTCTGTTTTTTCCCGAGTGAGACGCGTTTGATGGCATGCAGCGTTCCCTTCTTCACGTCGCCGATGACGAGCCACCACGCCTCATCCTTGCGCCCTGGATAGTTCGGCGCGAAAACCGGTGCGAGTTCGCCATCGATATCGCGCTCGAGGTTCACGACGACCTCGACGGCGTCGCCGGCGGCGATATTATCGGCGTCCACGACGTCGAACGACACTTCAATGCTCGGGTATCTATTCGCCGCAATCGCAATATCTTCGAGCTGGGCGTCGCTCAGCTGAAGCAGTTCTCGCCGCGCGTCGTCGTCCATTTCGATCAGATCGTACACGCCTTCGATACCGGCGTCGACGCATCTATTGCCGATTTCCTTCGTGATGTGCGGCAGCTGCATCACGGCTGGGTCCTTGTCCCACATGCCTTGCACCATCATCTGCGACAACTCCATGGCGGCAAGCGCCGGTCCGAGCCAACCGCTCGATGAAATGACATCCACCATGGCCTGTAAAAGTCGCGTGGCGTCGGGTAATATCTTTTGTAAATCCTGCGTGAAGTCTCCATGAATCGAGGTTCGACTGAAATACGCTTGCAGAAGCGCTGCCACCTTGACGTGCGGATCCGTTGTCTTACTGCTGGATAACGTGATTGGCGCGTGATTGAGAATGTGTCTAATCATTTCAGCCTCACCCGGACGCACGGCGAAAGATTCGAACTCCGTTGCGCCGGCGACGATTTCCAGTAGGCCTTTGAGCTTGGTCTTCGCGGTCAGCGATGCGGCAAAGAGCTCGATGGTCGTATACGTGATGTAATAGTACGCGGAAATCATACCGAGGTTGAGCGGCGCGCAATCCATGTCGTCCTCAATGGTGATGCATTTGCTCGCTTCCAAGTCACCTAGCGTCGACTCGACGAGCTCGGAGAGAGCGTCGGAGAGATGGCGATGAGAAACTCCAGTCAAGTTGTAATAGTTCGGATTCTGGGTAAGTCTTCTGTAGTAGAAGCTCCACGTGATGTAATCCACGGCGTCTTGCTTGGTTTCAATCGTGCGCGTGACGATTTCGGCAACCATGGGATCGTGCAAGAAGTGATCCAAGTGCGATTCCACTGGGAACGGCTCGAACAAGAACTTTTTGTAGTATTCCTTTCTCGGTGCGTGACAGAGAAGCACGCACACGCCGGCGTCATCGATACCAGGTCGCGACGCGCGCCCCATCATTTGCAACAGATCGGTGACTGGATAGTCCGCCGCGCCAGCACCGCCAGCGTCGTAGTATTGCGTACCCATGATGACGACGAGCTTGCACGGAGTCGTCAGTCCCCACGCCAAAGGTGCGGTCGCGACGAGCACTGTTGCGGCGCCGACGGCGAAAACCTTTTCAACAACCTTGCGTTCTTGCTCGCTCATAGCCTCATGAATAAGAGCAACGCCAAATGTCAGAGCGTGGCGAACGGACGGATCTGAGATTTGCTCCAAGTAAGGCTCCAAGTCTCCCTCTTCAACTTGTAAGAACTTGCCCGGGTCACCCTCCGCGGCGGCAAAGGCGATCAAATCGAGCGAGGCGAGTTTCGCGTGCTTGCGCGTCGGTACAAAAACAATCGCTGGCTCGGAAGAGCGGCAGTGATTCGCAATTGCTCCGTACACCGGTCTGGCCATGGCTTGCATTCGAGCTTCAAAGTTAATGATATCAACGCCTTGAAAATGAATCTCAAGTGGCACCGGTCGAACGCCGGGAGAAAAGTTGAACAGAGCGTTAGAACTCGCACCTAGCCATTCACCGAGATCTCGAGCATTCGCCAAAGACGTACACAAACCTAATACGCGCACTGGCTTCTCGAGCTGGCTCGACATGTACCGCATTCGCGAAGTAACGACTTCGATCGTTGGGCCCATAGAACCGCCAATCAGTTGTAATTCATCCGCAATGAAGAGCGAGATCGTCTGTACGTTTTTACGCTGCTTCCAACGGCGACTGATGACATCCCATTGTTGCGGCGTGCAAATGATGATTTCAGCCTTTTCTAGAAGCTTTAAGTCGCTCGTAGTTTCGCCCGTGAGTTTGGTCACCGAGACACCAAGACTACCGAATCGCGCGCTCCAGTCATCATAACGCTCATCAGCCAACGTAGCCGTCGGCGCCATGTAGACGCAGCGACCGCCGCCCTCGGACGACAAAGCTCGCATAATTGCAAACTCAGCGCACACGGTTTTCCCGCTGCCAGTAGGCGCACCAACGAGCGCGTTTTCATCACTCTTGTACAAGCACTGGAAAACCTGAGTTTGAATCGGGTTGAAGTGCGTAAAGCGACCCGCATAGAGTTTGTCAAACCCATCGGCTTTCAACGCGCTCACTGGTAGTGGTTGCAAATCCAACAACTCAGTGGGTGGCGGATTCTTCTCCGGCAATAGCAAATGCTTGAACGATACAGGGATGACCGAGTCACTTCCCAGCCAGTTGTCGCTGATTACGCGAATGAAATATTGTGGTGGGAGTGGATCCAAAAGTGGCACAGTGAACGACACGCCATGTTCCTCCTCGGCGTTTTGTGCCTTGAGCAAAAAGTACTCGTGGTGCAAAATCGTCTCTCCGTCGTTGTCTTCGACGACGATCCAGAAGCCCTGTACAAAACCGTGCACGGCTTCATCCCAAATGAAGTCGGGTTTCAATGTCAAATCCATCTTTAAAACCGAGCGCGTGATGGGCTGCACGTGCGCCGAAAGCTCTAACCTCGGGACTTGGTGAATAAATCTGTGCAAGGCCTTTCCAAACTTGGGCAAGCGAATCAGTTCACCGACTTCTTGGCTGCTCAGATCAATATATCGATCCCAACTCAGATCTTTACGTTCGACCTTCTGCAGAACATCGATCGGGATGGCTGGGAACTGACGTAACGGAGTTTGTGAAGCCCATGTCCGCCGTGCGCACATCTTGCACAGTGCCAACGATTTTTCCGCAAGCTGCGACCATCCCTTCTTCAAAACGATCTCAAAAATGCAGCGCAAGATACGACCGGCGCTTTGCGTGACGTACACCATATCAGCCATGAGAGCGAACCCTTCCAGCTTCATGTTACTGATGTACGCTTGGAGGAGAATGTTAATCTTCGCCGTCGGTTCTTCAATCGACTCCTTTACAGGAATGGGCACCCGCTCCGCCAGCTTTGCGAGCTCCATCTTCTCTTCTTCTCGCACGCTGACGTACTTGAACTCCTCAGCGAGCGAAAACAACCTGCAAAGCTCGATGTCGCCCATCGTAGGCTTCAGGTGCTGGTTGAAAGCCATGAGAGTGCCATGCGAGACGTAGTACGTCGACGCAATGCGGCCTAAATCAGTGCCTTGCAAAGCACCGCTTCTTCTATCGTAACGAATCAAACCACTCTTGTCTAACTGAGTGGCCGCAGTGTGAATCAAATCTGAACGTCTCTGTTCAAGAACGGGATCATCTTCGACCGCATCGATCGTGATGCCGTAAAGCGTCGGGTTGCGCAGCATGCGAACGAATAAGTACGTATAGCCCAACCAAATGACGGCGTCTCGAACGTTTTGAATGGTACCGAGGATGATTTCCGCATTTAAAGCGTCAGCAAGCTTGGTGACGAACTGCGACTCAATCGGAAGCTGCTGGTTGAAGAGTGACAAGTAATACTGCAGTTCTGAGTGCTGCGTGATGATGATGCCTTCACCAAAAGTGTCGAACTGCGGACGACCGGCGCGCCCCATCATTTGCATCACATCTTGGAAGCTCAGTTCATCCCACCCGCCCTTTTCAGGATTGTAAATCTGCGTTCCTTTGATGATAACGGTGTGTGCGGGCAAGTTAACACCCCAAGCGAGCGTAGCCGTCGAAACGAGAACTTGGACGTGACCATCACTGAAGAGCTCTTCAACAAGCGTACGGTCGGAGCGACTCATCCCGGCATGATGAATCGCAAACCCGTACGGCAGAAGATCTCTAAGTTCAGAGCTTTTCACCGTCTCGGCTTCTGTTTGTAAAATCTCACGACTCGCCGAATCGTCGCGCATAAACCGCCCAATCGTCTCATTCTCCATCGCTAAATCTCGAAGAGCCTTGGCGGTCTTCGCAGTATCTTTGCGGCTGTGAACAAAAACGAGTACCTGACTTTTCCCTGCACTCTCCATGACCTTTTCATAGCAAATCTCATTCATTAACTGCATGCGCTGCAAAGGCTTTTTGACTGTAATACCAATATATTGCTGCTGCAATGGACACGGTCGGAATGAGTTGTCAAAGACATGTAATCCCCTCTCTGGATCGACGCGCATGAACGTTGCGACGTCTTCAAAGTTCGGGAGCGTCGCGGACAGTCCGACCAACCGGACCATCTCCTGGGTAGTTTCCACTTGGCGCACCGTTCGTGCGATGATAGACTCGAGCACTGGACCGCGACCGTCATGCAGTAAATGAACTTCGTCAACTATGAGTAGCTTGACGAGCTGCGTGTACAGGCGATCGCCAGACTTACGCGTGATGATGTCCCACTTCTCGGGCGTAGTCACGATGATTTGAGTTTCCTCAATTTCAGCCTTGCTGAGAGAAACGTCACCCGTCAATTCGCGCACTTTGATGCCAAAAGACTGTAAACGGTTGCCTAAGTTTCCAACAATCTCCGAAACAAGAGCTTTCATCGGCGCTACATACACAATTTTGAATGCGGATGTATCAATACTTCCATCTCGACGGCGATGTAAACCAACTTCGTGTAAAATGGTCATCATCGCGACGTTTGTTTTACCTGCGCCAGTAGGTGCGCACAAAAGCATGTTCTCAGGCGATAGTAGTGCGCACTCGTACACGCGGCTCTGAATGCGATTCAAAGTCTTCATACCCTCGAACGCAGGCCACGCCCATTCGGGCATTTCCTCAATCGGGCGCAACGCCTCGTCGTCTTGGAAGGGTTTTGGCTTCAGTGCAGGAATGTGCACCTCCTCGTAACCTTTCTTGGCGGTTCGAAACGAGCCCGGCGGAAGCTCGCAGCGTTTATTGCTCATAAAATGCGATCCCTGAGCAAAAGCCAGCGCGTCGAGTTCCAACAGTTGGCGCCCAGCCACAGCAGCTGCGCCCGTGTCCTGAGCGCGAGCGTCGGCGACTTCGCTTCGAAGCTTGCGCGCTTCTTCGCGAATCTTTTTCTCTGTCGCTGTCTGACGCTCGCGCGCGGAGGCCCGAGTCCCGCGCATGGCTCCTAAAATTTTAGACGCCACGGGGTCAGCCATCATCTGCGCCTCAATGTCGGCGATTTCTTCCGCGCTTTGCCCCCGAGCTAACCTGGTACACCAGACGATTTTCAACCGATTCTTCAAGAGCACCTTGATCAAGTCAAACTTGTCAAAGTCCAACAAGGAAACGAGCGCATTTTCGCATTCGCGGGCATCCTCTATCGCGAGCACGCGTAAGACTTCATCGGATAGTCTCAGACTTTCTGCGGCGTCAGAGTCGGTGTATCCGAAAGCCCTGGCGACGCATCGTTGCAGCCAGTGCGCGTCAATGTCAGAAGGGTTCAACCCGTACTCTTCGCGCGGAGCATAATCGTCATCGCCCGTCATCCCGCCCACTGCTGCGTTGACGTCTCCTCCGTCGTCCCCTTGATCGTCGTCCTCCGCGTCTGAGGCTTCTAATACCTCATCGACGTCCGAATCTTCCTCCTCTTCTTCCTCCTCGAATTCAACCGCGACGCCAATGTCGTCATCGATCTCGTCCCCAGCGCCCTCAACGCCCTCGCTCGGCAGCGAGAAATCGGTAATGAGTTTCCCAATAGCGCACATTTGCGCGAAGCGCTCGGATGAAAGCTCGCCCATGAGCTTTTCAACTTCTTTCTGCTTCTCGCGCTCCGTTTTACCCTCCTCCTTGAGCGCCGCGAGCACCTCATCCGCGGCACCGCACATGACGTCGTGCGGCTGATCGCCAAAAACGCTTTGCAACACGCTCAGCAAACCTTCGTACGCCGCGCGAGTCTCCCTTGTCTTCGGTTTATACAAGCCGCTTTCGTTTCCGCTCAGCACCGAGGTCTTCACGCCCGCGCTCCGACTTTTCTTCCCGACGGCAAACCCATCATCATCCCCTTCCCCTTTCGAGCGCTTATCCTCTTTCCTCTTCGCCGATTTCTCTCTCTTCTCTTTGAATTCATCCGCCGTGGACCCTCGCGCTCGGTCGCCGAACTGCCTCGCGTCGATCTTCCCGTACAACGACTCCGCCGTCCCCGTCGGTTCGCCGTAACTTCTATTCTTCCTATCCGTCTCCAACACCAGCGATGCGTTCTGTTTCCATTCGTATCATTCCTCGTCAGTCTTCCCTCGTCGTCGTTCACGTCGTTTTCGCGTCGCGTCGCGTTCACCCATCCCCGTTCGTTCGCTTTCGTTCTCTCGCTCTCCCGTCCTCGCCTTCGCATTTCACCCGCACGCACCGCTTTATATTCGTACTGCCTGTACCTCGCCGCGGCTTCCGCCCCGCCGTCGCGCTTGCCATCGATCGCCATCGCCGTCGCGCGCGTTCGACGTCGCCAAGTGTCGACGCGATCGCGCGATCGCGTCGACCTCGTCGTCGCTCGGGCGGCGTCGGTGCAGAGACTCGGTCAGGGAGGTCGGTCGGTCGGTCGGTCCGGTGGTCGGTCGGTCGGTCATGTGGTCGGTCGGTATAGAAGTCTCGTCTCATCATGAGACAGGACGACAGAAGACGTCGGCGACAGAGTCGTTGAGTGAATGACTCGTC
>Ga0222712_10004852_pt1 | contig 13879 bp, 25 predicted proteins | sample C33_657DmetaG_FD_165043 | JGI IMG/M metagenome (GOLD analysis project Ga0222712, IMG submission 165043) | Estuarine water microbial communities from San Francisco Bay, California, United States - C33_657D | ecosystem: Environmental > Aquatic > Marine > Unclassified | place: USA: California...
TTAAGAAATTCTCAAGATTGCGACCTACTTTAAAAGGTTTAGAAGCAAATATAATAAACTCATTTAAAGCTTCTTTTGAAACAACACCACTTTGAACAACTGGAGCCATAGCTTGAACCATGCCCGATATTGTTTGAATGTAGGCAACTCTATCTTGTTTTTCTTGGTTTTGGTCAATTTTAATAGTTGAATCGGTTTCAATGTCGATATTTACGCATCTTAATTTGTCAGATTTTAGCAACTTTTCTAAATCTTTAAGCTTTCTATATTCAATGGCATAACCTTTTAAATCTTCTTTAATTTTAGCCATGGTTTTGTCATAACCCGCACTTGCTTGTTGGTGTAAAGCTTGAATTTTTTCTTGATATTGTGGATCTTGCGGGTTTAGCATTGAAATTGCTTCTTGAACTTGTGCGTTAAGTTTTTCTTGCGTTGCTTGTGCAATTGCTTCAACATCATGTAAAATTAAACCTGTAATTTCCATTAATTCATTCATAGAAAGCTTTTCAACGGCTAACTCAGCTAATAGTCTTAAAGTATCTCTAATAGTAAACTCAACCTCTTTTTGTAGCGGTTGGATTCGACTAATTGCAAAATTGCCCTTAAGTTGTTGAGCTGTTGCGGTTTCTGAAGCTATTGAATAACCCCTAACAATATCGCTTAATCCTGTAATTTCTTGAATATCATTTTTTAAAGCAAGTTTTTCTTGTCTTAGAACTGTGATAGTGTTTGCAATCTCGGCTAATGGTTTAAATACAATAAGCTTTCTAGCGTCATCAATATTGGAGTTTGTTTTAAGTGGTTTAAATTCGCCATCATCACCATTCATTATATTTTCAACATCGCTTTGTTCAGCAAATGAAGTATAGGCACCAGTGAATTTAGCTTGTTTAACTAAGCTTGCAATTCTATCATGAACATCGCTTAAATCATTGGCTAAATGTTTATATTTTCCATAAAGCGGGCAAGGTAATAATTTTTTTGATTCATTAAGCCCCATTGGCATAGGTATTGGAAAGAAATTCTTTAAATTATATCCATCTTTTTCAGTTTTTAAAACAGAACCATCGCCTGCAAAGGTAATATCATGGCAAATTTTATTTTCTTTGTCCCAGATTTCCCAGACTTCACAAAGTTTATATAAATCTTCGGTTTCTTCTCCAAGATATTCATATTTTTTGTTAGTCATTGGAACTGTTTCGCCTTTCTTGCCAAAATATTCAATTAACTCCCTTCGAGAGTAATATTTTTTAAAAGCAATCCAACGCAATTTGTCCCACTCTTTTTCAGTTGATTTAAGAAAATCTTGATAATCAACAAATTCTATTTTAAAAGATTTTTTAGATTCATCAACATCATAAATTGATTCTTCTTCCATGTCAGAGGCTTCTCCTTCCGCCTTATCTTCAGAAGTATTTTTAGTTGATGATTCATCTTCATCTTCATCATAATCATCTTCATTTTCGCTTTTATCTTCAACTTTTGGCTTTTCTTTTTTCTTTTTAATTTTGATTTCGATTGGCTCAGGTGGAACAAACACAATGCGAGGAATGCCAATGCCTTGAACTAAAAAAGTATCTCGAATTTTTTCTATTTGATTTTCAGCGTCAGATTCTTTCAATAGATAAGTTAATAATCTTTCAATTAGTTCGCTTCCAATTCTAGCAATTTCATTGTTGTTGTAATTTGCTTGAGTTATGTTAATTTTTGGAAGTTTACTAAAAAGAAGTGGGCGTAATACTTGCGTATTGCTCCAAAAAATAGGAAATTGATTATTAATTTCAGCTTTTGTTTGTTCAGTCTCTTCGGACTCATAAATTTCTTGATACTTCTTAGCCGTTTCTTTGGTTTTTTCGTGATATTTTTTTGCATTGTCAATTTCACGCTTCCAAATTTCGACTAGAGCCCGTTCGCCCTTCGCTGTAGTTAATTCGTCTTGTGTTTCGATTTGGTTCATGCTCATATTTTTTATGATATTAATTTATTTTTTTTTGTCAATAGTAAATTTTCTTTTTTTATATCATCGATTAATCTTTGCACTTGGAGTTGATAATCCATTGATTCCTTCATTGTCATTGGTTTTTTAATTTCAACAACAACGGGTCTTGTCATGCATAAATATCTTAGAGTATCGACGGCGTGGTCTTCCATCTCAGTATTTAAATCCTCTGGTTTCGACTTATCATATTGCATCAACGGCAATGTTCTAAGTAAATTACGGCAATTCTTAGTAATGTATAATAAAGGCTTGCCATCTTCATTGTTAGATAATCTTGCTCTTATTTGTTGCCAACCCGCTACTCGCTTATTGTCAGCAGGAAGCCAACCTATATTTTGAGCTTCGAACTGATTTGCTATTGATTGACCAGATGAAACATCGAATATTGCAGGGTCAGCTCTCATTTCGTCCATCTTTTCACCAAGTTGTAAATCTTTTATAGTTTTAGCAATCTCAGCACTTCCCATCTTTAAGCCTTCATTGGCTTTTCCTGTGCAACCGTAGAACTCACGATAAACAATTATGGCACCACGGGGAAAGCTTCGTTTAATACCTCCACAATCAACAAGTGAGCCATCCGACACCGCACCCCAAAGCACGCAAAAGGGTTTAGAATAACCCCAATCGAAAGCACGAATTTTAAACCAATCATGCGGGATATTCACATAATCTAATACATGTTTTGAGGCGTCAAATGTATCGAAATAAGCCCCCTCGATAGCGTCCCAATCACCCTCAAGCATTGCTTTTGCTAACGCTCCACCAAGTCCAAGTAGTTTCTCAGCATAGAGCGGATCATTTTCGGTCATTGTTGGATTGTCTGAGAGCTTGGCGGGTATGAATTGCCGAAGCATTCCGCCTTCTTCTTTTTGCATTCTATAGAGCTTCATTGGCTCTTTATTTTCGATGAAGTAAGATTTAACAAACTCATGACCAACCCCGCCTGGATTACTAGAACATATAATTTTTGGTAAAGATTGCTTAAGATTACTAGGAATTGTTAAGCCTCCTAATCTTACCCTAGACCTTAAAAATTTATATATATATTCACTAAAATGTGTTAACTCATCAATCAAGAGTAAGTTTATTTCAACGCCCTGATACTTCAAAACGTCTTTGTCGTATTGACAATGACAAAGATTAATTTTAGATCCATTTTTAAAAATAATTTGTGCAGTCGATGCATTTATTCGACAAAAACCATTTTCAATATATTCACTCAATAGACTAGTGAACCCGCTCGAGCCGTCCAAGTGATTCTTTTTTAAATCTTCGCTTAATCTTCGAAACAAGTAAATTTGAATATTTGACACACTGAGAGCGTAAAATATTGCAATAATGCGCATACAGTGAGACTTCCCGCCCCCCGCCGCTCCGCCATAGAGGATTTCAGTAGCTTCCGAAGTAAAACAATCAGATTGGCGTTTGTGAAGTGAAATTTGCACTATTTATTATTAAGAATTATTTCAAGTTTTGGCATTACTTGCGATTGTTCGTTAATTTGCTCTTTATAATTTAAATCAAATTCTTTGCGATTCTTTACTTTTGCGATATATGTTGCAAATTGTGATAGCTCGCATTTTTTTCGCACACTTGCATTAGTATCATCAGCATCAATAGATTCAAGATATTGTTTAGCTTCATCGATTATTTTGTAAGAAGCTATTTGTAAAGCGACTTCTTTTTTTTCGCGTATCTCATCTTGATTAAGAAAGAAGCATAAATTTGCTACATTTACATTGAATTCTTTTGCGAGTGATGCATAAGAGACATTTTTACTAATTTGATTTAGCACATAATCTAGATTTTTAGATAATAATTCAAATGAATCAGATTTAGATAATTCCTTTTTTTTTATTTCTTTTAAATCATGCATTTTTTTTCAAATTAGTTAACGCGCGCGTGTGATATTTAGAGTAAGATAAAACTTTTAATCAATATATCTCACTAATCAAATATCATTTTTTTAATTATGCACATTAATTTTATTTGTCAATAGATTTCTTTTAATAGATTATGTAAACTTAATTTATACCTAATGCTAGCAAATGCTAATTTTGCTAAAAATACTTTTTTTAAAAAAGATTCTTAACAATCTTCAAAAAACACTATACACAATTAAGAAAGAGCTTTTTATTTTTTCTTTTGTTTAACTAAACTATTTTTTGTTTAGTTTATTTATTTTGTTTTTGTTTTTTTGTATCTTATCACATGATTTCACTTTGTCAACTTATTTTTTTGTCTTACTTACTCTAATCTCTATAAACAACCGAGAAGTTTTTACCTTACTCTCTCAACACTCAATTTATTTTGATACAACACAAACTTTTTTTTTATTTTATTAAGATATTTCTTGACATCATTTTATATAAATTAGCTCTTATTAACTTCTAATAATCAACTCTTTTTAATCACATTTTAAATCATTTTATTCACAAATTATTTTTAATCTTTTTTTTGTTATTATCTTTTAATACTCCCGCAAGCCCTTCTCTCTCTAGTCTTATCTCATTTTGAACAATCTTTAAAATAATTTAAAATAGTGCTTGCAATTAATAATTTTATGATTCATAATGTATCTAACGAAATGAATTAAATTTATTTCAAATATTAACTTAAATAAAAAAATATGAAAGAATTATCAAAAGAAACATTTCTTGAATTAGTTGAAGAGCTTTTTCTTGAAAATCACAATTTCATTTCAACAAATTCAATTTTTTCAAAAAGAAACGAGAGAGAGAAAATTTTAGCTAAACTTTGCAACTGTAAAACAAGCGAGCTTTGCGACGAAATTTTAGCACTAAATAAAATCGATCGAACTAAATTAAACGAAATTGACGAGCGTTTACATCTTGAGATGCAAAGATGTGTTAACGATTATATTGAAAAACAAATTTTTAATTTTGCTAAGCACGCAAAAATTTTAGAATTCAAATTAAATTTTGATCTCAATGATAATATTGACAGTTTTACAAACAGTATTTTTCAACGATTAAATTAACAATTTTTAAATATTAACTTTAATAAAAACAAAATATGAAAAATAAAACACAGGTTGCGCAAGCTTCTCAACAAATTAGAGAAATACTCAAAAAAGAATTTCCTAGCACCAAATTCAGCGTAAAATCTAACAACTACTCAATGGGCGACTCAATAAATATAAGCTGGGTTGATGGCGTGGCGGAAGAGAAAGTTAAGAAGTTAATTGGTCATTATCAATATGGCAAATTCGACGGCATGCAAGATTTATATGAATACAGTAACTATAGAAATGACATCCCGCAAACAAAATATTTATCTTGCAATAGAAAAATAAGCGATGAATTTTATTTTTTAAAGCTCGATGAAATGCGGACAAAATGGGATTTTTTGGCAAATATTGCAAAAGAAAATATTGATAAAACCAATCAAGAAATTTTTGACAAAACTAGATGCTGGGACGCAAAACATTTTATTTATCAACAATTTAGGGGGTTTCGAGAAATTGATATTAATTAATTACTAACGGCTACACCACAAAGCCTATTTATTAACTTAAATAAAAAAAATATGAACAAACTATATTCAAAAATAAACAATTTACAAGATTCATATTATCTCGAGCAAGCTATCGAACGCGGCGAAGAAGTAATGACTTTAAAAATTGGAGTCCATGATTTTTATGATAATTTATGTCTATATTGTGAAGAAAACGATATTGATTTAAAAGATGTTTCAGACGTTGAATTCGATGCGTGCGAAGAATTGTTAAAAGATTATGCAAAAGCATCTGAAACAAATTTAATAACATTTTCAATTTCAAAATAAATATTAACTCAATTAAAAAAATATGAAAAAAACAAAAATAAACAGACTTTACAGCATCGAAAGCAAGCTTTATAACCGCTATGATAATAAAATTTATCGCTTAACAAAAGAGCGCATTCTTAAAATTCAAATGGAAATCATAATTGCTCAAGCAGATGAATTATTTTTTATCGAAGTTGAAGAAGCTTTAAAAGAAGGTTGGGCGGGTTCGACCCAAGAAAAAAACAATTTTAAAGATATAATTGAAGAAGCAAGATACGGCGATGCTGGCGCTTGTATATCGCTTAGAAATGTTTTTAAACCAAATCCAGCATTTAAAAAAGAAACGGCGAGGTTCAAAAATGTATAAAATCTTTTTAACAATCGCTTTAATCGCAATCTTTTTATTCAAGCAATCGCATGATGCAAAAAAATATAAAGCTGAATTTGAAAATAAATTAGAATTCAATGCTAAAGAGCTTCACGCAGTAGTAGCGGAAGTTTGGAATATTAACAATTAACTTAAAATTTATGTCTTTTTATAATAAATTTATCGAAGAATCAAAGCAATATTCTACTCAAATCGAATTTAATTTTGAAAAAATTTGCTTTCTTGAAAATTCATTAATCCAAAAATTAGAAAAAAATAAGCTTTTAAAAGAAGATAGAACATTGCTTATCGAAGCAATATTTATTTTATCTGTGTTGCGAAAAATTTAAATATTAACAATTAACTTAAAAAATATGGAAAAATATAAAGATAAAATAACGGGTCAAGAAGTTCTAGCCAGAAAATTACCAAGAATTTTAACTTATCCAAAAATTTTTTATGAAGTGAGAATTTCGGATAAAGTTGAATATATTTCCTTAACAAATTTTAAAAAAAAATATGAAAAACAAAATGCAAAAACAAAAAGAAGCCTCTAAAAAACACTACGAAAAAAACAAGCACATAATCAGCGAAAGAAACAAGCACAATCGTAAACGCCAGCAACAAGTAGACAAATTCCATTTTTACGGCTTTTGGCTTTTACTAACGGCGGTTGTTGTCGATACAATTATTAACCAAATTTTAAAATAATATGATTATTAAACTTAAAAATAAATCAACTCTAGAAATAACAGTTGAAACACAAGTAAAGGAAGCCCTCGCACTTAGAAAGGGTAGTATAGGGGGCACGAAGTCTTTAATTGATGAAAGCAACAATTATCATTTTACAATTACTAAACGGGAAATTAAAAAAATCGCCGACGCTAACGGTATAGCAACTATAAAAAGGGGGAAAAATGTCTAACAATAAATATAAATTTCAAGATACTTTCTATACTTTAAGAGATTGCATAGACCATCTAAAACTTCTAAAAGATAATAATATAAAAGATTTATCTTCTTCGGAAGGAACATTTGCGAAAAGACTACCAAATCTTTTTGAAGAATATTCAGAACTATTTGAAGAATATCTAAAGCTAATTGAAACTAAGGAGGAAAATGAGTAGAGAAATTAAATTTAGGGATTGGAATCCCGAAACCAAAGAAATGCAATATTTTAATTTAGATGGATATGATAGAGAAGTACATGACGCTTACGGAAATATAATGCAATTCACAGGCTTACTCGATAAAAACGGGAAGGAAATTTTTGAAGGTGATATTGTTAACGCGCAATACAATATATCATCTTTTTTTAAAAAAGTTTGTGTATATTTTGAAAACGGTTGTTTTTATGTTGATGACAAAAACCCTAAACAAAATCTTAGTATTGGTTATTTTTTTAGAGAAAAAAAAGAAATTGAAGTTATCGGCAACATTTTCCAAAATCCCGAATTACTCGGAGGTAAAAATGATTAAAATCTTTCTTTTACTCTCAATCATCACGCTTAGTTTATTCTCGCACTTTTACACGAATAAAAATAATAAACTATCGATTGAAGCTTACTATAACTACGCTTGCACGAAATATTACGATGTTTCTTGTGATAATATTAATTTAAAGTAAAGATATGAGAATTAAAAACAATGATAAAAAATTTATAATGTTGTGCGCCGTTATTGCGACCGCAATTTTAATAATTTACATCTTAGATTTGCAGAAATATAAAACTGATTGCAAAGCATTGGATAATATCGAGAAAATCGAATTAGAAACACGCTTGCATGAGTTATATAATAAAAATGAGCAATTAGCCCGCCAAATCGATTATGATGCCGTAGCGATTAAACACGCACAAAATCAAATCAACGAATTTAGAGTTAAGTGTAAAAATTGCACTTATCATTTATCAACAAATTGGGAAAATTAATATGAAAATAAAAAAACTTGTAGAACAACTTAAAAAATATGACCCTGAAATGTTAGTCGTGGTGAATGGATATGAAGGGGGGCGGGATGACATCAATATAATTAAAGAAGAAATTTTAATTGAAGAGGAAAATAATCCTTGGTATGAGGGAAAATATTCTTACTTTGAAGAAAAAGAAGATAACCCCGACCGTGCCATTAAAGCAATTACTCTTTGTAGATAATTTAACAAAAATATATTAAAAACTTATGAATATTCTTAAAGCAAAAACATTTATTGGGTTTAATCCAAAAGAATATATCTTTGATGCTTTTGAAGAAAGAGCATTATTTCAAACTCTTTTTGTAATTAACAATAATTTTGGAGAAATTTTTTGGAAAATTGAACATAACAAGTATGTAAAAGTAATGTTTATAACTTTACAAGCTAGTGAAGCGGGCAAATTAACAGAATTAAAATTAAGAATTTTTAACCCTAATTTTTTTGAAATTTATTTTACAACATATGTGATAAAGAAAAGGATAAAACTCTTAGTAAAATTGTTAGGTTTAAAATTATAATAATATTAATAAACAAAACTTATGAAAAACAATAATAATTATAAATTTCTATTTCTTACAATTTTAAATTTAGCTCTGGGAACGGCGCTATTGCTTACTAACTCAAAATTGTTTTATGTTTACATGTTTGTAAATTTTTGTTTGTTAGTCAATTTAATCTTAGATTGTGTCAAAGAAATAAACGAAAATAATAAAGAAGATGTTGACTTTTAAATTTATTTTTATAAATTGACAAAGAATGATTTTTTTCATATCATTTTTTAGTTAAAAGTTAATATTTATTAGCAAGAGGGGTTTCATATCCCCTCTTCGCTTACTTGTGATGAAGTCAACATTTTTAATCAAGTGGTTGCCCTGACTTCATCACTGGAAAGCGAAACGCTACACTGCTTGATAAGATACAGCGGTAATAAACAAAGTATGCTTTCCTTCTTAAATCTGGTGGAGCGGATTTATATTTTATATGAGGTTTAGCCTCCACGCTAGACCTCGCCAAAATCAAAGCGTGGAGCATATGAAAAACATCTTATCTTTAAATTTATCAACAACAGGATTCTGGTTTAGGATATTTGGTTATGGTATTTGCATCAGTTATCTTGCAAACCCCTTATATTTTTGCAGGTCGAGTTCAAAAGTTAATTTCTTAAAAATCGGTAAATTTTACATTTATCTTTTGACTAATAAAAATTAAAATATATGACAAAAATAAAATATTTTTTTGCAAAGTTAAAATGCAAAAACGACTTTAGAAGAGCGGTAAATAATATGATTAAAATTGATGAAAAAAAAATAGATTCAATTCATATTAATTATTATTTTGGAATGCTAGTAAATATTTATAAGTATTTAAGAATTGGATTTGATGAAGAAAATGCTTTAACTTTTTTTTTAAAAAAAACTAAAATTCGTGTTTATTTAAATGCTAAAATAGTTGAAGGTTATGAAGTAAAATTTAAAAAAAATATTGACTAATAAAAATTAATAAATATTATGAAAGGGCATTTTATGCAAAAAAAGGTAGGTTCAACAATGATTAATCAAGAAATACAAGACAAAGCAAGCAAAAAAATAGCTGACACTCTCGAATTATTAGAGATGGCTGGTTATGATAAAAAACACATTGATGTTATTCGCAAAGCTATGTGGAGTCTTTTTGATTTTTCAATTTTAATAAACAAGGTAGGTTCAAATGACAAATCAAAACAAAACTAGAGATAGTTTCATATTTTATCGCAGTTTTTTTTCTGCCACAAAACATCTAAATCAGGTCGAAAAAGCACAACTTTTTGAGGCTATTTGCTCTTATGCTTTAGATGGAAATCTAAGTTTATTAGAAGGAACTCCTCAAGGTATGTTTGAGTTAATAAAACCGCAACTTGATGCCAATAGAAAAAGGTTTGAAAATGGTTGTAAAAAAAAGCAAAAGATAAGCAAAACCGAAGCAAAACCGAAGCAAAAAATAAGCAAAGATGAAGCTAATGTAAATGTTAATGTAAATCATAATGAAGAATGTAAATCAGAATCACAATCAGAATCAGAATCAAAATCTAAAATAACAATTAATCCAATTTATAAAAAACTATCAGATGATTTATTATTTATTTTAGAAGCAAAACTTCAAAGAAAATTATCTTCTAAAAATTGGGAAGATGAAATTAAAAAATTAATAGAGAAAGATTTATCAGTTAGACAAAATCCAATCGAAGATGTAAAACAAGCAATACAAACAATAGCAAATAATTATGGTAAAGAATATTTTCCAGTAATTCAATCAGCTAAAAGTCTCAGAGAAAAATTTACTAAAATTGAGGATTATGTCAAAAGAAACTCACAAGGTAAAAATAATCAATCAGCAGAAAATGACAGACCTAAATTTTTAAGTCAATATCAACACTTATTGGATAAATAACATGGAACAAGAAAATTTTAATCAGGAGATAGAAGAAGCCCTATTAGGCACTATTCTTTCAAATAACATGTATTTGTTAAAATCACCAAACCTCGAAGCTAAACATTTTTACTTCGATGATTATCAAAAGATTTTTGAAGAAGTTATTAAAAGAATTGGAGCTGGTGAGGTTATTGATTTCAGGATTATTTCAACATTTGTTAAAAATAACGGAATTGATACTAAAATTATTAAAAACCTGTCTAATGCTACTAGTGGATTAGTTGACATGGAATCTTATTCAAATGAAGTAATTAGGTTATGGCAAATAAGAGAATTAAAAAAGATATTAACTTCGATAATAAGCGATAAAACAAGCGATTTTAATAGTATTAAAAACAAATTAGAGGGAGACATAGCCGACATATCAATAAACATGTCTAATCAGCCTAAAAAGATTGACAAAGTTATTGATGATGTTTTATCTAATCATCAAAAAGAATTAATCTTTACAGGATTTGATAAATTAGATATTCTAACAGGAGGCTTTGAGCTTGGTAATTTAGTTATTATCGGTGGCAGACCATCGAGCGGAAAGACTACATTTTGTTTAAACTTTGCTAAAAATGTTTCTTTGAGTCATGGAGTTTTATTTTTCTCAATGGAAGTATCGGACAAAAGCCTCGCAAGAAAATTTTTAAATGAAACAACGGGTGCAAGTGCTTATAGATTAAAAATCGGAGCAACAACGCAAGCCGACAAGCTATCAATAGAAAACAATAGGCATACTTGGAAGGATTATAATTTGATTCTCGATCAAGAAAACGGCATAAATCTTTTAACAATCAGAAGCAAGATTAAACGAGCAATGCTTAAGAATGATATTAAAATGATTTGTATCGACTATTTGCAATTAATCGCAAGCTCGGGTAAAGAATTCTCAAGAGAGCAACAAATATCAAGAATTGCGGAAGGTTTAAAGAAAATAGCAAAAGATTTCAATATTGTTGTTGTTGCCTTGTCGCAATTATCAAGAGCTGGTGATTCGAGAGAAAATAAAAGACCAATCCTAAGTGATTTAAGGGACTCAGGAGCTATAGAACAAAATGCGGATATAGTTATGTTTACGCATAGAGAGGAATATTTCTTAGAGCGTGAAAAAGTTCCTGAACACTCAAAACATTATGGCGATTGGCTTAAATGCTACAATAATGTAAAGGGCAAAGCAGATATAATTGTTTCTAAGAATCGTGAAGGCGAATGCGGAGACGTTTTATTTAATTTCAACGGCAAACAAAGCAAATTCTGGGAGGCAAATGACACATATTAAACACATACTTGCAAATACTATTGAAAATGCAAGTAAAGCAAAACTTTACCATCACAACAGAGATATTTTTTTAAAATACTTCGACAGCATTGAGCAATACGAAGCTTTAATATCGGCGGGTAATTTTAAGAAAATCGATGAGATTATTAAACAAAATTCATCTTTTAACTTAGATGAGTTTATTATTAACTTTAAAAACTAAAAAATATGAATGGAGAATATCAAGAAAAATTAGAAATAATTAAAACACTATTAGGAATTGAATATTTGCATATATCAACTTTAGAATTTCAAAGAAATGTAGAAAATCTAGTCGACGATATTGAATCAAAAAATAATGAAATTGATAATTTGGAGAGCGAAATTGGAGATTTAGTTTATAAATTAAGATTAAATAAATAATAACTCAAAACAAACAATTGTGAAAATTCTATTAATCGAAGACAGCGAAATATTGACAATGCTACTAAAACATCAAGCTAAAATATTAGATGTTGATTTAACTTGTGTTGATAATTTTGCTGATGCAATTGAGCATCTTAAAAATAATGTTTTTGATTTGATTATTTTAGACAACCAACTTGAAAAAGAAAATTTAAAGGGTGGAGAAATTGCAAAAACACTTAAAGAATATTCGCAGGCAAAGATAATTCTTTCGAGCGCTGATGAATGTATTATTAGCAATGAGTGGATTGACGAAGTGATTCCTAAATCACAATTGCAATTAATAAATGTTATTAACTTAAAATAAAAATATATGTTAACAGTTATTGTAGTTTTACCGTGCGTAATTGCATTAGTGGGGGTTTTAGCAACTTTATGAAAAAAATGTTTAATTATCTTAAAAAAAGAAAAAATTTTAATCGGATAAAAAAATTAATTCAAACAAATCCAGTTCGTTTAGAAGGAACTTTTGGTTTATATCCTCACAAAACTATAAATGAATATTATTGCGAAAATATAATCTTAAAATTTACTTGCATTATGTATCATCACAGAAACTTTGCGGAAGAATATGAGGTTTTTGAAACATTGCAATCGGAAATTAAACAAATTGATTTAGATGAGAACCAAATAAAAATACTTTTGGAATTGGCTGAAACAAAGCATCAAAAACCATATTGGATAAAATAATAAATAAAATCATGGAAATAAAACTTAGCCCACAAAATATTGAGCAAATAATAAAGATTAAAAAACTTATTCAACTTGAGGAGGACTTAATAGATTTTAATGTAGAACATGATGACATAACAACTGAAAAAATAAGGTCATGCGGAGTTATTTTAAAGAGAGAGGTTAAAGATTTTTTCAATAACTTTGAGCTTGAAATAAAAAATATAATTATTTTTAAAAATAATGCTTGACACATTAAAACACTTGTATAATATAGGTTGCGAGAGTTGTTAAAAAAACTTTTAAAAATATAAATCGTAAATATTAAGGGAAGATTGGCAGAGCGGTAATGCAATAGATTGCTAATCTATACAACAGAAATGTTGCTAAGGTTCGAATCCTTAATCTTCCGCCAAAATCGTAAATATTTAAATGGCTAGTGTTGTGGCGGAATATAGACGCTTACTTTAGCAATATAAGAACAACACTTTTACAGCGATTTCGCTGGAGTTATTGCTTTCGGTTTGTTCATGCAAAGTGCAAATCTTTGCCAACACTAGCTTTATAAATATTTATAAGGCAATTTTGGGTAGAGGCGTTTTTATAGAACGTTAGGGTCATTCCCCTCGACTAGTTCGATTCTAGTAATTGCCACCTAGCCTAGGTAAAGATGAAGGCGAAACTACGACTTGCGTAATTCCGAAAGGAGAGTGAAATAACACTAAGTCAGAGTCAACAAAGTAATTGCAAGCAACTTGTTGACGGTTTGCTATTAAACGACATAAGAAAATAGTTGATTTGCGGATTTTTAAGAAAATCTAAGCAAGGTAGTTGGCTTAAGCAATGAACTTGTGCCAGTTAGCCTTCTGTAAAAAGGCAAATATTAACTTAAAATAAAA
>Ga0222712_10004853_pt1 | contig 13878 bp, 19 predicted proteins | sample C33_657DmetaG_FD_165043 | JGI IMG/M metagenome (GOLD analysis project Ga0222712, IMG submission 165043) | Estuarine water microbial communities from San Francisco Bay, California, United States - C33_657D | ecosystem: Environmental > Aquatic > Marine > Unclassified | place: USA: California...
CACCACTTAATAGTTCAAAACAACGAGCAGCTTTATCAGACGCCCCATTGATAACTCTTTCAACAAGCGCCGGCTTTTTGGCACCCAACACACCTAAATCATGTTCAGCCAATTTGTTGGTCAACTGTCGGTTCTGTTCACGAACGGCAGAGAACGCTTCATTCACTCTCGTGATTTCTGCATTCGCTGCCGCCATATCTTGTTTCATTGAGGCGATGGCTTCCTCGTTTGTTTTCACCGCCACCTCAAGTTTAGCATTGTTCTCTTGAAGGATCGCAATACGGTTCTGACTATCTTTGTAGTAGAGGTAGAACCCTCCACACATAGTAGCCATGATCGCTCCCATAATCAAGTAAGCCTTCAATCCAAACATGATTTATCCCAGAATTTTTGCAAGCGTCTTAGGTCCAGCAACACCGTCGGCAGCTAGACCGTGCTTTGCTTGCCATGCTTTCAAAGCTGCTTCTGTACCAATACCAAACACACCGTCAGCTGTCAACCCAAGTGCTGCCTGAAGTTTGGCAACGGTAGGACCTTGTGATCCACGCTTTACAGTCTGGGTAACCGCATCGGTGATTTGTGGATTTACACGGGTTTCGGTGACGTGTACCGCACCGCCGAGAACAGCAAGGTTGTGCTCGTAGTGCTTCTTACGATCGTCTAGACCGATGGTTCCGCCGTTAACCAATTTAGTCATTTTAACTATATCGTTGGCGTCACATGCGGCGTTGAGTTGACGTGTTCCCCAGTACCAGCATGCCGACTCGAGCGCACCGTCAAGGGTCTTTACGTATTCAACGACTTCATCCGGAGTCTTACCGATCGACTTACCGAAGTTCGTGTAGTTGTCCTTACCGGTTAGTTGGATAATACCGCGCCCACGGAACTTGTAACCTTCACCGGAAGCGGTGTCGCCGTTACCCATACGTGAAGCGTAGATTACGTTTGCAATCTTCTCTGGCTGTTTCGCATAGTCGTTTGCGTTACGGCCTGCCTTCGAGAAGTACTTACTGAAAAGCTTTTCGAGGGTCTCGGCCTTGTAGTTTAGGTTCTCTTCAAGAACGGTGAAGTTCACCGATTCATGACCACACTGTGCGCAGAACCCTGCGATGCGATTTGCCGTATCAATTCCATACTTAGGGAAGATCTTGACCATGGCTGCATGCCACGCATCAACGTTCTTGTTACCCTTAAGCATATCTGCTACATGTTCTTTCTTCAGTTCAAACGACATTTTGTCCCTCTCATTTTGGTGGCATAAGGCGTCTCAGCACAGCCGATCCGCTTTTTTGAATTCTTCTTTGTGCTCTCTTCGAAACACCAGGCTCGCCGTCTTTTCCAACACCGATACCTGCAATCGCACCGGATCCAGCGCTATTAACAACGCCATCTTCCAACATCATCTCGAACTTATCGTTGACATTGTAAGATTCTGTGATATAATTAAGGTAATGGTTGAGTCTAGATTCGATCATCTCTTCGGTGAGTTCTTCGCCGTGTTCTTCGATCTCTGAAGATTCCTTAACGAGCCATAACGCTGCAGCATAGGTCGCCAGTTTAGTCTGTCCACCGGGTAGCTTTGCGAGAAGTCTCTTTAATTTTAAGATCATGAGGTCAAAGATCCCAAATGCATCACGCTCTGCGATCTTGGTAAGGTTTCTTCTCTTCTTGAGTTGGTTACCCTTCTCATCGATAATACCAAGTTTATAGGCCGGCCAATCCACAAATGGAGTAGTTAGTCTCTTGATGAATTGGTAGACTAGATACAGATCTACTATCATATTTTTCTTAGCTCTCTTACAACACCTGGGTCTAAAGGTATATCAGAACTTCTCAGTACGGTCTCTTCGTAGTTGATCATTTCTGGCATATAGTTTAAAAATAAGACGAACGGTTTCAACTGTGGATGGTACTCTTTTAGTTTGAAGAATAACATGTCGGTTGCTTCTAACCCAAAACAGTTATATAGAACTATGATGTGATTAAGGATTAGTCTTATTTTTAAATCATCTGCTTCTTCGTTGCGCTTGAATAGTCTCTTAAGATACTGGAACCTTTTTAGGTCTTCATAGAACTCATCTGCGCCGGATGACTTTTTAACATCATATGCCTTTGCAGCATACAACATAAAATTGGTATCATTAAGAATCATTCACTTTGCCTTCAATAAAAAGGAGAGGGAATTGATTTCCCTCTCCCATTGTATTTATTAGCTGTCTGCTACGGTAACGTCTTCGATTGAAGTGTTGCCAGTCACACCAGCGTCTCCAGCGTTTGCTGCAGTAACCTTCATTGGAATGAGAGATTCTACGCGCTTACGTGTAGCACCATTTGCGTCCGTGTAGGTCGTGAACTTATTCCAACCAGCGGTCTTAAGACCAGATGCACGGTTTGAAGCAATAGTAGCTTCTGTCGTGTCGACGAAATACGCAGCCGGAATTGCTTTGATGTTGTGTGTGCCAACACCAAGACCTGATAAGTTGATCTGAGTACCAGCTGTAGCGTTTGCCGAGTTAGAAGCAAGTTTGATCGTGTTGCCATCTACGCGGATAACATAGTAGTTGTTACCACCAGTAAGGCCAGTAATCGTCGTACCGCCGTTGATCGCGTAGTTAACAAAGTCACCTGTTGAAAACACGTGTGCGGTGTATGCGATGGTGTCGTCTGTCAAGTTCACAACCGATGCGCTTGATGCGTCAAACGCAATACTTGGCGAGATGTACTTTGGCGCACTTGCTAGAGTGTCTGTTTTTCCCCATAGGGCCATTTTAGTTCTCCTTATTTAATTGATCATCATAATCTTAACTATTTATCAATTATCTATTTTAGCGATGATTACCACTTTACCTTGTCGGCCCAATATGCAGCAGACATCTTACCTTTGGCAATGTTCTTTCCGTGGCGAGCCTTGAAAGATTTTCTTTTTGCCTTCATACGTTCAGATTCTCCTTCTTTGGGATCACCCGCGGTTTCTGCACCTTGCTGACCAAAGCGAATAGTTTTCACCTGATCTCCGCTTTTTGCAACAACGATATGGCTTTTCTCAGGATGACTTGGTGTGGCCTTCGGCTTGTTAAAACCGGCAACTCCGGCTCTCTCAAGTCTAGGATCTTTTTCTTCTAAGAACTGTCTGAAACTTTGCATGTTATCCTCCAAATTCGTGTCCGGCAACACGCTTCATCTGCTTGTTGAATTCTTCCTGAGAAGGCTTTTCTTTGTAAAGCTTGATGGAAATTTCTGGACGCTCCTTGCCTTTGATGCGCCAGTTCATTCCTTTTTCTTTATGTTCTGTGTCGGTGGTCTTTACGACTCGACGCTTATATCCAGCTTCCCAAGATTCTGATTCGTTGAATTCTGCTGTGGAACATTCCCCACAGCAGTCAGGTGTACCGCATCCTGGGTGCTCAAGAAATAGTTTGAACCCCTTCATGTCCATCACTTCATCTTCAACTGATGCTTGTTGATGTCGTGAGCGTGCTTTTCTGCATCCTCCGACGAGTGATAACCGTCAGGGTCAACGTTCTTGTTAAGTTTTACCATCATCTTTGACTTTGTCGACTCTTCGATCTCTTCGTTCTTAGCAGAGATGTTAACTCCACCATTCGTAGATCTAAAACGGTTGAAAGGTAGAGTCTTTCCCTGTGGTCCTGGCTTTGCAAGAGAATCAGAAGCTTTCTTCTGTGCAGACTTCATCGTGTCAGCCGAAACTTCTTCGTTTGTGATGTTAGTCACACGTGGCTTCTTATCAAAGGTGTCGCTATACTTTTCGTCGGCAAGCTTCGGAATCTTCTTGATAAGATGGGCCTTTGCTGAAGCCACAGCATGTTCTGCGGACTTGGCGTTCATGACGGTATGGGATAGGTTAGGTCCGCCCCACGAGACATGGTAATGTCCTTCGTTGATGACAACTTCTTCCATTCTCGAAAGTTTGTCTTTTGCTAGTGCAGAACCTGCATCTCTCTTTGCAAACTTCTTAGCATTTTTTGCCATTGCAGGAGTATCTGCTGCAAAGTCGTGTCTACGAGCAGCAGCATTAGAATAACTCTGTGATGCTTTGTCGGCTTGTTTATCAGCTTTTACTACATATGAACCAAGAGTCTTTTTTGATAGTTCATCGATCTGTTCGACTTCTTCAGTCTTCACTACACGGTGGGGATGTTCTTTAAACGCCTTATCGGATGCAGCTTCAATCTGCTTTGATTTGATGGGCATGTGGCTTCCAGCACGAATTACTGCATCTTCAATACGATTTGCAACTTTAACGTGGGCCGCATAACCTTTCATGTTACCCATCTTTTTGTGATGAAACGCTGCTGTAAAGTGACGATCGGACAAACGGCCGGCCACGTTCGATGGCATAGTATCTTCGTCGAGTTCTGCTTCATCAAGGCGACGTGCTTCTTCTGCTTCAAGCAAACGAACGGTTTGTGTCTGACGCATGTGTGCAGACTCGTTAACACCACGAGACATGTTACGCTGACGACGATGAAAATCGATCGCTTCCGATAGTTCCTTGTTGGATAAGGTTGTAAAGTCCATGGTGTCCTCTTATTCTTCTTCTGAGTTAAAATCTTCTTCGTCAGCCATCTCCGACTCCATATATCCGGCTGCACCGGTTATGTAGTCAGTCGCTAACACGATGTCCGCAACGACGTGACCTGGTAGTTCGTCATCGTCCTCAAGCATTGCGTGTAAACGTTTCGCTGCCGCAATAATCATACGTAGTTGTGACTTAGCCATACCGCCTTCTTGGCCATACTCACCGTCGTTTTCGTCATCAGCAGCTTCTGCTAACATTTGCTTAAATGATTTCATAATAGCCTCTTAGTACTTAATGACTTGGTTTGGAGTTGTGAAGTTCTTCTTACGCATGATCGTCTTTGCAACGACGTCGATCTGATCGTTTCTTGCGTCGTACTCGATAGCGATAGGCATGTTAAGGTCGGACTGTAGATCCTTAACGACTACCTCTGCACCAGCTTTTCCTTTCAAAGGATTACCATGCTTTGCGTAGATCTTTTTAATCAGATCAGCGAGTTCCTTGAGTTTGATTTTTGGAGCGTTACGGGCATCGTTCATACGTTCGCCAAAGTGTTTGGTGAAGTTGAAGTCAATCTTATACTTCTCAAACATACGGTCGACAAACTTCTCAAAGTCTTTCATCTGAGCCATGGTGATCTCAACGTCTTCTGCTTCGAACAAAGCCTCAAACGCTTCGTTCACGCTTTCGCCCGGAGTATCTTTCTTGTATTTCTTGACGAGCTTGTCGGTGCCTTCACATCCAGCGCCGGCTTCTTCATGATACGTACGAATCTTTTGCATCTTGTCGGCGCGTTGAAGTGCTGCACCAAGGTGCTTATTGATAAGCGAGTCGATCTCTTTCTTTGTGTTAACCGTCTTTGGTGCAGGAGGAGTTACCACCTCACCGTCAGCGGTTTCGCTTGGCATATACGACTCGAACGCATCACCTATCTTTGTATGCTTCTTTTCGTCTGCATACTTCTTGAGTATGGCCTTTGTAGACTTACTGTTTACGCCGATGGTTTCATCTGGAATGCTCTTGTCCTTATCATCCGAATCAACGTCGGCATCGACGTCACGGTCAAAGTTTGCAATGGCATCCTTTGCCTGGTGCTTGAACGGAACACCGATTCCTAAGTGATGCTTCAACCCCTTCACGAGAGTTGGGAACTCTTTAGCTTCCTCAAGTTTTCCACCAGCTTGAATCCATGCCTTTGCGGCAGGACTTGTAGGAGCGGTCTTAGACCATGCAGAAATTTTACGATAGGTGCTAAGTATCGCGCCCTCGTAGTTTGCACCGTCACTGTTGTCGATGATGAACATCTTAGCTCCAAAGAAGTTTTGGAACTTACCGATGTTGTCTTGAACGCCTTGCCACATGGTAGCAACTTCTTTTTCAGGAAGCGTGCGTGCTCTCTTTTTGTTACGGGCCTGAGCGCTTTCGAGGTTCGTGTTAACAAAGATCATAGCTACCTCGTAGCCAATCTTCTTTAGCTTCTCGGCCTGCTTTACGATCTTGTCGTAATCTTTGCCGGTACCGTCGATGACCAAACCAAGGCGACCATTGAGCGCATGATCCATATACTTACCGGTCAGAGCTTTTGCCTGGTTACGGAGTTCTTGACCTTTGTCCGAATAGATGTCTTCTGGCGTAGGCTTCATTCCAGCCTTAGCGAGCGCTCTCTCGAAAAATTCATCTGAGTTGATGACTTTCATTCCGAGTGCAGATAGCGCGGTTTTACCGACGATGAATGACTTACCGGATCCAGGACCACCTGCAAGGAACACTGCCTTGAAGATTGACGGATCGTGAATGCCTTCGGCCATGAACTGTTCGAACGACTCATCGATGGATTCGCTTCTCACTTTAGATGCAAGATCAGCATCTGCTTTTCCCCAAGTGCCTGAACCCTTCGTGATAAACGAGTTAACACGAGCGTATCCCCACTGTTGAGGAGTTGTGCCTGGACGGTGACCGGTCTTCCACGCAGCCACGCCGCGATCATAGACCTTTTTGAGTGTACTGTAAGAGATACCGGACTTATCGGCCTTTTTCTTTAGGCCTTCCATCGATTTCTCTTCGTCCATCTGATTAAGGATTTCCCATGCCTCTTCGATGATCGAAAGAAGTTCTTCGTCGGAATCAACCTCAACTTCTTCCTGACGAACGATATGGCGAAACGCACGGAAGCGGCGATCATACTTGAGTTCCCCTTCACTGTTGTACATCATATGGTAGCGGCGAGTATGAACCGAAGGCTTGGTCTCAGCCTTTGCATCACCAGGTGCTGGCTTGTATGCGTCTGGATTATCATCAGCCATTTTACCGTACTTAGCAAAATGGGCTTTGCGCTTAGCAACGGTTGATGGGCTAAGTCCTGCATGATATGCGCTATTTTCAAGAATATCTTCAAACGCCTCAAAGGCCGAATCGATGTCCTCTTTCATCTCGTTGTTCTTAGAGATTGCTGCGACTCTCTGAAACTCTGCCTGACGAATCTTTGGTAGGAGTTTGGCTGCAATCTTTGCGATCGCGCCTTTTCTTTTGTCGACAAGTTTGTCGACCGTAATTTTGTCTGCAACGGGGAGAGACTCGTAGTTAACTCCTCTTTCACCGGCCAACTTCTTACGAAGAACTTTGATCGCCGCCTTACGTGCGCGGCTGACCAGGTGCTGGTTGTTTGCAACACGGTTCTTTAGTCTTTCGCGGGCGACTTCGATCTTTCTTTCGTTTTTGCGCATAGAAAGAGCGCGTTGGCGTCTTTGCGCAAATGTAAGAACCGCTTCGTCGATCTCTTCCTCTTTGAGGACAGGGTTGATCTCTATAACGTTCTTGTTTAGAACTTCATCCTTTTTGGACTTCTTGTCCTTCTTAGCGTCTTCCATAGTATTCTCCTATTTGCGCAGGTTTACCGAAGCCTAACTGCCATATAGGGTATTTATAACTTTAAAGATTGAAGTGCGCGAGGAAGGATGGAATCATATCGTAGTTCGAGTAAGCCGCGTTTGGCCACAGAGTGGATTCTCTAAGCCACGCCACTGCTGGAGTTGGATCCATGATAGCGACAGGAAGTTTACACCTACGCTGGTACTTCAAGAAGTACGCATTATCGACACAACCAAGGACACCAAGTCTTTCGATCTCGTCGACCATGTATTTGGCAGTCGCTGCTGTAAGAACGTATGCGTGTGCACCCTCATGACCCTCAATCATATGGTAGTGGGTTGGAGGACCGGCGTCGATGTAGTTGTACTTTTCTGGAGTCGTTGTTTTGTATCCAAGGACCATGATAAGATTATCAGGAACATCGATCTCAATCTTATGGAACATGATCGCGTCATGTTCAAGCACGATTGCACACTCGTTGTTGTCTGCGATCTTTTTCCAGATGGCAGCATGACCAGCAGAACAACACATCGGGTTATCGCGGAACCCGTAACCCGCGTATGACTCTAGTCCAGGGATAGCTATGCCGGTCTGAGAGAATGCTTGATAGGCGCTCATATTTGTGTATCCCTCAAAGTATTCCCACGGCAAACCGATCCGATCACAAGAATCGGAAGCGGTCTTTGCGTACTCGTTGGAGATAGGAGTATCAATCTTTAAGATATATGCCTTTGTAGGAATCATAACTCAACTCCGAAAGCGTAGTTTGTACCGCCACCGGTAGAACCCCAAAGATGTTGCGCATATACCTTGTCGGTTCCTTCATACTTGAAGGCCTTACGGAAGTGTTCAGGAATGAAGAAGTGTGACGGCCATATAACTAACTTCGGTTCGTACTTTGGAATCATTCTGGCCAACCACGCGTTACCGGTCGATTCCCACGGTTCGTAACGAAGTTGGTCTGGACTCAAAATGTGAAGTTCATCAATCAGCTGCTTCACAAACTGGTTGCCTGGATTGCATGCAAGGATCGGTTGAACGTATCCAGGTACTGCACGTTCCTGCTCGTAACAGGTGTATGCGTATTCAGGATCGGCTGTGAAGAGTTCATCCGTATTATTCAGGCACAAGAAGTCGGCTTCCGGAAAGAATCCGCCACGTTCGTAGAGGAGTTCGTATCGAATAAGGTCGGAGACTCCGCTGAAGAGTCCAAGAGAAAAGTATCTCTCGATCAGATGTTGGTTGTGGAACGTGCGGGACTCAAGGTCCTTTTGAGTAAACACCGAGTAGTTCCAATCAGGGTGTTTATCTTTCCAAGTGTTCATCCACTTGTTTGGAGCTGGTCGAGGACCGATCCAAATCTGTGTCATATTCTTTTCGATATTCATGCCCAACCTCTCACAAAAATAGAATCCATAGAAAGTTTATAACGTAGATTGTAACCCAATGACTCTAAGAACTCTCTCCCGCTCTGTCTCTCGACGATGATGACTGGATTGAACTTCTCGATTAGGTTTACCGCACCCTTCAGGGCGTTGGTCTCATACTCTTCAAGGTCGAGATGCAAAAGATCACACCGAGGGATGTTGAGACTGTCCAACGTTATCATATTTATCTGACCTGGATTCTCGTTAATCGTGTACATTCCGACATTATTTTCTTCACCTGGAGCGGTAGGCGCGTCCATACTTACCATCTTGTTCTCGGCACCAAGCGCGGCGTTAAAGATGTGGTATCCAGGACCGGGACAGTTATGTGTTAGGCAATGGAAGTTTATCGGATCGGGCTCAAACGTATACACCGTTTTAAAGTAGTTCTTGTAGAACCTCGGATACATTCCACAGCACCCACCGGCCTGAACGACAGTGTCGCGTTCCTTCACAAACTCCATAAAGAAGGCTCTTCCTTGGATCCAATCCTGCATCGGCCAATGAAACGCGTTGAAGTCCTTTGTTGGCCATAGGAACTGGTCAACACCTTCAATCTGCACGTTTCTCATACTCAAATCATCTAGATTCATTATCATCTCCCAAAAGAAAATGGGAAGAGTCGAAACTCTTCCCTGACTCACCTCTATTTATGAGGCTCGTTTAGTACATTCTGATTCCGCGTTGATCAAGTTCTTTCATTCTGCGCTCTAGATCAACATGATCGTAGGACTGTGAAAGGTACCATTCTGCGTATTGTTTATCTGTAAATCTTACATTTTGAAATAGCGACTTCAACCAATTCATCATTCTTTTTCTCCAAACATCTGCGTTCTTACAAGGAAGTGTACGTAGTCTTCAGACTCGTAAGGATATTCGCCCCTCATACTTCTAGTTACGCTGTGTATTATCTTATCGCGTGAAGGACCGGTTAGTCCATCGATGATATTGATCATTGCATTAATTGACTTGTAGATTCCACTGCCGATTGCGGTGGTTAGTGGGCTGACCGCATTTGCGGTCTCTGTGATTGCGGTAAACATATTTTCTCCGTACTTCTTACCTTTGCTATACGGGTATATTTATCACAAAAAGTCGACATTTTGGGTTGACATTTAAGAATAGCCGCTAGTCACTTATGTTATCTGGTGATCTCTTCCCAGTCTATGGAGCCAAAACAGGTCTGAGTGTTGGTGTCTGCAGCAACAGCCAAGGTAAATGCGTCAGATGTTCCGGTCAATGAGTTACGTTCTAACTGGAATTGGAACAATGCTTGTTTTAAAATATCAAGTGCCGGTGAACCCTGGTTTGAAGAGTTGATGTATCCTTGGGCTAAAACTCTACCGCCGCTCATTGCTGTACCAGCGAGTGTATACTCGACCGCTGAATCTGAACCTACTGGTGTCCAAGAGCCAGTCGTAATCGCAGAACCACCTGTAATTCTCCAACTGTAGTTTATACCATTGCCTGTACCCAAAAACGATACCGCTGTGGGGATGACTATGGCGTCTAATGCACCAGATTTCAATCTGATTGATGCGACAGGATAGTAAGTTCCGGCTGTCGCTAATGTTTTCGCTGTAGTTATTGGCGTTCCAATGGCGTTCTGCTTTCCGCGAAGTTCATAACCACCTTCAGAGATAACAGTCGAGCACACTTGCTTCAACGTACTTGAACCAGAAGTGGTTCCGGTGTTCTTGATCTCGTATCGAAGAGGGAGCGATGCTGTTGTGATGTATGTCGTTCCGATTCTATTTGCGTGATGGAACGAGTGACAATGGATGATCTCACCATCGATGATGAATCCCATTCTTACTGTTCCAAGGCCCAACCATTCTATGTCCATCCACATGATTTGTGCTTTTGTGATGTCGAGTGTTCTTAGCGATGGACCGGAACCGTTAAGCGGATCCATATTCCAGTTTGCCTGAGAGACTCTAGTCTCAGTTAAAGAACCAGATGTATATGTGCGCTCTACGAAAGATAAGGTGGATCCGTCGAGTTCTAAGTACATTCCGTTCTGTGCACCAAAGTAACCAACGCGCTGTCTTAAGCTTGTTTTAGCAGGAGAAAACACGAAGGTGTTTAAGTTTAACAGAGACTTACCGGGTTGATAGGAAAACACTTTAGTGGTTTCCCTTACGACCTCGGCATCCGCAGTCGTATCGACGTTAAGGTTTACTAAACCCTCATTTTGAGAAAACGCATAAGTAGCGGTTCCGGTGTTCGCCGTTGCCCAAAGACCGTTATCACCAAAGCGGTGTGACGAATCAAACAGGGTCAGAGGCAGTGACATTCTGGCACGGCCGAAAGCGTCTACCGCCACACCTGACGGGTTTGCGGGCCCGATGTTATTTCCGTATTGGTCCGCCAACATCACAACTTCGAAGAGTGATTTACCATCCCCTAAGTACTGATGGGTATTCTTATTAAACTGTGCCATTGTAGATCACCTTTCGCAGTGTCGCGGGTTTGTTACTTTGTAAGACTCAATCTTCTGGCCAAAACCCGCTGACATTGGTTCAAGATAGTCTCTTCATCTTTTAATGTGCTCATCCACACTGATTGTGGCGGAAGCGTCTTCATGTATTCTGTCGATGTTTTTCTATATCGTGTAAGAACTTTTATCAGGAGTGAGAGTAGTAGTTTGTTTTCCATAACTCTCCATTTTCTATAAAGTTTGATCACATTTTACCTATGTAGTTTGATCCTCGGTTTCACGGTACCACTAGTAACACGCTCGATCGTGACATCTTCGGGTTTAACCTTTTGAATGCCCTCAACGTTTCCCATCTTAGACGGGGACGTAGAGTTGTTCATGAAGATGACCTTTTCCTTAAACGACTTCGCCACCATCTCAGCATATACTTTTTCGACCTGCAAAAAGTCGTATGAAGCTTTCTTTCTCATGTCGTCTATAACCTGAGCAGACATTGAGTTATTTCCGCCGCTCAACTTAAGTCTCACTCGGATCTTGTCCAGGTCGTTTATGATCTGGACAAGAGAGATGGTTCCGCTCAACCTAAAGTCATACGCGTATCCGTCATTCGATAGCTTTGCAGACTTGATCTCATAGTTTCCACCCTTCGTGAAGAGGTCCACCGATGCGGCGTTACCTCCACCGAGTTTTGAATCGTCTACCAGGAAGAACAAGAGCACTTCGCCTGGACCAATTCCAGATAGTTTGTACTTGTACATGTCCGAGAACTTTTGCGCGCTTTCCTTCTTTAGGGCAGTGATCGCTTGGTTCAAGTCTCTTTGGTTGACTCTAGGGACAAAGTACTTTGAATCAAACTTAGGAAAATATCCTAGGGTGAAGAGATAGCGGATCTCCTCTTGATACTTATAGTAGGTAAAATCAGACGGCTTCAAATCGAAAGACGTTGACCTTAACGCCCTTTCGATCATCTGCTTATCAAGATTCGGTTTCATATCATACTCCTAGCGCTTAGGAGTATTTATAGGAAGCGTTAGTTTCTTCTCATGTTTGCAGAGTCAATCGCTTGTTCTCTCGATGTGATGGGAACTGCGTTAGACTTATGCATCGTCGCGATACCCTTGATGTAGTCTCCGGTATAGACGTTAGCGTCTTTCTTTGTGCCGTTGCCGGCAATATTGTTGCTGAGAGGAACCATGGGAGACAGTCCTTCACGTAGGTTTACGTGATCCACCCCCTTCAGTTTGGTTCTACCCTTCACTCCAATGGAAGAAAGCCAGACTTCATGTCTGGCTTGTGCTTCCTGCATCCTTTTGTTTGGTTTCCGTTTTGACACGTCTCAGTCCGTATGTTGGTATTTTTCCAAGGGCCATATCGATGAACATCTTACGATCTTCACCTGGCAAGTAGTTGATGTGTAGGTAGTAGTCGTATTCCTCTTCCGGAGATAAGATCATCTCATAAGGAAACGGCATGAAACCATCATAGTCCCACTGAATCGCCTCTTGCAGAGTTATACTATAGTCCGCCATCATCGTTAACAGCCGATGATAGTATATTTTCGTCGGATCAGTAGTGGTAACAGGTTGCATTGGCAATGGTTTCATTATACACCCTTTCGATAAAAGAATACGGAGCACCGGACAAACGCATTGCGGTCAGCAACATGTTGTCGGTACTGAAGGTACTACGAGCATACTCCATGATCTCTGCTTCGACGATAGCCTCTTCGATAATTTCACGCAAAGTCATTTTATGCTCCTACCAGTTTGGGACGTTCGATGATGGTCTGCTTAACGTCGTCACGGATGTCGTGGCCTTTCACTTTGGCGGTAACCTTGATGGTATCGCCCTTGTATCCGAGACGCTTGGAACCTTTGTAGAAGATCACGCTGCCCGCAGCGTCCTTCATCACATGGAAGAAGACAGGGCCGAAACCGCCGGTATAGGTCTTCACGACGTTCAACTGAGCTTCGATCGTGACCTTTTGTCCGACTTCGCCGATGAACTTAGACCGAACTGCGTCATACTCTTTAGACTGACGAAGCAGTTCGGCAAACACAGCGTTGCGTTGTGCCCTCGTGAGGTTCTCCCACGTGTGCACGACCCCGTTCACGTCCACGGCCGTAGGGTTAACTACCGGATAGCCGTTGTAACTTCTGACGCAGTCGTCTTCTGGTTCGGCCATGGGAAGGTACTCGCCACCACGAAAGATGCGGCCGGTCAGAGAGCACTCATAGCCGTCATGTGGTGCATGAAAGCGTCCGTTGCAGTCTTCTGTGGCATCTGGGTAGATCTCAAGAACTACCTCACGCCACGGACGAGGTGCTTTGGCGGAAATGATGCCATCAATAACGGTGGGGTTGGTCACGACAAACATGGACTATCTCCTTGCTATACTTGACCAATATATACACTTTTTTGCACATGTACATAGGCATGAGAACAAAAGTTGTATAAATAATCGTATGGGTGCGTGTAATCACGTTTTAACGTAGAGGCAAGTGTGGTAGCTTACAAAATCACAGATGGAACAGTTGGGGTCGCATCAAGTATGCCGGTGGGGTTCCGCCCAACATTCACGTATCGTGCACGGTGAAATACCG
>Ga0222712_10004854_pt1 | contig 13878 bp, 10 predicted proteins | sample C33_657DmetaG_FD_165043 | JGI IMG/M metagenome (GOLD analysis project Ga0222712, IMG submission 165043) | Estuarine water microbial communities from San Francisco Bay, California, United States - C33_657D | ecosystem: Environmental > Aquatic > Marine > Unclassified | place: USA: California...
TTGAATCCAACAACAAAAAAATTTGAAGAAAAAAACCTAATTAATGATAACACTAATTATATAGGTGGCCCAACGGGTGCAATCCCACTTTATTTAAATGCAGATAATTATTTAGATGTTGTGATAATTGGACATGAAGATGAATGTGAAGCGGGATATTTTCCAGAAAGGAGTAAAATTTTACTTAGTGATGGTAATGGAAAGTATAAACTAAGTGAACTAATTTTGGAGCCCTCTTTTTTACATGATATGTTTGGTTATGAAACTGGTAGTGTAGGTAAGGTAAACAATGATAATTTTCCTGATTTAATTCTAGCTGCAAATACACATACTTATATTTTTTGGGGAACTCCAAATTTTCCATATTTTACAAATGAAAATTTTGCACATTTTGCCTCGGATATCACAAATTTTAAATCCAACAACGGCTTTGGTGAAGTTGTTCCAGAGGGCTCAGGAAATGTATATAGGGCATATGCTTCGGATATCAATAATGACGGTAAAAATGACTTGCTACTAGGAACAAGTGAAACCACTTTAACACCAAATCGTTATTTGACAAATTTGGGGTCAGGAAAATTTAATCAAACTTCAATTATAAATTTACCTGTCCGAAATATAAAAAATGCAGAAAGAATTGATTACATCACTGATGATTTTAATGGAGACGGTCTTAATGATTTAATAGGTTTAGACTGTATTTATTCAGACAATGGAGCTCAGTCATGGGAGCTTGTGCCATATATTCAGCTACAAAATGGCAGCTTTATAATTGATAAGAATTTAATACAGTACACAATTAATTTAAATAGTAGACCTAATTATAAATGGAAACTGGTATACGCTGATTATAATAAAGACGGGAAGAAAGATATTGGTACAATTGATTCAGGTTTTATGCCAACGCTTGATCCTAATAATGATATGAAAAAGAAAACAGTTTTTATTAGATCGGGAAATAAATTTATCGAAACAGACTTTTATCAATTTGATCCATATGCTAAATCTATTTTAACAAACATTATAAAATAATTCTAATACACTGAATATCTGAATTGCAAAAAAGGCTTTCAGAAGGATTCTGTAGAATTCTAAATTATAGATATGATGGTAGTTGGAAAGGAGATCATCGTTTAAATTGGAAGCTATAAATACCATTTACCAACTTTAAATTGAAAAATTAGTGAAAACATGAACCATTCATACCCTCATACCACTACCCTTCACTATTTGCATAACTTAAAGTTTGATTCAGATGTTGATGTGAATGATGTTTAATTATAAATTATTAATATATTCCCTCAAAGGATAGATTAAAACTTAAACGATGAAATTATTTATAATCCTAATCTTAGGAGTTGTATTATTAGAATCCTGTGCAAAAACTGAGGTTGATACGAGTTCAATAAATCCCGTCATAACGAATCCAAGTTTAAAAATTTATCCTAATAATACTTTAGACTCATTTTCAATTATTAATAAAACTACCTCTTGGTATACTACTACAAGAGCAATGACTCAACTATTTGACGTCTTCTTGAGTAGGTATTGGGGCTTTGAGTTTTTAGCAAATGGAACGCTATTGCCTTACAACACTTCCACAACGAATACATGGAATGCATCTAAAAGTTATTATTGGAATGATTTAGGTACTTATTTATATACAGACTTTAACGGTGATGGCAAGAAAGATCTTTGGGCATATTATTGGAAAAATCCTTGGCCTACAAATGCATTAGGCCTTCATTTGTATTCAGAATACGAAAAAAATTCAAATATATATGATTTACAAATCGGGTTAACTCAAGTCAGAAAATGCGTAGTTTCAGATATGGATAATGATAAGTCACCCGATATTATGTTATTTTCTTCAGGTTATGATGGCATGCCATTTCCTGGAGATTCTTTAGCAATTTTTTATCCAAAGAATATAAAATATCAATTCTTAAGCAAAGATATAGGTTACTTCCATGGTGGAGCAACTGGTGATATTAATAATGATGGGCTTATAGATATTATTGCCTATTCAGGAGGTAGTGCAGTAATTCCATTGCATCCTACTTGCTATATCAATAAAGGTGGGCAAACTTTTGAGTTGAACAACAAGATTTTTAAAAACTTTACTCAAATGGATAATTATTATACAGTAGAACTGTTTGATATTAACGATGACGGAAAATTAGACATGTTCTTAGGGTCTTCAAAAACTTTAAGAGTTATTCCAAATATAAATGGAGATTTCGATAGGTCAAAAGCAATTAATTTTTCAGTAGATTCAACATTAGAATTAATGGATCTTGCTTTTTTAGATTTTAATTTTGATGGAAAAAAAGATGTGCTAACCATTAGTAATAAAAAAGGTTACAATGGTTACGGATTAAGATTATACCTTAACACTATAAATGGATTTGTTGAAGACACTAAATCATATTTTGATGTAACAGATGGAGAAGGAAAGAATGCATGGATTAAATGGATTCGATTATTTGATTACGAACAAGATGGTGATATTGATGTTGTTGCTGATGGGCTGTTTGGTGACTTAAATGGAAATAAAGGAAGGAGAATTTATTGGAGAAACGATTCTGGAAAATTTAAACAAGTTAAACTATAGCGGATTATATCCTGATATTATGTCTTAAATCAAACAACTATGAAAAAGATAATTTTGTATGTCGTCAACTAAACTGTCCACTTTCTTTGACGACATACATTTCAACGTTTCATAACATCCCTATTTCTTTTATGTCAAAATCTTAATTAGTTCCGTAGGGATATCCCTGTGGGTTCATCAATAATGGTTTTCAAAGCCACTTTGATAATATCTTTCATTCTATTCCCCGGTTCTGTAATGGAAAAACTACCATTGAGTCTTTCTTTTAAAATATTTTCATGTGACCTGGCATGATTGCCCGCATCGTTATAAGCTAATGCCGTGGCCACGCCCAAAGCGTTTTTATTCGACAGATACTGTTGAAGCAGATGGAGGGCTCCTTCATGCACACTATTCATCAATAATCCACGGGCGGCTGCAACTTGAACATATTTGGAACTATCTGCTAACGCTGTTTCCAGAATTGCCGTAACATCCGATGAGTGAGATTCAAGATTGCCCAGTCCTATGGCCGCCCAGTACCTTAGTACCTGGTCCTCATCCCGGAGTAAGTCTTTCAATTCTGCTTTTGATTTTAAGTGTAAGGATTCTAATGTTGCCCACAGTTTCTCTATGCGAAGGGCCTCCTTAATTCCCATTTCGTATTCACTCCTATAATTATCACGCTCCTCCAGTAGCATGCCTTCAGGGAAGACACCCAGGTCCCGCGTTTTTTTGCGCCAGTCTCTGTGGGCCTTCCGAAGCTCCTTTAAGATTTCATTATGCGCCGGTGATTTGGCCAGATTGTTAATTTCATAAGGATCATTGTTCAGGTCGTATAGTTCTTCAATTGGTTTGGGCACTTCCAGATATTGTGCTTGTACGGGTGTAAGCGTTCCTTCAGCATAGCCTTTCCGTATTTCTTTCATAATAATCTCCTCATTGAAATGGGCGTACTGGTATACGGGTTTCCAGTATTCATAATTTCGAATATATACATATCTCTCATTTCGCACCGACCTTATTATATCATGACTGGCACCCTGACGATCCGAGGCAGCATAAAGATATTTTCGTTTTGGAGGAAGGTTCTCCCCAAGAAAGGGCCGACCTTGCATCACCTCCGGGATAGTTATCCCAGCCAGGTTCAGCACTGTTGGCGCAAGATCCAGGTTGGAGATCATGCGATTACTTTTAGTTCCCGGAACACCCTGTCCTTCTAACCTGTATTTTTCCGGAATGAAAATTATAAAAGGTTCCCTCAATCCGGCATCATAGGGCCACCATTTAGCACGGGGAAGACCGGCGCCGTGGTCGGAATAAAAAAAGACAATTGTATTTTCTTTTTCACCTTCTTTTTCCAGGATTTCTAAAACATCTGATATTTGGGATTCAACTTGAGTAAGATTGTTAAAATAAGTGGCGAAAACCCTGCGCGTTAGTTTTGTATCAGGGTAATAAGGTGGTAAGGGCAATTTATTTGGATCAAAAGAACCGATATCATCCTGTTCATTGCTGCCCTGGTGTGTACCATTAAAGTTGACTACATGAAAAAAAGGCTGTGATTTATCCGGCCTGTTTCGGTAATGAGCGGTAGCAGATGCATCGTCCCAAATCACGTTTTTGGAAGGTGAATCAAAATTATAATCGGTTTTGCCCGGATTAGTGCAATAGTACCCTGCCTGCTTCATAAGCTCCGGATAGGTTTTATTCAACAATTGAGAGGGAAATTTAATGCTACTTCGCATCTGATGGGCCCCCAGGGTAGTGGGATAGACCCCGGTAAGAATACTGGTACGATTTACAGCGCAAACCGGAGCTGTGGCCCAGGCAATATTGTACATCACCCCTTCTGAAGCAAACTTGTCTATAACAGGAGTTATTGCTTCTTCTACCCCATAGCAGCCCAAATGAGGACTGTAATCTTCTATAGTGATCCAGAGAATATTCGGTCTCCCCAACTTCTCATTTTTGTCAGCAGAGTAGGACGATAGCCCTATTAAAATCGTTAAAAAAATCAGGTTTCTCATAGCGTTATTTTACATTGTATGTCGTCAAAGAAAGTGGACAGTTCAGTTGTAGAGGGTTTCGTTGTTTAATTGTAGACTTTTTTTATTTCTTGCCTGTAAAAAAACTTAATAATAAACTAATAATACCTCGACCAACTTTTCTCTCTAATCCTGATTGTGTGGTTGGAATCCCAGTTTGTCGAGCAAAACGTTGTTTCGCAGCAGATATACCTAATGCTCTTTTCCATGAGAACGAGAAACCGTATTTAGACATGATTGAATATTTTAACTAATTTAATAAATAATGTTCACTATTGGATATAAGTGAATATTAATGCTTCACAAAACCCCGGCCAGGTTCCGGGCCAGGTTTTCACCAAAAACGGGTTAAAAGAGGTGAAATAGGAGAAATATAAATCTATTTCAATCTTGTATCCTATTGATTATCAATAAAAGAAAAGGTATGGAATACCTCCAGAAATCCTCATAATCAGGGGGTCCCAGGATCATGCCCTGGTGGGCCCACTTGAATATCAACCACTTATGATTTGTTTCATAGGTGGTTTATTCTTTTCGGCCAAGTTTGTGCCAGGTTTTGAGTTTTTAAAGGGAAAACGGAGGTGAAAGAAGCTGAATGGGCATTTTTATTAAATTGTTATTTAATTACTATAGTCCATTCTATTGCCTTTAGCCTTTCTTGAATCTGTGTCAACGTAGCTAATATTTCTGATTCATTGGGGAAGTTTTTATAGACAAGTAACTTAAAATTGGAGCTATAAACCGTAGCTAATTCCTTCCAAATTGCCTCAACATCTTTAAACATTAGCGCATCTACTGGATGGTTTACCAGCCACTCATTGTTATTCTTAAAACTTGCAAGATCATCATTTGCCACTTTTAAGAGCATTTCACCAAAACTTGCTGATTGTAAAAAATCAGCATAAGAGGGCTGCTTTAAAAGTTGATGTAGATCGTATGCGTGTCTCACTTTATTTTTCAAATCAGTTATTGAATCCTTTCCATACGAAAACCTAACTAAACTCATTATTTTTTCACAAATGGTTCGAGTTGGATCTAGTGCCAACAATTCAAAAGGAAGCAACCCGTTTTCACGCGCAATTTCTGTTTGATTATTTTCAATCATCATGTTACCAAGAAATGAAACTATTTGTTTTTTTGAATAAGGTTCATGATATCCTAACCAAGTTGATTCTAAAATAATGATACTTCTTACTTGATCATACTGTTCCTCAAACACTTTCTCATATGAGTGGGCAGTTTTACGATTCATTCCCATTTTTTGAGTGATGCCTTCTACATTTTCCTCTGGCAAAACTGATGCCACCAATTCGCTGATTCTTTTAATTTTAGATTTTAACTTGCTGTCTGATTCACCCTCTCTTCTAATAACTACTAAATCTATATCTTCAGAAAACCTATCTATCAAATAATAACACTTCGACAATGCAGTTCCTCCTTTAAATATTGCATCTTTACCAATTTCATTATTAAATATTTGATGTAAGCTAAACGTTACCCAATAATCTTTCTCTACAAACTCTGGAGGTATATTTAATTTATTTGCAGTTATAATTACTGCATCTTTAAATAGCTCTTTATTTAAATGTAATATCATACAATATTCCAATTTTTAATTGTTGGCAAATCGCTGTCACTAATACCCAATTTAATTTTCGTAAGTGGATTTAAGCTTTCTTTTAAAACTTCAGTTTTTGGGTACTTATTGCTATTATCAAGTATTGCACCAAGCAAAGCTCTTACTCTAGAAGGATATAGTAGTGCATATTTAATGAATTCGTTTAATTGACTTTCGCTCAAACGTTGAATTTTACTACTAATAATCGCAATGCCTTTTGCAATTGTACAATCTGGAATTGCTTTGATGTCTTTAACAGCATCTAATAGTCCCAGTAGCTGATAATTGTCTTCTGTAACTTCTGCATAGCTTTTTACTGCACTTGCTTTTAAGGCACCGCGATTTATAAATATTCTTTTACTTCTACTTGCAATTTTTATTTGATAAGCCATTTGTGTGGTTAGGCCCATCTTATTATATAATGATACTCCGGTTTCATAACCTATACGTTTGCCATTTTCAAATAAGTATAGTCTAAGCTGGTCTCCATAATTTGGAGCAATTTCACCAAATACAGATTGTTTAGGTTTATAGAATACCCCTTTTGAAGTTTTTTTAATTAGATCCTTTGCTTGCATTCTCTCTAATACTTTTGCTGCAGTTTGATATTCATTCTTCTCTATGCCCAAATCGACATATCTAAAAGAAACTCCCTCAGTTAATTCATTAACCCGATTTCTTATTTTAATGGCTAAACTCATATTGTAAAGATATAGAGTTTCTTTGAATATGTCAAGTTTTTAGATTCATAAACTTGACATATATTGTAAATATCCACGGCCAAGTTTGGGCCAGGTTTTGTGTTTTTAGAGGGAAAACAGTGGTGAATGAAGGTGAAGGGGTGGAATTGTTGGAACCTGTTTAAATTACTATAGTGATATTTGTCACTGAATTTCAATTTTTCAAATATAATCTTTGTCTTATGGAAATAAATACAAAAAATCATTGGGATACTATATACAATACTAAGCAGTCAAATGAAGTTAGTTGGACTCAAGATGTTCCCACTGTTTCATTAGAGTTCATTCGAAAATTCAAAATACCAAAAGACGCAAGCATCATAGATATTGGCGGAGGAGATAGTAAATTAGTAGATTTTCTTTTAAAAGAAGGATACTCAAACATTTCAGTTTTAGATATTTCTGATGCAGCCATACTAAGAGCTAAAAACAGATTAGGTAATGACTCACATAAAGTCAAATGGATTGTAACAGACATTTTAGACTTTGCCCCAACTGAAAAATATGATGTATGGCACGACAGAGCAGCATTTCATTTTCAAACTGATGCTGATAAAATTGAAAAATATTTGAATATTGTCAAACATGCTGTGAATGGATTAGTCATTGTTGGTACTTTTTCAGTTGATGGTCCTAAAAAATGTAGTGGATTAGAAATAAAACAGTACGACGAAAATGGAATGAAAGAGAAATTTGAAAAAGCTAATTTTGAAAATATAGAGTGTAAAAGAGAAGACCATATTACACCTGCTGGTGCAATTCAGAATTTCGTGTTTTGTAGTTTCATGAAAGAACGCAGTTAGGTATTAATGTTATGTTCAGCATTTATCTATGATTAAATTTACAAAGTAAAAGGCTAGTAATTCATCTCATATATCTATACTATTCTTTTAAATTTGCAAAAAAACAATAAAGTAAATATGAACCTACAAGCGGTTTACCAATACTTGCAAAAAGGTTTTAATTAACTAACAAGAGGTTGTTGTTCTTTTACCCACTCATTAATACCGCCACTATAATTTGCAATATTTGTATAACCTTCTTTCATCAATAAAGAATAGCCAATTGCTGCTCTATCACCACCTTGACAATGAATAATCACTGGCTTATCTTTTGGCACTTTAGCTAAATTTTGCAAAAGTGTGCCAATAAATACATTCTTAGCACCCGTGATATGCCCGCTATTGAATTCAGCAACACCTCTTATATCAATAATCTCCGCCTCTTTATTCGCCTTTACTGTATCGATTGTGACCATATTAGATTTTTCTAAAGTACCTGGATATACATGAGTAACTTTAGATGCATCTACAAAGCCATAAATATTATCCAATCCAATACGCATTAACTTTCTTGTCAAATCATCCATTTGACTTGGCTCAGCAATTAAAATAAATTTTTCGTCATAGGAAACAAACCAACCCATCCAAGTCGCAAATGAATTGTTTCCTTGAATATTAATACTTCCTGGTATAAATCCATTTTGAAAATCTAACTTATTTCTAGTATCAATTAATTTGATGCCTTTACCTGTAGCAGCTTTCAAATCTGCACTGGATAATTCTTTGATCTTTGGTACTTCAATTAATAAAGGACGATTGACTTTATTCAACTCCTTCATTTTGGCAAAGTACTTAGGCGGTTCTGGCTGGTCAGTCAATAAAAATTGAACAAAGCCTGCTTTATCTTCGCCGTATTGAAATGCCCAGTTTCTTTTTTTCTCATATCCAATTGTAGTACTTGGTACAGCGCCCAAAGCTTTGCCGCAAGCAGACCCAGCGCCATGACCAGGCCATACTTGTATAAAGTCTGGCAAGTCCGAAAACAAATGAATTGAGTTGTACATCGCCTCTGCTCCTTTTTCTTGGGTTCCAATCATACCTGCTGCTTTTTCCAATAAATCTGGACGACCAATATCCCCAACAAACACAAAGTCACCTGTAAACAACATCACTGGCTCCTTGCTTGCTGGTGTATCCGTTAATAAAAAGCTAATACTCTCTGGCGTATGACCCGGAGTATGTAATACTTGAATTTTTAAGTTGCCTACCATTACTTCAGCATTGTGCTTCAAACCCTCATGTGCAAATTCATATTCCCATCCTAGACCGCCTTCATCCGATAAATACATTTTAGCGCCAGTTACTGCTGCTAACTCACGAGAACCTGTTAAAAAATCGGCATGGATATGCGTTTCAAAAATATGCGTGATTTGCATATTATTTTGTTTTGCAATTTCTAGATAAGTGTCAATATCGCGCTTAGGATCGATAACTGCAGCTACTCCCGCTTTTTGGCAACCAATGAAATAGCTAGCTTGTGCTAAAGTTTTGTCGTATACGTGTTGAAAAAACATAATTGTAAGTTTTTGGCTAATTTAATAATTTGTCTAATTCTTTTCTAAAAAACCTTCAAGGTTATTCAGATGACAAAGTTGCATAAAAATTAAACATGTTTTAGTGACATTTGTCACTAACCATTTATTTTATGTACAGCAAATTTGTGTATTATTTAAGAATATGGAATTAATAGTAATTATTGGATATATTGCCTCTATATTAATTGGCATTTCACTAGGCCTAATTGGTGGTGGTGGAAGTATTTTAACAGTACCTGTATTAGTCTACCTGTTTGCAGTCGATGCTGTAACCGCTACTGCCTATTCTTTATTTATAGTAGGTGCAAGCAGTTTAGTGGGTGCTTGGCCAAAATACAAGCAAGGTTTTGTTAACTTAAAGACAGCTATCATTTTTGGCATACCTTCTATTGCATCTGTTTACGCAACTAGAAAGTATTTAGTTCCTTCCATTCCATCTGAATTAGGCAATGTCGCAGGCATTGAAATTACAAAATCATTATTAATGATGATGTTGTTCGCGGTGCTAATGGTAGCGGCCTCTTTTTCTATGATTCGATCTAAAACAACCAAAGGAGAGGCTATTGAAGAAGCGCAATCTTTTAATTATCCTATGATTTTACTAGAAGGCGCATTAGTAGGCGTATTAACAGGTTTAGTAGGTGCAGGTGGTGGATTTTTAATTATTCCTGCACTTGTTATGTTAAGTAAACTTCCAATGAAGCAAGCAGTGGGCACTTCATTACTAATCATAGCTGCAAAGTCTTTAATTGGTTTCACTGGAGACCTAGGTAATAGAACCATGGATTGGACCTTATTATTGTCTGTTACTGCACTTGCTATTACTGGTATTTTTATTGGTGATAAGTTAAGTAAAAAAATAGATGGCAATAAACTCAAAAAAGGATTTGGTTGGTTTGTCTTGATTATGGGCTTATACATTATCACACAGCAATTATTTTTCCCTATTGGAGGCGGGCATTAATACAAACGATTTAAATACATGTTAAAACCGTTTATTTTTAGTGTGACCTGTGTTTTCATTTTTAATATAAATTTGAATGCTCAGCACCAAGAATTAAACGAAGCACCCAAACTTTGGGGTAAATCTCAAAAAGCAATTGATTCAAGTAATTTATTGCATCGATTCCAAATGGGCAGCATGCATGGTCATTTTAGGACTTTTTTCAGCAGTACTGCAAATAAAAATAGCGCTGTTGAATATGCGCAGGCAATAGGTGGAGGTATCCAATTTGTCTCTAAACCACTTTATAATTTTCATGTTGGTGTAAGTGGGTTTTTTGTATATGACGCATTCTCCTCCGACTTAACAAAAGCACACCCTTTATCAAATACATTAAACAGGTACGAACTTGGATTATTTGATATTACCGATCCAAGTAATAAAACAAATATTGATCGGTTGGAAGAATTGTATTTACAATATCAAAAAAATAACCTCACCCTTACTATTGGAAAACAACTTTTAAATACCCCATTTATAAATCTACAAGATGGCAGAATGCGTCCTACAGAAGTGCAAGGAGTTTGGGGTCAATATGAGCATAAAAAACAAAAATTTTATATAGGATGGTTAAATCGATTTTCTCCAAGAAGTACAGTAGCGTGGTATAAAACGGGTGAATCAATCGGTCTTTATTCTGTTGGCGTAAATATTGATGGAATAAAGTCTGGTTATAAAAACGAATTGAGTTCAAAAGGGGTTGGCTTAATTGGGACCGAACTTAATTTATTCAAACATTACAATATTCAGATATGGAATCAATATGTAGAAAATATTTTTAATAGTAGTTTATTACAAGTTGATAAAATTCCTTCAAGTAGTGCCCCTTATTATTATGGACTACAATTCATTCGACAAAATGCAGTGCAACAAGGGGGAAACGATGATCTTGGAAAAACGTATTTTAATCCTAGTCAATCTTCCTTGGTACTTGGCGCTAGAATTGGCAGAAATACTGAAAATTGGGACCACTCCTTCAATATTACAAGAATTACTAAACAGGGACGATATTTAATGCCAAGAGAATGGGGTCGTGATCCATTTTATACCTTTTTATTAGGCGAAAGGAATGAAGGTAATGGAGATGTAAATGCTTACGTAATAAAATCCAAATACGCTGCTAAAAAGATACCTTTAAAAATCAATCTGGGCGTTGGTTATTATGATTTGGCAGATATAAAGGATTATGCAATGAACAAATACAGCTTTCCTGCTTATATGCAGTACAATATTGATACTCGTTATGCATTTTCAGGATTTTGGAAAGGCTGGGAACTGCAAGTTATCTATTTTTACAAAGACGCTATCGCAAACACCTATGATAATCCAAAAAATTATATCAATAAAGCTGATATGGGACACTTTAACCTGATCCTTAATTTTCATTTTTAAACTATTTTTGAGGTAAACCTAGAAGATTGTGATAAAAGTCACCTAATTTATTATGAATTAAGCGGATTTTCCCTATCCAAAATGAATTTTTCACATGAAAAAAAACAATGCAGATCGTAGAAATTTTATAAAAAATGCTGCAGTTTTAGGATTTAGCGTTCCAGCTTCATTTACAACAATTGGTCAAGCGCAAGCGAATACAATTAATAGAATGGATCCGACGAAACTTAATTCGAATCTAACAACTCAGCAAGCAGATAACGAATTTAGCATTTTCATCACCACCGATTTACATGCGCAGATTCATACACATGATGAGTTCTTTTGGGAAAATGAAAAGGCAGTATACAAAAAGAGAGGTGGCCTGGCGGTACTTAAAACAATGGTGGATCAATTAAGGGCTAGTCATCCACAAAATATTTTATACGATGGTGGAGATTATTTTCATGGACATGGTGTAGCTTCTTTGTCAGAAGGTGAAGCATTGATACCATTAATGAATGCATTTAAATACGATTTGATTTTACCAGGTAACTGGGAAGTAGTGTATAAAAAGAAAAAAATGCTCTATGATATGGGGCATGCTACTGCTGCTAAAATTTGTGCGAACATGTGGCACAAAACAAATGATGCAGACAATGGCACATTAATTTATGCTCCCTATTGGATTAAATATATTGCGGGTGCTAAAGTAGGATTTATTGGCTATACAGATCATTTAGTTCCAAAAAGACAATCTCCTGCATACAGCGAAGGCATTGGATTTACTCACGCTACAGATAATGTTGCGAAGTATATCAAGTACTTAAAAGAAGTGGAAGGATGTGGTATTATTTTTGTTGTTACCCACATGGGGCTTGCACAACAAGTTGGGCTTGCCAATGACCCAAACATAGTAGGGGCAGATTTTATTTTAGGCGCAGACACCCATGAACGTGTCCGTGTGCCAATACAAGGAAAATATACAAAAGTAGTTGAGTGTGGGGCATTTGGTTCGTTCTTGGGAAAGTTAGATATCAAAGTCGAAGATGGAAAAATTGCTGCTTATGAATATGAACTAATGGATGTAAATCCTGAAAAATATCCTGCAGATAAAAAAACATTAGCATTAGTAGCAAATGCCGTAGCGCCATATCAAGATAAAATGAATCAAGTGATTGGTTATTCTACAACGCCATTGGTGCGTTATTTTGTTTTAGAAACGCCTATGGATAACTTAATTACAGATGCAGTGATGTGGAAGTTTAAGCCAGATATTGCTTTAAGTAATGGCTTTAGATTTTGTCAACCTTTGGCAATTCCAGAAAATAAAAAACAAGTAGCAATTACCAATGAGTTTTTATGGAACATGTTACCTGTAGATTCAACAGCTAAAACAGGAGAAGTAACAGGATTGCAAATTTTAGATTGGTTAGAAAAAGAATTAGAAAATGCATTTGCTACAGATCCAAGTAAAAGATTTGGAGGATGGTTTGTGCGTTTTGCTGGCATGGAAGTAAATTGTACTATTGGCAAAACAAAAGGGCAAAGAGTCAATTGGGTAAAAATTAAAGGTCAATTACTAGATAAAAATAAATTGTATAAAATTGTTGCTTGTGAAAGAGAAGGAGATCCAAATGATACTTTATGTAGAATTGAAAAAGTAACTAACCCAATAGCTACTAATATAAGTTTACACGAAGTGATCAAATCTTATTTAGCAAGTAATTCACCTGTAGCACCAAAACTAGAAGGAAGAACTATTGCAACAGATCAATCGCCTACACTATTGACACAATTACAAGGGACAACTTATCAATTTAAATAGTTTAATAAATGTACTTGGACTTCAATATTAAGAAAGCAGAAAACGTAGAAAATTAATGAAAAAGCTATATCTAATATCATTTGGTATCATTACATTAATTAGTATTTACTTTTTAGTAGGATTTATAAGTGGCGATTACTATAAAATTGATGGTACTATTGCCAAAAAAGATAGCACTTGGGTGGGGCCAAGTATTTATTTAGACAATACCACAGTAGGCGAAGAACGCGAATTGGTTATTTATGGACAAGAGTTGATTGCACATACTTCTAAATACCTAGGGCCTAAAGGATCTGTTGC
>Ga0222712_10004855_pt1 | contig 13872 bp, 27 predicted proteins | sample C33_657DmetaG_FD_165043 | JGI IMG/M metagenome (GOLD analysis project Ga0222712, IMG submission 165043) | Estuarine water microbial communities from San Francisco Bay, California, United States - C33_657D | ecosystem: Environmental > Aquatic > Marine > Unclassified | place: USA: California...
ATAAAGACCGCAATTCTTATAACCTGTGGGGGATTTGGCAATGTCAGGATTAGATATCAGAATGTAGTCTGTCAGTTCCTTCATTAAGCTTTGACTGATTCTCATTTTGGGGCAATTTGAATGGTAAAAGATTTGTTTGCTAATCCGTAGTGCTTGATCATTTTCTGTATTATTACTTCTCTTTCTTTTTTGGAGTTATACTTTTTAAAGTATGCAACATCCATATTGGAATCAAGCAGGTATATGATACCTTCTATCTTCATAGTTTAATTTTTTTAAATTCTTCAAGTGGCATCCAATTGTCTTGCGAAAGTTCCCCTACCCAAACAAATTGAACACCATTTATATTCTTTATCGTTTCCCCGAAAATTGGCAAACTCAATGTTTCGGACACAACTTTGACATGATGAAGCTCTGGATGTTCTAATACATGCTGTCTTAAAAGATTTCTCGCCTCAATCTTGTTATAAGCCTCTACAATAATAGGTTCATCGTACCCGCTAAACTTATACTTGTAAAACCTTAAAATGTGTTTTTCTACGGGGTAATTATACATACCCCACCAATAGTTTTATATGTTTTCATTTAATTTATCTATATGTATTATATCTTCTTTCTTTTTTAAAGCATCTTTCATTGTTATTTTTTCGCTTACTTCTGCCAATACTTCTTCATTTTTAAAACTATGTTGTTCGCAGAGATAAAAGTCTTTAGTGATTGTAAAGACTGTTGGTTGTAAAGTGAAAGCAAAGTATAAAGGTTTAGCTTTGCAGTAACCTAATGTTTGATTATCATTTTCAGAATAGGGTGACCAAAATTTACAATTAAAGCATCTTCTCATTATTGGAAAACCTTTCCTATTTATGTATGTCTGTAAATTCTCTACCATTTTTTTGCGTTTTGTTTGTTTTTGTTTGTTCTAATTTACACTAACTGTTTCATAGTCAGTCCTTTTTCTGTGAAAAAACACTTGACTAATTTTCTATTCTCCTTATTATCAACATAATATATAGCATCTGTCTTATAGGCAACAAAATCATTCTTTAAAAGTCTTTTGACCTGAGTCATATAACGATAGCAGGTATATCTTATGAGAGTATATACCTTTTGTAAACTTTCGTCACCAGGTTCTGTATAAAAATCCCTTATTATTTCTCCCTCTTTTATCCTTTGATACTTCTTAGGCGATCCTAAAGTGCTTAATGCCGCTAATCGGACAGATTTAAAGTCATCATTTAAGCCCTTTTCATAAGTTTTCTGTGAAATAACCCCCAAATTGTAGGCAATACGCCAATAAGCATGGTTTAAGTCAGTGCCAGTAACATTTTCAAGCCGATCCTCGCTGATATTATTTGCGTAAAGGATCTGGGGATGTTTTTTGGGAAGGCTTATATCCGCTTCTTTGTTTAAAAACCTTTTAGCGTCAGCTCTGACCATACCAAATAAAAACATTCCCCTTTTGAATGCCAATTGCTTCTTTTTGGTCATACGGGGAACTATAAAAGCATACTTCCCCCAAACTATTTCATTGGTAAATGTGCCTTTTTTTATATAGCCATCCCCTTTCTCCCGCTTCATTCTTTCCAAAATGAAGGACTCGGCAGATTGGGGAACATATTTAACTACCTTCCTCTTCATCTCGTTTTAATTTCGCTTTTCTCTGATCGTATTGGTATTTTGTCAATTTGCCTTGTTGGTAATATTTCTCTAATTGCTTCAAGGCGTGAGAATATTTTTTACTTACGGATTTTGCTTTGTCTTGGTTTGGTCTTTTAAGTTTCTTCAACCCTTTCTCGGCTTTTAGATAATCCCCAATATTTCTATCCAAGGTGCGTTTAGCTCGTTTTTTACTATCTCTCTTAGCCTTTAACGATCTAATCCTTTGCTCAATTATGTTTGAGATCTTAGCTTTTTTCTTTCTTGTTTCTCTTGTTCTTGGTAAATCAAAGGTAACTTGATCCATTTCGCCTTGCGGATCAGCCAATCCACTTCTTGACACAAGATTTAATATAAAATCTAAATAGTAATTTTCTGCCGTTCCATCATTTACTTTTCTTGGTCTAAGTTTTCTTACTGCTGTAAAAACAAATCTGCCACTTTCGTTCTCTGCATCTGGACGAATTGCCTCAACAACTCTACGGACTCCGTTTCGCCCATATTGATAATTTCTTGTATTAAAGATGTTGGTATCTCCCCATTCTCCTGCCGATACCTTTACATAAACACAATCAGGAACTAATTCACTAATTGTTTCATCTAAGGAAAACCATTCAACGTACTGAAATTCCGCAAGGTCTAAGTAGTTAAGGTTGCATATCTCTCTTGGAGGAACTCTTTCTACTTCCCTTAAAATTCTTGTCTTTACATCAGTAATCTTTACCTGGTAAGGCGATTTACCTCTGAACTTAGGTAAAATTTTTTCCTTGATAATCCTACGCCTCTCTTGTATGGATAACTTACGTTCTTCAGGCAGCTTACTATTGATTTTTGTAAACTGCTTAAGAATCTTATTGTAAGTTGTTTGTTTCCTTTTTGGCATAGTATTTCTACACTATCATAGTTGTTCAAAAACTTTCTCTTCTACCTTTTTCTTTCTTTGTTTTTCTTTAGGTTTAGGAGTATTACTTGAATTTTGTTCAATCCACATAATAATCTTGTCCTTATCAAACAATAATTTACCACCTAATTTAGCGAATGGAATCTTGTTTTTATTTACTAAAAAGTAAACATGCGATTCCGAAAGTTTGATCCATTTTGCAAGTTCCCTCACGGTCAGAAACTCATTTAATTTCTCATTTGTTTTCATCTTATCTATAGTTTAAAAAGTTGTGCGGGACGACAAATATAACGAAATTACCTTTTGGTAAAAGGACTTTCAAAACATTTGTAACCCTTTGATACACAATTATATAAATTAAAAAAAAGTGTCGCCAATTTTACAAGTAATTGACAATCACTTCGGTAACTTTTTTAAGCTCCTTACTCCACTTTATAGTTTTTATTTCTGGAGTCGGAACATCTAATAATCTCCGAGAATAATCGGAAAGCTTTTCTTTGTCTGATAGCATAGCAATCCTTTCTGCCTCTAATCTTTCTTCCAATATTTCTTTCTCTTTGAGATCGTTTGCAGCCTTGATTTCAGCCTCTTTCCTGATACGCTCCCTTTCGTTTTCTTGATTTATTTCACACTCTTTTGTAAGGTCAGAAACCCTCTTTGTTATATTTTGTAATAACAAATCCCACTCCCCCTGACTGCAATCCCTTACCTTCTCTTCATCAACGATAGGTATGTTCTTGTCAAAGCGAGTAAAACAAATAACATTTTCCCATGATTGGTTTCTTTGGATTGTTAGTCCCAAATTCGTTAAATGTGATAATCGTTGGGTAATTCTGGCAATCTTTAATTCTTCAAGCTCTTTTCTCATTCTTTCTTGCTCTGCCTTTAATTCTTCTTGAACCTTTAAAAGAGCTAATCTTTCTTCATCAAGCTTGATCTTTTCATCCAAAATCTTCTTTTGCTCAAACTCATATTTTTCTTTTTCTCTTGAAATGGTGTATGACATAGTTAAAACATAGTCACTAAATTCCTGTTCACTCATAGTTTCTATGTTTACACTTGGGAAACACTCTCCGTCTAATTGATTATTTGGATTTGTCCAGGTGTATTCGTTACCTACAAGTGAAAAACCAATTTCTAATAACTTGTTATGCCTTGCCATAATTATCGCCTGTCTTCTTTCTTCCCCCTGCCTTTTTATAGACTCTATTTCTTCATCTATCTTTAATTTCTGAGCTTTTAAATGTTCTTCTATGGGATTGATTAGAGAAACTATCTCTTTTGCTCTTGCGTCTACCGCCCTGCCAAAAGCTAAACTATCTGCTTTTAGTTCTTTCCGCTTTTCTTCAATAGCAGTTCTTTTACTGATGATAAACTTAATACCCTCTTTAACCTTTTCGTAATTTTCTTTATCGTTTATGTCTACAATAGCTAAAGACATAAATTGAGATTTAAGTTCTTCTACTGCGGGTATGACAGTATCATACTTAGATAGCTCTGCCTGAACAAGCTGATCAAATGTTTTAATTTCACTCATATATTTTAATTTATATTGTTAAGTTCTTTCCATATAAACTCAATCGTACTTGATGACATAGAAATAAGTTCCCATGTCCAGCCTTTACGATAATCGTTTGTAATGCTTTTCCATTTTTCTAAGGCTTCTTTTTGATTGGCAGTTGATAAAGATCGCCACCACTCTAAAGCTAATGATCTAGCTGATTTCATAATTTCTGCATTTTATAATTGTTTTTTTTATGAGTTTGTATTGATTCTTGAGTTAAGAATTTATACTCTTTTATTTTTTCATTGTTCAGATATATTTCCAAAAGCTTTGTGTCATTTATATTACCAATGTCATTAAGGTTCCAAAATCCTGGTTTTATCTTATAGCTTAAATTCTCATTACCATTAACATTCAGTGAAACATTTATTTCATATTGTAATATGTTCTTGCTAAAAAAAGATACAATACCTTCATCACTAATAAGTATTATACATGGAACATAATCATACTTTCCCTTAACATTAGAAGAACAACTATCTAAAACAGAAGACAATTCCAACAAATTCCTTTTATGTATATTCTTGTTTGCAGACATTTTGCTAAAAACAAATGATTCCGTTATTCCGTCAAAAGGTTTTTTAAGTAAGTCATAAAAGGGGGTTAAAAGACTATCTCTATCCCATCTAAGCTCACTAAAAGTATAAGAGTTTAAATTATAGCACTGATAGGCTCCGTGTGGATGATTGTGTATATTATTCCAATATACTAAACCATCATAGTTGTCTAAAAGCTTTACATTTTGGTCTAAAAATTCCGTTGATTTAAGCCTACAATCATATTCAATATAATGAACGCAATCGTAACTAAGCAGTTTACAAATAGATAATCCAAAAAAGAAATTTCTTGTTACTGGAAGAATTTGAAAGCCAACAGGGGCGGCTTGTATGTGAGTGGTATACCAAATATCATTAGAGTAAATTATAGCATCGCCTAAATCTTGAAACCACCAAAAGGGTGGGGATTGATCAAGTGTTAATAATTCGTTTTTAAAATCATAAAAATAGTACTGGACATCATCTAAAATATCTTTAGGAGTTATTGTATGTGAAATGAGAACCATATCTTTTTTCCCTTTTAGGGATCTTGTCAAGTTTCTCAACATATCTTCTCTTGCCTGATCTGGAGTGTAAGCGGCAATCAAACAAACATCTCTCATTTTATCAATTTTGCGGGTGTCCCAACATAGACTCCTGGTTGTGAAATGTCTTTAACAATCCCAGACATCATGCCAATTGTAACATCTGAACAAACCGATAATTTCTCACGGATGCAAGAATTTGTACCAAAATAAACACAATCGCCAATTATACAATTGCCTGATATTGAAACGGAAGGTGCAGATGTAAAATAATCCCCAATTGTACAATTATGTCCTATTGTAGTGCCTAAATTTAAGTGAGCATGGTTTCCTATTTTACAATCAGTGGTAATGATAGTATTTGCACAAATAATACACCCTTCTCCAATTTCAACTGATGCATTATTGAGTATTTGTGCCGAAGGATGGACATAGCTGAAATATGTGGTTTCTTTGGGCAGTTTTTTTACCATTTCCTTTCGGACAATACAATCCCCAATAGCAATTAAAACCTTGTATTTTTTGGGATTAAATAGACTTAAAGGCTGAATATCATCCTCATTCGGTTTCCAATATTTTTCATCAACAAAGCAGGTCATATGTAGTCCCATGTGTGCCATTACTTCGTTAGCAAAACCACCAGCTCCAATAAGAGCATATTCTAAGTCAGTTCTCATTTGTATATTTCGTATTTGCTTAAATCAGGGTAGGGAAGTTCCAAATCTTCAAAATGGATTGGCTCATTTTTCATATTATAAAACTGATTCATCATAAGTAGACCTCTTGCTGCTAATTCGGGCATCATATAAAAGTTCCAACCAAGCATATCAAAATGATCATCGTGGTAAGAGCATTCCCGCCTACCGCTATATCTTGATCGTCTAAACCATAGGTAGGCTTCATGATCATCTGTTAATATTGCACCTCCTTTTGAAAGTTTCAACCTTTTGTATGGGCCTGTAAAAGACACGCACATATGAGTACCTGGCACATACATATCAGCGGTAAATCGTAGGGCTGAATCCCAAACATTAGATCCTATCAATTTGTATGCACCCTTCAAAAGCTTTGGCGAATCATAAAAATCAACCTTCAGACCTGCATGAATAATCTCACATGGAACAGACGGATAGGTATGCTTGGGTATTTGAATCACATCTGCGGTGTTGTTTTTAACTTTATGTTCGTAGTATAAAGCAAGAAATAAAGCATTACTCATATTGTCTAAGGCAACGCAATACTTACTACCTGTATACTTACAAATAGCTTCTTCAAACGAATCTGTGATTTTGTATGGGTTCATAAAAATCTATACTTTACTAAACTTAGCCGTACTCCACACGGCTGGACAACGAAAAACTTCACATTGTAATACATTACGTTTCATGACAATACTACACATAGCTATAAAATACATTACGGCACTAAACATTACAGCACACAGCTCAACAATGAAAAGCCAATGCTATGCGAAACTTTACAATACTTCACGCTACAATGAAATGCTATACTATACGGCACGACACAATACTTGGCGCGGCACAGCTTTAAAAATATAAGTACCATACTAATAGTAGAATGTAAAAAATAAATGTTATATGCAGTTTTATTTTATCCATGTGATTGAAAAGTAAATCTAAATCTTCATCACTATTTTCCCCTCTATAAAAATTCCAACCTATTTTCATTATAAGATTACGAAGATCTATATCCCAAGCACTTCGGAGTATAATATAAAGACATAATAAAGGATATATTGGTATTTTAAATATGAACGAAATATAGTGCCATATTTTGTGTAATACAATCAGAACATAGATGGAAAATATCTTTATCTTGTTCTTTATGAAACCAATTCTATTTTTTCTAATTATGTTTTCATTCTCTTTGATTTTGTCTTTTTTTTCTTGAATTTGATCTTGAATGCGTTTTATCTCAGCTTCAATCAGCTCTCTTTCTTTATTGTCCATACAGAATTTATTTTAATTCAAATATTTCGTCTATCTCAAACCGACCAAATTCGCCAGTATGCTCAGGTCTGTAACTCCCAACACCTAAATATCTTCCCGAATAGCCAATAATACTCTCAATTGTATCTATGGTAATTCCATTTTTTGCGTCATCATCAATCATCAAAGTAAATTCGGCAGACCACTTGTTCCACTTTGGTCGGTGGACAATCACACGGGCTTTTACATTCTTATTAACTGCACTTCTGGTATCAACTTCGTCAAACCGATCAATTACTAATTCTGTTTCCATAATACGCCACATTCCTGCCACAATGTTTTTCATACTCTTTTTGCTATTCCCTACTTTGGCTTTGACAAAAGATCCCCCTTTGATAAAGGATTGTTTAAAATGTTCAGCGGGAATATAATAGTTGCCTGAAGGATTAATGTAAGAGTGAAAAGCGGCTCTTTTTTCAGGTTCATCATTTAGATTATCCCTTTCTATGATTTTACCTCTTTTCTTCTCCCAATCTTGTAAAGTAGCATCATCCATTCTGTGTTGCATGTAGGGCGTTACACCTCTTACTTTCACTTTAAAGTTTCTCATTTTATTTTCATTTAGATTTTAAATTGTAATGTAATTTCCAAAAGCTATCAATCCCTTATCATAGCGACCATCCTCCACGCAGGATGCGTTAGAAAAGATAGTGTTAGGCCGATAAGAATATCTGCTAATACCCTGGTTATTTATGTCTTTATAGTTATGGATGTGTCCAAAAAGAACGGCTTTTAGATTAGGCAAATCGTAATAAATTCTTTTTAATAAAGCATTATCTCCACACATTTCTAACTGATTGTCCTCTCTTTTGTAAGTAAGATCCCTAACTCCTTTGGGCGGTCCATGTGTTATCAAAACATCTGTATCTTCAGGAATTTGTTTCCAGATCTCGCCTATTTTATGCCTTGCTTTCATAAAAGACCAATTCCCAAAAGACGGGGTATATGGAGATCCATAAAACTTAGTATTTTCTATAATAACCGATTGATTTTCCAAATATCTTATCCCACAAGAAGCAAAGTCAGATGGGGTAATCAATCCATTTTCTATTGAACTATCGTGATTTCCTGCTACATATATCTTATGCTTTATTGGTATTTTACAAAACCAATCTAAAAAACTCCTTACTTCATCACTATTCATAATGGGACTTCGGTAATTAGAGCAGTCCCCACTATGAATTATCATATCAACATTTTCAAATTTGTTTTCAGAAAATTCATTATGGAACCCATGCGTATCTGATATATGTAATATTCTCATTCGGCTGATTTAATTTCATAGTAAAAGCTATTGGCATCTGCACTTACCCAACGATCTGATGCAGTCTCTACTGATATAAGATCGTCATCTACTTTTATAGTTGCTTTTAAATCTTCTGGGAATGTTTTGGTTACCCAATTACTATCTTTCCAAAATATGCGATTATTAGGTTGGCAAAGCAGATATCCTTCGTCTGCTACTAAGATATGACCACATTTGTAGTCACTTGGCTCGTCTGAATAACCATTTTTGTACCAATCCACTGTAAATAGATAGGTTGCCCATATCAATTTTTTATCTTTCAGTACAACTTGACATCTTTTCTCGTACAAGTAATCATAGGTAATAACGCTTAAATTTTCAGAAAAACAATCCCAAAGTTGTTTGAAATCAGCAGGTATGTCATCATTACTTTCCCTCTCTAAAAAAATTTCAGAAATGGGGACTCTTGACCTTAGCATACCATAATCTGTCATTATATGAAAGGTTAAAATCTTTCCCGCCACAGATTGAACCGCAAAAGCATAGGCTTTGTGATAAGTATTAGAATCTTCAGGATTCTTTGTAAAATGACTTAGCCTAACTAAGCATTTAAGGTTATCTATGTTAGCATTCAAAATCATTCAAAACATTTTAGCAGTCAGGACGGGATTTGAACCCATATGCCATTTGGCATTTACGCCTCTTATCTTGAGACAACAACCGATTGACCTGACTATAAGAGGGGCTTGAGGTAGAAACCACGCCCCTGAAACAAACAAACAAAACGATCTTTATACTAAATTAGTGACTACTATTTCTCCATCTATAAACCTACTCAGAGTGCTATACTCAATTTCATTTCGCCTGGAATCAATCTCTTTATAGATTTCATTAAACTCTCTTTCTTCCGATAAAGTTATACATTGTGTAGCTATTGATTCTTTTGGCTTGATCTTAATACATCCGTAAGGAGTATTGCTCTCAAAAATTTCCCAATCATCGTCATTAAGCTCATTTAAGGGCTTATCTCTACTTTCTTCTTTGATAGAAAAAGATTTGCGGTAGCCGCAGTTATGACATGAAACATATTCTTCTCCAGACTTATAATAATAATCGCAATATGCTTCTTGACTACAATTTGGACATTTAATGTCGCTGATTACAGATCCCATAGGTGTTTTATTTTCTCTTGTTTAAAGGTATTTATTTTACTTTAAATTATCAAAGTTTTCCTTGTATGTTTTCAAATTTTCCATTTGTTCACTGATTCCCAAAATATTATCCAAGTCTTCGTTTTCCATCATTTTGTGAAGGTATTCTGTGAAGCCCTGTATAATTTCTTCTGTTGTGATAATCCTTTTTTCTATTGCGTTAGATAAAGTTTCGCAATCTTCACTACTAAAAGATTCTTTTTGATATAGGCTTAGTAATTCTTTTTTTATCCAATATTCGGCTGATAGGTTAAGGTTAGGATCATTAAGAATGTCCTGAAGACTAACTTTAAATACTTTCATTTGTTTTGTTTTTAGGAGTTATTTTGTTTGCAATTATGTTTTTCATAGCATCTAAAATTTCCAATCTTGCATGGATCTGGTTCATCCGTGATTCAACCTTAAATACATTATCCTCGTCTACTATAGCAGAGTTGATCATCAAATCAGTTGTTACACGCACACTTTCCGTTTCAATAAAGTGTACCATATCTGAAATTACTTCTTTGTACAAATCTTCTTTGTTCACGGTTCAATTTTTTTAAGCATTTCCATATAACAATCAACCTTACCCTCTAAATAGTTAATTTTAGTCAAGAACTGATTTCTAACTTCCACTTGATCTTTTATAGCCAATAGTTCAGCTAATATATCTCCCCTTTCAAAGGCTTCTTCAATCTTTTCGTCATATCCAGAAAGCATAGCCTTATTTAAAATTAGCTCTCCCTGTATTTGAGTTACTTGAGTAATGATATACTCTATAAGCTCTAATCTCATATTAAATTATTTAGATAGTTATTATCCTCTAATGTATAAAAACCTTTTGGGTAAACAAAAACAGAATCCTGGTCTTGTATAGCTATGCTCTCTCTTAAAATATACCCCAAACTAATCAATTCAATTGAACATTTGTCTTTAAGATCACTATCTGGAGTTTCAATTAAGATAAAGGGTAAATTAAGCATTTCAATCTTTAAGATCCCTTTTTCAAAACAAGATTGAAGAACTTCATTTGATCTTATCTTTTTAGTTATATCCAATATGGTCAATGGGTTGCTCATTAGAAATCGTAGTTTTTAGTGGGTTTTCTACACTTAATTTGCCAATCTGAATTGTTTTTATCATTAAGACCAAATCCTAAAGTAGCATCCCTTCTTTTTAATACTACTCCTTCATAAAGATCCGTATCAACAATACTATTGTATAACTTTTTAAAGTTAGAAAAATAGGAGGGCGCTCTGTAAATGTTGGCATATTTAGTGCAACACAGATGTTTGTAGGTCTCAAAAGCTTCTTTTCCTACGGACATTCCACTGCAAGGATATAAATCTTCTAAAAGCTTTAATCTTTCTTCAGTAGTGCTACCAATTAGGTATTCGTTTTGATATACCAATATATCCCAAATCACAAACTTTAGATTGAAGGGTTTGCCATCCTCTCCCTTTTTGTTTTTGTTAAGGAACTCTCCACTAACAACCATCCAACCTTTTCCTTTGTGCATACCCTTAAAATCAATGTGAGCATATTGCGATGTTATTTTTCCCTGATGGCGATTCATAACTATCAACTCCTTTTCAGAAATAAAAACATTGCAACAAGTTCCATTGTACTTTGGTTGTGCAATAAACTTTTCGTTATCATATTTACCCAATTCGTCAGGATGTGTGGTTTTCTCAGGTCTTGGCGGAAATAGATACGAATACTTTGTGTAAGGTACTGCTCTCATTTTGTGTGTGTGTTTTGTTGAGTAAAGATAGATATATTATTCTTTACAACAAAATCTTTGTTTATTTTATGTTTTTTCTGACATTTTCAGCCTCTTTATGTCTTTCTTCCCATGTTTTTCCCCGAAGACTGGGATCGTTTTCTTGGACTTTACGTCTTGCCCTGGTAATCACATCGGCTGTGGGTAGCTGTCCCTGAGAATACATTTTGAAGAAGTTATATACTGACATTTCGTTAGGATCGGCTACTTTCTTTACTTCAAAATACCACATATTGCTGACTAATACCTGATCATTGTCACGGGTTTCAGGGTAGTTTCTTAGCATGTAAGTTACCTTATCCTGCATATTCTTTAATCTGTTGATAGTCATAGTATTTATATTAAAATATTTCATTTTGCACATTCGGTTGTGCAATCAGAGCAAGACAACCTGAATTTTTGTTCATTTATAGGTTTCGTTGTAATATTTATTAAACATATCTACATCGGTAAAATGAAAAAACTCCTCAGCTTTTTGGGATGTATCATTGTTTTTCATCCAATTGTGAAAGGATATAGATTGCTCTATTTCCATTTTTTTAGCTTGTTGAATTACATCCTTCCAAGTATCGGTATGTGTATCACATATCTGAAAAACTAACCATTCTACTGCTGTCATATATTTGTTTTATATAAAATCTTCCCAATTATCTTTACCATACCCCGTAATTCCAAATCCTAACAATACCAAAATGTGCATGATCGGGCTAATAAAGAAAAAGGCAATTCTACCTAATGTTCCCATTTTTTTGGTATCTATACGTCTTGAAGCAACGGAATAGCAAAGAATCCAAATGATTGCTAAAAGTAGTAGTGTTTTCATATCTATTATTTCTCCGAATTTAGTCAATTTAAACACCAAATAAAGCGTCCTACTAAAACGCCATTTTTGGTTAAATCAACTCCTTCAAAGACAACTGGAAACAAAAAGTCAGTAGGTTTCATATTAATTGTTTTTACTTATACCATTTAGCTTTTTGGAAATGAACTCTTCTATCTCATCAAAGAATTGTCCATCCCAAATGCGCCCCTCATTTAGGGTTTCAAATTCGTCTGTTAATTGTTCTGCCAATTCATACATACCTCCAGTTCCTTGAGCGGCATAGATATCGCTAATTAAATCAGACATTTGGTTTTCTGGGAGTCTTGTTTGATAACTGATCATAGATACAACCTCGTAGTGAGTTTCTTGCCATGATAGGAACCCATTGGGAAAATGCTTTTCCATATTTCTATTTTTAGCTTTCGGCAACCAATAGTTTTAGATATTCCTTTTCTGTGATGTGTCTCCAACTATCCAAAATTTTAGCATCTTTCTTCTTCTTTACTAAAATGCAATCTCCTTGACGAATTATTTTTATAATATCGCCTTCCGCTACATTCGTTTGGATAGTCCATGCAATCGCTTGTGTTGCCGTTATATTTTTTATTTCGTTTTTCCAATTCCAATCCCAATCTCCTTTTACACGAAAAGATCTAGCAATCATTTGCAGATCTACCCAAATCAAGTATTGACGATCAGTAGAGGTATCTTTACAACTGACATAATAGTAGTTTTCGGGACTACTCCATAGTGCGCCTGCTCTAAAAAATAAGTCAGAAGCAGTAGTAGGATTATTTAAGAATTTTCCTTCTACTTCATAAAGTTCATAAGTGTCATCAAATTCTTTTGTTTCTAATACTCCAGATCTATTTACAAAAGTGGTAGTTTTTTTTATTGTTTGACGATCTAAAAGAGTGGGATTTACGCTCTTAACAAGATTTTCTATACCAAAGCATTTTACTGCTATTCTCCTTTGTTCAATGTTTGGGATTTGAGCAATCTCTCTAAAAGTTAGAGGTTCTATATTCTCCCAAATATCTTTTACTTCTGTAAATGGGCAATCTTGATATTTAAGCTTTGCTACCTTACAGCCAAGATCAACATCAAACTCTGTATTTTCAATGATTATTTTCATATTATTCTGATTTATAAATTGTATATGATTTGCTTGTAAAAACCTTTAATGAATTATCTTCTAAAAGGACTTCTTTCAAGTCTGTTTCATTTAAATTATTGGTAGACCACCTATAATCAAATTCTGGATCATGCTCATCATCACAATTTTTTAGAGGGGTTTCTCTAACTATCTCATCAATCTTGTTTACAAGTTTTTCAATCTTATCTATTGTTTCTTCAGATAAAAAACAATCCCTCTTATAAACAATTTGTGGATCTCTTTGGGAATCGCCAAATATAGTTTTAATGTACTCATTCACAACAAATAGTTCATCGGCAGTAAGCAAAATATCTATCTTGTCATCTTCGCTTTCATTATATTCCGATTGAGAGCTTTTGCTATAAGTAAAATCATAATCCTCTAATTCAATTTTTACCTGTCCAGCTTCTCCTTGATAGTGTCCGTCAGAATTTTGATAAAAATCTACATACCTATAAAC
>Ga0222712_10004856_pt1 | contig 13868 bp, 18 predicted proteins | sample C33_657DmetaG_FD_165043 | JGI IMG/M metagenome (GOLD analysis project Ga0222712, IMG submission 165043) | Estuarine water microbial communities from San Francisco Bay, California, United States - C33_657D | ecosystem: Environmental > Aquatic > Marine > Unclassified | place: USA: California...
TTAGGATCTGCTTTCTTAATTGCATCAGCAATATTTTTAGCACTGGCTCTTGCACCTTTGCCGCCTTTACTGCTTACACCAACTTCTTCTCCGTTAGGCCCAATGAAGATACTGTCAACAAGTGCATAGTTCATGCTCTGTGGCCAAAACACTTGACACTTATCCCAACCAGCGCCTTGTAATAGCTTTTGGTTAGCATCTTCTGCTTGTCCTTTAACCATGCCCGCCATAAGCGCACACGGTCCCATAATCTCACCAAAGTAATCACGTAGTGCTGGCAAGTGTTGAATATCATTTTCAAACACAGGATTTTGTCCTGATTTAATTTGTTCTAAACCGCCTACTAATTCGCCTTGCATTTGATGTCCTTGACTGTTAGCCGCTACAGTTGCAATAACGGCATCAATTGACTTATGTTTATTTTCGGTGCGAATCAAATGTTGTGGATCAATACCGATATCTAATTTTAGTGCTCCGGCTTTTTGTAGTTTCCAACCAGCTGGTACTTGAGCGTTACCCCAAGAACCCATCATATCTACCATCTTAGCTTTAAAGTATCTACCCCAATATGTTGGTGCATCGTTGTTAAGAGGATCAGTTAATGTTGCAACAGCAAACGCTAGTGTACCGTTGTTAGGTGCATTAGTCCACTCAATGCTAGCACCTGTTTGTTTTTCAAACTCGGCTACAGCCGCATTACGCTGTTCGGGTGATTCAAACTGTTGACTATCTTCTGGATAAACTGTTACGCCTTGGAATTCTAACTGTTCGTCGTCTTTAACAAACTTATCACCTGCAACACGACCCATAATACCTTTGGCTTCTGTAACAACACTTTCATTTAAGTTAATTTGTTTTAAAAGATCTGGGTGTAAAGAATCTCTAATATAGCCGCGTAGGATAGGACGTAAATCTGTATCGTCGCCGCCCATTACTCTTGCTTTACGGAAATCATTCATCATAGTTGGAATGGGTAACGCAGATAATGCATCGATATGTGCATCGAGTTCATTAGCTAATAAAGGTTTAGCTAATAGTCTATTTAATGTAGTTACTTTACTTGTATCAGGTACTGCACCTTCTGCTACACTTTCGTTAGAGCTTTTTAATATCTCAATAACTTTATCTGCGGCAGCTTTTAGTGCTTGGTCATAACCCATTTCTTTTGCTTCTTCACCAGATTTACCCAAAAATGGTTTAAGCATACTCTTAGCAACTGCTAACCTTACTTTTTCCTCATCGGGATGGTTAATTTGTACTCGTTGTAATTGTTTCTCACGCTGATAATAACTAGACCATCCAATAGAATTGGCTAGACCTTGTATATCATATCGTGAATGTTGCATTGTTGGATTACGATTATCAAACATCTTATGTTGTTTAATAATTCTTGGATCTAGTATAACACCCTGTGTTGGCTCACCGTGGGCAATCCAACCATGACCAGGATCATATACACTGGTAAAGCCTAGAACACGCAAAATTTTATTCCAACGAATAATTGTAGTTTCGTCATATGCTTCTAGTCTAGTCAAGCAATCATAGATGAACCAAAATGGTGTGCCATCATACTCTGGCTCATCAATTGCTTGTTGAATTATTTCTTCAGAGCAGTACGGAAGTATTGCTTGTTTTAATTTTGCAGGATCAACTTTTGTTTCTCGTGTCATTTCACCACTGCGGTCGTATTGAAACAACTGCATATAGGGCATGTTATCGCCCCAAGGTAGTTCTTCATCGCGGTCAGCCATTTTCATAAAGTACTGTAATGGATAAAAGTAAATGCCCTTGGGAGTGTCTTCACTAACAGCCGGTCTTGGATTAACACCTAATTTGGGCACGTTAGTCATACTCACAGCCCAGTTTTCTCTGTCAGTGATATTATCTTCAGCCCAGTTGATAAGGTCGTATTTACCTGAGCCGGCTCTTCTATTCTGTTCTGGATTTCTACGTTTTTCTTCTATGCTTTCAGCAGGCACACAGTTGTTCACACGAACACCACCCTTCATTTTAGTCTTAGGGTTGCCAATCTTTTTGCCCTTCCAGCACTTAGGGTCTAGACGAACTTTTTCTTCATTGGTTTCTTTCTTACCTGCACAGTGTGCCTTCTGACTGAACCCTTTAGGATCAGAACAATTAATGCTGTCCTTGTACTTCTTTGACCATGCCTCGTTTATCTTGTTAGTGTCAACACGCTCTAAAATTTTAAGTTGTTTTTCTAGTGACAACTTATCAAATTGTGTAAAAATACTTTCTTTCATAGATCCAGATCCTGCGTTAACGGTTTGGTTTTGTTCGTTGTCTTCACCGTTACGTAATATTGTTTTAATAGAACGAACTTTTTTATTTTTAATTTTTAGTTTTGAAAGTAATTTTGTTGCTTTACTTTCTTCTTTGTATTCAGGATTATCAATGAATACTTTTTGATCTTTGTCTAAAACTTGATACTGTAATTTACCACTTTTACCTGTATCAACTACTAATGCATCTGCTTTAGGTTTGTCGCCGACTTTACTCACAACTTTACCCATCGGTTTATTTTTAATATCTTTAAGTACAGCATCATCAGGTACATCACTAGCTCTAACAGCTAGAATCTGTGGTACTTCTTTTTTAGCTGGTCCTGCTGTTGTTGGACTTTGGGCTGCTTTTTTAGTTGTTGGACTTGCACTAGGTGCAGTTGAAGGAGATTTAGATCCTGTTGCCGGTGCAGTAATAGAACTTTGATTAGAACCATATGTAGACGCACCTGAGTTCATGCCATACTCTTTTAAAAATGATTCTAAAGTTCTAACATCAGTAAATTTCATCTTAGTCTCTTACTTGTTTAATTTTGCTACACGTTTGCTGGTAGGATTCATACGTTTTGTTCTACGAGCCTTAAGTGTTAATCTTTTGCCCATTTTTGCTTTGGTACGTTTTAATGTTAATCGTTTTTTCATATCAACTGGAGCACTGCACTGACCAGCATTACTAACTACACGGCCTGATCTGCGGCCGCCTGAACAACGAACAGCACGCACAATAGAATTACCCATTTTGCGCCAAACCATTCTTGCTTCAGTTACAGTTTCAATGTCTTCAATTAGCATTTTAATTTCCTAGGAAATGAACAAGTATAGCAACCAATACGCTCAGTAAAGTAGTAACGGTAATACCTACAATACCCACAATCCAACCTTCTAACTTATCTAGACGCTTCTCTGTGCCTTGTTTAAAGTCTCTGAGCTCAGTGGTAATGTTTTCAATTCGCAGCATGTCTGCGATTATGTGTGCTTCTAAGTTACCCGTCTCTAGGTACACTTGAGGCTTTTCTTTAGTTTCTTTATCAGCCATTATAATAGATCCTGTTTAGTAAATTCCATGTTAACTGTGTTCTTAGTGTCAATTGTTCCACCATTTAACACAATACCATGCAGTTCGTCTGTTAAGGTCTGTATAGTGTGTACCGCTGCTCGCTCAAAAGCAAACTTATAAATCCAACCTGCACCCGTCAATGTCGGTGCGCCATAATTCTCTAGAACATTGGCACCGGTGCCATCAAGTTCTACTGGTTCATTCATCATAATTGGCATAGCTCTTAAACCAATTACTTGAACAACACTTTCAAAGTCTTTTTGACTATTGTTACTGTAATTACCTGTTCTGGTAATGTCAAGCGTAGTGTATAGTGTGTAGAATTCAATGTTACCGGTAACAACTTCTGCGCTACCCATCGCACCTCTTCTATTAGAAATTGCCATGTGTATCTCCTGTCTTTATACTATTTATCTAAACTCAAGTTTTATAGTTTGATAAATTGTAACCAAAAAAAAAGCCCCCGACTAGCGAGGGCTTTTTCATAAGTTTTATAACTTATTAAACTACTGTAACTGAACCTGCTGTTACTGTTAGGTTAGTGAAACCACCAGCTGCGCGGACTGCTGTTTGTAGTGAAGCTGCTGTAATGCCGTTTACTTCTGTAGCAACATACATAATGCGAGCGTTACCGCTCTGTACAATTACTGGGTTAGCAACAGTTGCGAAAGCATTTAGTAGCTTTTCGCCTGGATCAGCTGAACCAGTTGTGAAGCCAAAGTTAGCAATGTTTGCTGTGCCGTCTACTTCGTCAATCTTAAACCATGTTAGTGCGCCAGTTAAGTCCTGTCCATTAGCGGCTGTGCCGTTTACTCTTGTTTGAGCCATCTTGTTCTCCTAAATTATATTGCTGTTTCTACAGCTATAACTTTATTTATCAAATTTTGATGTTTTTTATTTCCTACTAGGGGCCTTTTGCATACCTGCACCAAACGCCTTAGCAATACTACTTACTGGACTAAATGCTTTTTTAACAGCATTAATACCTTTTCCTATGGTTTTTAAACCTCGTTGATCCATGTCAATGTCTAAGTCAAGGCCCCGTCCTAGCGCACCGGTGTGTTGATTGCCGTAAAAACGATCGCCCCAATCTGCAGGATCACGATCTTTTTTAGTGGGTGCTTTAGGTTCTTTTTCTGGGTTGAATTGAAACTTAGATGCAGGCGTAGTATCTGCCTTAACATCTCGATTGCGCTGCTCTTTGTCGTATTTTTCTTTGTGCCACATACGTTCTGCGGCACGTTGAGCACTGTCAATTGTTGTATGGATAGGATTATAACGTGTCTGTTGAAAGTATTTTGCAACAGGATCGTTGGCAGTGACCAGTGATTTTAACAACTCGTCTGCTTCCTTTTGATCTATTGCTTCACAAATTTCTACTATTTTCATTTTACTTTTTTTCTACCTGATGCCCAATAACCGGCTATAGCACCTATACCAGTTCCAACTTTTTTATATTTATCTTCATCTTTACCCAATGCAGTAGCTACTTTACTGCCAATTGTCCTACCTACTACTGCTCCGGCGGCGGCGCCAGCGAGTTTTGAACCTAAACCTGGTTGTTGTGTATCAGGTGCTACAGTATATTCTCTGTATTTTAACATAGTATTTAATGAATCTAATAATTCACTGCCAACACCCTTCATTCTTAATTCGTGTGCGAGTGTAGCAATTACCATCTGTCGTTGAATGTATTTTAAATTTGCCCAATCTAACACTAGTCTTCGCATCTGCTTGTATCTAGGTTTAGATATTTTTAGTTGTTGTTCTAGTCTATAAAAAAATGAAGTTGCTCGCCCACTTGCTACACTTTCATTGTTAATTACTTCTCGTAAAAATTTCCAATGGTCTCTATAATCAAAATGAACGCCATCTAAAAATGTAGATGTTAATAATTGATTAGCTAAATCAATAGCATTGTTTTTAGGATGTGCTACTTGATATGCTAATAGATATAAGTCGGTTGCATGTGTTCTAAACAATGCATAATTACCATATTGTGTAGTTTTAGTTAGATAACTTAGCGCATAGCCACGCTGTGCGTCATCCTTAGTAAGAACATAAGCAATAAGAGTATTTAGATATAGTAAATCTAAAACATCTACTCCGTTAAACTTACTAAAGTTTCCGGTGGTTCTGTAAAGTCTGCTTTCGCTTAATTCTACATCAATGAATTGCAAGTCCATTACTTGCTCCCTGGCTTACCACTTCCAAAGTTTAATCTACTAAACTCTAAACGGTCAACAAGTTTTAGGGCATTACCTAAACGGTCAACAGCAACAAAGCCTTCTTCGCCTGTTACTTCATAACCATTAGGTGTTTCAATGAATGTAGGAATTTGACTGATTTCGGAAAGCTTCTTAAGCAATCTAATTTTTGCTTCAATAATCTTTAAGTATAAATCGTATACTGCTACAATCTGTGGCACATGTTCTTTGATAAACTTAACGCCTTGTACCATCTTATTACGCTGTTCATCTTGTTTGGCAGGTGTTTTATACTTTTCAATATTTTTAGTCATGTAGTCAACATACTTTTGCACAAAGCCTTGAGCAAACTTAGTTGGTTCGGCAAATGCACCTTGACGTACTTGATTGTTTGCATGTGCTTTTAATTGTATAACAAAGTCTTTGCCAATAACATCTGTACCACGTTCTAACCATCCAAACGTATCAGCATCAATACTGTTCATGTAATGATCTGCTTCGCTGATAGCCTGCATAATAGTTTGGCTTTCTTCAGCAGTGAGTGTAACTGTGCCGCTTAGATCTTTGATAGTTGCATCGCGATACCAAACACTGGGTGCTTGTCCTAGGCCACTACTGTCAAATCCAAACTTAGCTTTTGTATCAGCTAGTGTAGGGCCGCCAACATATTCTGTATGGAAAACAATACCAATCTCTGCGGCTAGCATTTGCTTTGCTAGATCGCTGTTAGCTGGTACTGCATATGTAATTGTGTTTGGTTTAAACACAATGTATTCTTCGCCACCAATATTAGCACTCTTAATATCGCCTTTGGTAAACAGTAAATCACCTTGTGCTACTGTATCCCATTTTAGTTTGCTTAAATTTGTTAGTGCTGAAATTAATTTAACTTGTAAGCCTTCAGCTTCATGATTCTTTTTAATGTCTGCTACACTAAAGTTCATCTTTGGATCTTGTGCAAACACACCTTTGGTACCAACAAAGAATTTGCCAGTAGCAGGATCACGGCCAGCAACTACTGCTGGTGCGCCATCCCACTTAGTAGTAACACTAACTGGTGCTTTGGCATGACCTTCTAGCATTTCGTGTAGGCTATATAGATAGTTGATAGCTTCCTTAGCACCAGCGAAACCTTTGTTAAAGATATTATCTTCTAGATGCTCAAGGTGAGTGTTTTTGCCTTCTTTAGATTCAAAGATGCTCTCACTGATAATAGACGTTACTAGTGGTTTTGATATTTCTACAAAGCGCATATTAGATACCTGCCAAAATCTTTAATCTACTAAGATCTAAACTCTGCATATCAGCTTGTTTTAATTTAAACCAAGCATCAACATAAGGCTTTACAATAAAGCCCCTACGATCTAAATCGACGATTGTTTTACCTAATATTTCAAAATGATCTTTATTAACTTTAGCTTTTGTAAAAGCATCTTGTATTTTAGTATCAAATCCCTTAGGTACAGCTTTGGTACCTGAAAGGTTAAGAGTTTTCATCTGTTGTCTAACGGCATTGATTCTAGAATCTAAATCTGACCCTTGCTGAGCAGGAGCATCTGGCTTGCCATCACCGTTGGCATCGGGTTGGCCGGCGTTTTCTGCATCTTTGGGACGGAATGCTTTACCGATAGCGTTACCTACTGCGCCACCAACACGACCCATTACTTTACCAAGCACACTTGCTTTAGGATCGATTCCTGCGCCAGTTTTTGTCCAAGCGCCTTTGATCTTATCAAACATGCCAGGCTTTAATTTATTACCGCGCGGATCTAGCCCAACTGATTTCATTAAACTGCTGTGTACATCTGCGGCAACTTGTGTGCCATCAGGGTTAAGCCATTGCTTCTTAGCAGGTTCCCATGTAAATGTTGGACCTGTCGGAAATAGTTTTTTCTTAGTTTTTTTGCCTAAATCAAACTCTGAATCAAATTCATATAGACGCATCGTCGTCCCCTTGGCTTTCTTTTATAATTTTTTTAATGCCTCGGGAAAACTTTGTACTGTCTTTGCCTTTGATACTGTTAATTAATCTATTGGTAAGATCTTTAGCTGTTTCGGCATCATAGTAACGATCAATCTGTTCAATAAGATTAATGGCACTACGGATAACATGCTCGCCACGATTCTCAACTACGTGGTTGCGGTCCCTGTCAATAGAAATTTGATTAAGTTCTTCAATAATACTACGGTACTTGGACATAACTTTCCCTATAAGCTATAGTGTAAGTATTTATCACTTTTTAGCTTTTAGAAAACTCATTAACTGCAAACTCTCGTTAACAGTATTAGCGGCGTTGGGTTCTTCTGCTTTAATGACACTATTACGCTTTAATTGCTCTAATAGGCCGGCGCTAGTAACTGTTTGTGCGTCTTCTTCGCCTTCTTCTAGATCCTCAATACGTAGTGTATCTGGATTAAATTTAAGGTCTACTTTACTGCCTACACCGCTACTGCTACGTGTTTTCATAAACTGAATTTGATAGCGTCCACGCTCGCGCATAGCATTACTGGTAAAGATACCTACTACGTTGTCTGCTGTGTTAATCTTACTGATACCACCAGCAATGTGGCTGTGGTCAAACTCAATTTCTTCAACGGCGGCACGATTCAACTGCGATGCAGTTACTAACAACATATTACGTTCCATCGCTAGATTACGCAACTCTTCGGATACAAACTTATCTTTAACGAACAAGTTTTCTGCGCTGATCTTTGCGGCAATGGGCATCATAAGATCTAAGTAGTCTACTAATAATGCATCTACCTTAACACCACTTTGAATTTCATACTCACGCAAGAATGCTCTAATGTCGTTAGCAGTAATACCGCTGGGCATTTGCTTAACACGAAACTTACCAGCGCCTTTGCCTTTCATACGTACTTTAAGATCAACATCGTCTACATTACGCATAATTTCTTTTGCGGCATAGCCACTTACCATGCTGTCTAGTCGCATACTGATAAGTTGTTCGCTAAGTTCTAGACTGATGTAAACAACATTAAGTCCTGCAAGACTCCAGTTAACACCAAAGTTCTGCAAGAACAAACTCTTACCTGCACCAGATCCTCCGGCAAAGATTGTGATCTCGCCTCGGTTAAGTCCGCCATACAGTTTCTGGTCAATGCCTTTCCAACCACTACTAATAGCACCAGCTTGGTTTTTAATCCACTCTAGTCGTTCTTTGGGATTAGCAAAGTAATCTAAACCTAAGTCTTTAACTAGTCCCAGCTGTGTAGCTGTTTTAATTTTATTCTCAACTTCGCCATAGCGTTGCTTCTCTAATAAATCAGTACTTTCAATAATTGCTTTTTCTAAGGCTTTGTGTTTGCAGAAAGTTTCGAACTCATCCATAAACCAGTTTTGATGATCCGGAGTTACATTATCTATAACTTCCAACTGTAGTCCACCTACAGCATTAATTTGCTCAATAGTCGGAATACTGTTATAGTTAGTGCTGTGACTAACTAAAAGATCAACAGTAGGCTTAAACTTGCGATTAAAGAACTCGCTTCTTACAATGTTTTGACATCGAGCAAATAAATCGTGGTCGCTGATTAAGAATCTCAAAAATAATTCTTGTACTTCTTCGTTATAGTCTTTTACGTCACTCATAGATAGTTTCTCTGTTTAAGCTCATTAGTTATATAGTTCGCTATTACCTGATGTCCCTTTTTATTAGGATGAAAATCTGTTTCGCTTTCAATTAAATTTGGTGTAGCTATATTAACAAAATTTGAAATAGGCAACAGATTATTTTCTGGGGGTAAATACTGCTTTAGTGGGTGTTCAAAATCATTTGGTATAGTAGATCGTTGATTCATTCCTGTAAACAAAAACTTTATATTCTTTCTTTTAAAAAAACTGCTAATAATAAATTGTTGATAAATTAGTTTTTCCAGCATTTGCTTAGTTGATCTCATGTGTGCAGTTTTTTGGTATATTTCAACTGCTCTATAAAAGCTATCAGGAATGTGTATAAATTTAATACAGTCTTCGCCGGTTAATACAGGCACAGGAGATTCATGTAAAACACCAAAATAAGTATCAGTTTCTTCGTCATGCAAATCTTCTCTGGTTATTGCAGACCATTGAATAACAACAATCCAGTCTGAACCATCTTTTACTTTATCAAAAAAATCTAATGTTGTTCTGACTATCCTAGCATTGCTGCCGCCTTGCCACGCTAAATTAACAGTTTCTTCAAAGTTACTAGACATGATACTAGGCCATACCCAGTCAGGAGAGTTTTTATCATTATCCCAGCTTTTGTGGCCGTGTGTAAAACTACACCCGTTAACAAATAACTTCATAGCATCTTTGCCTTTACTTGTGCTTTAATTTTATTGTCTGTAGCGTGTTTGATAATACTAGCAACAGTAAGTAGTCTACCATATTTAGCTACTGCATCGGCTGCATCTTTAACGTCCTTAGACCATGGAGGAAAACTTACCTCCCAACCTAATGCTAATGCTTCTTCAATTAATTCTTTGCCGGGTTCATCCCTATCAGGACAAAGTATAATTCTTTTACCTAATTTGTCAATTAAATATGCTTGCTCTGGTGTAACGTGATTACCTAATACTGCAACACCATCCACAACAATAGCATCAAACACACCTTCAACCACTATCACAATCTCTCGTTCGCTGTCGGCGAAACGATCGATGTTAAACACAAAGCCGGGGCTCATCTTATGCAAGTACTTTGGTGTTTGTTTATCTGGCGGATTAATATGTCTTGCGGTCCAGCCTACAATATCGCCATTAAATGTAAACGGTACAACTAAACGTTTTGCATACAATGGATCGTTGGGAAAATATAAAAGAGTACATAGTCCTTCTAGTCCACGCTGTTTAGCATACTGACGTACTTCGTGCTCTTCTGGTAAATCTTCAACTAACATTACTTCTTCAGGCAGCTCAACAATCTCAAATTTAGAAAAGTTGTAGACGTAATTATCATCGTCAACACCTTCTAGTTCTTCTTTGTGCTTAAGTAATTCAATTTGAACTTTATGAATGTCTTCGTCACTTGCGCCTAACCTAGTAGCTAAGTCTTTGTACTTTTGTCCGATATAGGGTGTAGGACTCCAGCCAGTTGTATATTTGCAGTTGAAACAATTATAGGAAATTTTTGCAGACTTAGATATCACGCCGGCTCGTTTACGTTTATCATTGCACATAGGGCAATTAAACGTAAGCCAGCCACTAGGAGTTTTAGTGGTACGAATAGGTAAATGATCCATCACCAAGCGGTGAACATTTTCAACTATAGAGTCTAAGTCCATAGTTGTATTATACTTGATTCGTTGTAAATGTCAAGAATTAATTGCGTAGAACTACTTTATCTACAGTACCCGAGTCTGGAGTATGGATAACTCTAATCCAATTTGCATTAACGTTAAATGTTCTATGGGTGATAACACTGCTATTACTTAAACTCAAAGTTTGAACATTAAACCAATCCTTACTCATATCATCAATGTCAGGTACACCTATTAAGCAACTACCTTGTATTGTTATGTTACCGGTATACGATGAAGTATAGATACCTACAGTGTGTTGAGAATTAATAAAGTTTTTCTCTAGATTTCCGTAAAGTGCGCTACTTACATAAACATTTGTTGTATCACCTAACAGTGTATTTGCTGTTTGAGTGAACACTGTTTCTTCTTGGGTACTTACAGGAGTAACGCTTGCTTGATCGGTAATTCTAATATCTAAACGAATATTATTATTTTGATCCATATACACAGGCAAGTCAATATCTTCTTGGGTTGATCTTGTGATATGAATTTGATACAAACCAGGATCAGTATCTGCTAAATCACCTTCTGTTAGAACCAGCTTTACTATCCCTACATCAGATGTGTTTGATAGAGTTTTAGTTAATATACGTCTTTTAGCATCTGGCTCAATAAGGTAAGCCCTTAATACATCGCTAAAAACATTTTGCAGTTTTCTATCGCGATCTCTGATATTAAAGTAAATTTCGTTGTTTACACCCTTGTGTGCGCTCAAAATTCTGTTGTTCATAGGCTTGTTATCCACATAAATACTGCTTGGCGACACAACTAGATCAATAGTAGTATCGTACAAATAGAGCTTAAAGTTGCTGTTCATATTACTATTTATCTGAAATACGTTTCCAATAAGCACAAGATTTATAGTTGTAGTTAATAAATATCATTTACATGCAAGAAGAAGATTATTCAAAACTCGAGTTTCTCACCGGACTTCATTATTTAGAAAAAGACTATGTAGGTATTGTTGTTAATCACGACAACAGTATTATCACTTTTTATGACGTTGAGCTTATTCCTACAGTTGACCTTAAGAAAGAATTCTTAATTTTAGGTGATATGTGGTGGTGGGAGAGCAACCGAATGTTGCCCATTGATGTATTTTTACATCACGAAATGAAGCCTTTTAAACCGTGTTTAAGAACGTTCGTTATTAAAGATGTTAACGTACTATTTGGGCCTATGACAAGCCTACAAAATTTACTTAAAAAACGTATTAAAAGGCGTAGTATTCAACTTATACGCCGGCCAGCTTAATTGTAGCCGTAGCTAATTTTTTCACAAATTAAGTTCATTTGAACTACTATAGCAACTGCATACGCAACAGCATGACTGTGTTTGAAGTAATAACCTTCATTAGGTTTGGTCCAAACATCACATGATATTTCTTCCCAACTTTTACCAACTAGATGCTTTTTGCCTGGGCGAATCATTGCCAGTATCATAGCAAGTTGTTCTACTGATGTTGGTTTATAGTGTGCTAGAATTTTAGCATAGTTGTTAATGTGGAATAGCTGGATTACAAAATCTTCATGCTCAAGTAAGTCCCATAATGGCTCAGTGTCCATTAACTGTTTAAGATGAGCGTCATCTCTAACATCTTTGTAGATGCCATTGTTAAGAATGTCTACTTTAAACCAACCTTCCTCTTCGGCAGTTTCATAGTCAATACTACTAAAACTATCTAAAGGAAAGGTTGGTATTGTTTGAAAATATACACCGGTATTATGTTTAGAATAAGCGCCGGTTTCTGACTTGATACTTGCAGGCGTGTGATTAACTACCCGCAAGAAGTCCTCACGGTTAGCCATATCAATATCTACGTCAAAATCAATCTTCATTAGTAGCCCAGTATTCCTCGAGCATAGGAAAATGTTCTAACACAATCTTCTTGCACTGCTCTGCAATAATCATATGTTCCTTTTGTGTGCCATTTGATGCACGTAGGTCAATATAATGAATCCAAGAGCGCAAATTACCTGCCATGTACAATGTGCTTTGTGTGAGACCTTCAGGTAGTACTGCACGAGCCTGTTCTTTAGCAATGCCATTATCCAACGCCCACTTGTAAGCGGCCTGTGCGGCATTACGAACCTTTGCCTGTTGCATGTTCCAGCTTTCCTGCATTTCAGGATCATTAACCTCAACTGAGTTCTGACGATTCTTAGTATCCTGTAGACGTGCTTCTCTATCACACCCAATGTTCTCTGCTACAGCATAACGCTGGCTAAACTCTTGGAAGCTGAAGCTACGGTGACGTAGAATCTGCCTTGCAATATCACGTGTGGTTTTAATTTCCAACGTCATATGCACCATCTCAAACGGACTCCAGTGCTTTTCTCTAATTAGATATTTTAGCAATTTAGGTGCTGTTTGTGTGTTGTTTTGATTAGCAGGATTGCTAACTCGTGCTGTGTATGCAACTAGGTCACCAGGTGTATGGCAATCTGTAATAGCACTAGGTTTGGTTACGCCAATTAAATTTACTTCACTCTTCATTTGTTAGGGCCTCGTAGGTTTGTTCAAAAATATCTGGCTTGCAAGGATAGAACTCTCCTTGTACACCCTTAATAATAAAATCGTTTAAGCTGGCTCTCATTACACCTTCAAGTGTGTTAATAGAGATATATGATGGTGTATCAGTAGTCCAAAAAGAATACTGGTCTTTACCCATCCATTCTAAAATATCAAAAAACGATTCTTTAGTTAACTGCTTGGCTTCAATTACTACTGGTTTCTTTCTGTATTTCATTTTTAAATTCCATATATGGCGCAATGTCATTATCGAATATCTGTGCCATTGTAATCCAAATAGCCTTGCGCTCTGTTTCTGTGACACCACTATTTAAAGTGTACATCTTATCGTCCTCACTAATCGTGAGTCCGTAGTCATGCCTATAAGTGAAGCACATGCTGTTAATAATTTGTTCTCTAGTAACCATTAATCGCCTCCTGATAGAATATGGATAGCCACATCATCCGGATCTAGCTTGATAGACTC
>Ga0222712_10004857_pt1 | contig 13868 bp, 30 predicted proteins | sample C33_657DmetaG_FD_165043 | JGI IMG/M metagenome (GOLD analysis project Ga0222712, IMG submission 165043) | Estuarine water microbial communities from San Francisco Bay, California, United States - C33_657D | ecosystem: Environmental > Aquatic > Marine > Unclassified | place: USA: California...
AATCAAGGCGAAGGAGAATAAAGCCATACGCCAAGAGTCAGGAAAGAAGAAACGCCAAGCGGTAACGGCGTAAAAAATCAATTCATAGATCATTTTAATTTATTCAAACAACTCAAATTTTTATATTATGTGCATAGCAATTTTAAACACTCCGAATGTTACATTTCCAAAGACTCTTATTTCCACGTGTTGGGATAATAACGGCGATGGGGCAGGCTTAATCTATACGGGAGGCGGTAGCCTTTATATCCATAAGGAACTCCATTCAGTTCACGAATTTTATAACAAGTATATCGATGTTCGCCGTAGATTCCCGAAGTCTAAAATAGTCCTTCACTTCCGTATAGGTACAAGCGGAGGGATTAACCTAGATAACTGCCACCCTTTCAGCGTTAGCAAAAATCTAGCGTTTGTACACAATGGAATCATAAGCGAGCTAAACGGCATCAATCCGAAGAAGTCGGATACGAATCTGTTTAATGAATTTGTCCTACAAAAACTACCTTCGGATTTTACGGCTAATCCTGCCCTAATGTCGGTAATAGAAAAATACATAGGGTCTAGTAAATTAGTGTTTCTAGACAAGGATAACGAAGCCACAATAGTTAACGAGGATTTAGGCGTAGAGGATAGCAAGTACCCGAATTGTTGGTTTAGCAATAGCACTTATAAGCCATCACAATACTACGACAGAGGAGGCGTAAAGGTTTGGAAGAATACATCCTACAAACCTTATGTGAATGATGCTTGGGAGGATGAAGTAGAGGACTATAACTCCAGCTATTGGGCAGGCGGTAAATGGGAATCATATAGTGCGAAAGGGTCGGGTTATGCTTGGCAGGAGGAGGCAGACTTTTACGACAAATACGAGGCAATGAAGCACGAAGATGTAATAGCACGCCACAAAGAACTTGAAGACAAACCTGCCTATCAGATGACTGCATCAGAGAAAAGCGAATACTACGCTCTTGATGACCTGATAAACGAGCGGAGATATAGCGAGCTAACTAACCGAGCGATTAATGACCTAACGGATGCAGAATTTAAAGAACTGCAAGTATTGGAGAACGCTCTCGGATATAGTGCTTAGCTTATTCCCTGATTTATTGCAGGTAATTACAGCCCTTGCGATGCGGAAACGTATCTCGGGGGCTGTTCTGCTATGTGGCGGAGGCTGTTCTGCTCGGCTCGCAAAAAATTTTGCACGCCTATTATTATATATATATAATTTAGTTGATAGTGATTTATATTAGAAAGTTGATAGTGATTTTTTCAGAGATTCCTCGAGAAGCCAACCTTCCGCCAAATAATATACATCGCCCCATAAGGCTCTCATCAGCAGTATGTTAAAAATAAACCTGCGATAATCAAAGAATCTGTTGTACAATATCAAGAATTTTAGCCTTACCTATTGACATATATTAAACATTTGATTTACCTTTGTTTCAACAAAAGGGAAAGCCCATTTACACAAAAAGGGAAATCTCAATTTTAAACCAACAACCAAAACCTTATGGTGTACAAGGTCAACCAAGCAATTATTATGAAGTTACGTTTTTTAACAGAAGACAAAGGAGTAAGCGTAAAGGCACAAATCCACAAGAGCGGACGCTTAGGTTTTTCTCGTCAAGCAATCAGACGCTTTAACTTTGATGTAAGCAAAGGAATGGCATTTGCGGTAGAAGAGAATGCTCAAGACAACAACACGTTCTATGGTGTTATTACGCCGTCAAATGCCCCAAATACTATCAAGTTTACCAAGTTAGGAGAATACTACGCTATCGACTCGCCTAGCACATTCAATAAGCTAGGATTTGACTATCGCAATGAGTCTTGCATCTTCGCAATTGAAGAGGTTGATTACGAAGGCGCTAATGTATTGAAGTTCACACGTAGAGAAGCTCGTGGCAACAAGAGTAAGTAATGAGAGAGCTACGATTAATTCTCGTGTTCGCGGCGTTGCTGATGCTTGTCGCGATAGCAAATCAAATTTACAGACATTTAATCCATTAGGGTATGATAAAAAGACAACAAGGTACGGCATTCTTCGATATGTTGGATGCCGAGCAAAAGGAGAACTTCATTAATGAGTTTAGCTCGCAATATAGTGATGTGTCAGTAAACAAGTATCTGTCTCAAGAATATAGTGACTTTCATCATTTCATAGGTGGAGCATTTGTTTTCTCTCATACTAGTCAAGGTTTTAAGTATTGGGACAATATTAGAAAAGGCGAAATTGAGAAGGCTAATGATGAAGAGGATAACGCATTATTAGAGGGGCTTGAGTCAGCGTTGCAGATTATAGAAATGCATAGCAAAGAAGATACTATCCATTTTATTTGTGGCAAGGAGTTTTATGACCTGATGAATAGAGAGGAGCGTACAGAATTTCATTCTGAGTTCTCAAGACAAAGAGATGGTCAAGACTTTGATGGCTGGCTAAATGAAACGCATTATCAGACGTTTAATGAGTTCGTAAGCGCCTCCTTTGTATGGGCTATCTCTAAGAAAGGATTAATGTATTGGTCTGATATATCAACCAAATACAGCTTCAATGAGGTGTATGAAACGCTTGGCGAATTAAACATAGTAACAGATGGCGCTAACTAAGTTTTACATCGACGTTAATCCGTTTACGCATACAGCTAATATCAGAGCTAAGATTGGCAAAGATACGTATGAATCAGAGGTAGAATATACGTTACCTGATTCTTGGGCTACGTTCTCAATGGGAGAGGATGTGTTTGACATCCATTTCTACTACGAAGGCGAGTTTAGCGTGAGCGTGTACAGCGGAGAGGAGAATGGGACATTGCAAGGCGCATTCCCCACAAAGGTTACTTTAAGATTTAAAGACTAAGACAATGACAATATTTGAAGTAGAAGACGAGTCTGATTTGATTACAGACATCGGAGTTACAATCAGCAGAGATTGGGTTATATTGAGCTTCTTCCATCAGGGAGAGCTGTTGGAACGAACAAAGTTCTTACGGATATTGATTAATTATTATCATATCAAGCGAGAGCTGGAGTCGTTAACGATTGGAGATGAATCTCCTCGTGAGATTATAGAATTCATCAAATCTAAGTGTGAGGTAGCATGATTTACGCCACATTTTTTACGGCAATCATCATTTTGGTAGTGTTTGGCGTATGTATAATAGCATACGTCAACCGCCTTGATGAAAAAGCGAATGACATTGCAGAGCAAATCATCCGTGAGCATCAGAAAGAAATCGAGGAACTTAAAAAGAAGAGATATTATGAGTAAACCAGCAACGCCTATCGCAGGCAAATCCGTTGAGCGTATGTACGTTTCAAAATTAGGGGAGACTAAGTTCATCTATAAGCCTGAGCCTAATCCAGCCGTAGGAGATACGGACGAGTTAAAGGAGGGTTACAAATACTTGTACGAATACAGGTTGCGTAACGAGATTAGGACTGAAATAGGTATGTTTTGGTTTGCAACCGAGAGAACTTTGGTATTCTTTAGGCAAGATGACCCTACGTTAACATATGGGATACCTATTGCAAGTATTATTTATCTGACAGAATGCAGAGATTCATAATAATAGTGTACATTTGCACTACAAAGTAAAGAATTGCATTGGGGGATGTGATTCTATACAAAGGTCTAAAAGCCTGAGCCCAAGATTGATACCCCCATATCGTCTTGGGCTTTTTTGTCTACTATGAATTTACAATTAATGTGCGATTCGGCTGTGTGTAACGTAAAATTGATTCACTTAGAGTCAGAGATTGAGCAGTACACTAAAGTCTTAGGATACGCCACGTATGAAATGGAATCGTTCGAAATCTTATTGAATAAGGTGGAGGAACTAAACAAGGAGAAGTCCTTATTGCTAGGTAAAATAAAGAATTTAAGATGAATGCTGGAGAAATTATCCGTGAGAGCGTAGTTGGTAACTTTACTATCCTGCCTAACGACTTTGTTCAAAACAAAGAGCTTACGTTAGAGGAGAGAGGGCTACTAGCATTCTTGTACTCTAAGCCTGACGACTTTAAGATTTACACTAAGTTCTTGCCTGACCTTACGGGAGAGTCAATCTCTACAATTAAGCGTGTATGGGCAAACCTTAGAGAGAAAGGGTATGTAGTGTCTACAAGAATCTACGAGAACGGAGGATTTGTTGGCTGGAGTCATCTGATATCGCTTAGGGTTATTCAAACAGATGAAAACCTGAAAGCAGGAAATCAGACTATCAGGAATCAGACAGTCAGAAAGCAGACGGTCAGAAAACCCGCTTTGATTAATAATACTGAAATCAATAAAACAGATATTAATAATACTATAAATAAAGACGAGGGGTTTGAAGAATTTTGGAACAAGTACGACAAGAAGACTGACCATAAGAAAGCTCTGATAAAATGGAGAACATTAAAAGAGGCAGATAAGAAGAAGATTCTTGAAACCGTAGAGCTTTACGTAAAAGCACATCCTGATAAGACATACAGGAAGATGCCAACAACCTACCTTAACGGAGAATGTTGGAATGATGAATTAGAAATACCAAAAAACCAAACGCCAATAAATAATGGCGACAACCCATTTAAAATACAAGCACCTGAAGGATGGTAAAGAATAAATTATTTGACGACTTATTAGAACAAGACGTTATTGGCTATTTGCTAGACAATTCGCACCTAACTATTGAAGCATCCAAGATATTAAATGAAGACTCATTTAGTAACGCTTTATTTAAGATGGTATTTAAGGCGATGGTGGAGCTTAATTCCTTTAATAGTGTCTTTACTCGTTACGATGTATTTCGTGTCCTTAAAGGCGAAAAGAAGAAGTCTAATGTTGCCATAGAAAAGGTATTAAAGATTCATCCTAACAGAGTCTTTGACTTATTGACGGCTTGCCTTGAGTTAAAGGAGCTGGAGAATAAGCGAATCATTGCTGACCTATCTTCTAAAGTTTCCTATGCGATGGAATCTAACGATGACGTATCTACTATTGTCTCGTTAATCGAAAACAAGCTAGAAGAGGTAACAACATCCTCTGCCTCCTCAGAAATCTTTGCTTTATCTGACTTATACGATAAAGTAGTCGATAAGATGGATGAAATGGCGGGCGTAGTTAAGTTTTCGGGTATAGATACAGGTTCTCGTAACCTAAACTATATGACAGGAGGTTGGCAAGAGGGAATGAGCGTGATTGCGGCTCGTCCAGGTATGGGTAAGACTATTGCAGGACTTGAACACGCTAAAGCGGGTGCAAAAGCAGGCAAGAAAGCCTTGTTTTTAAGCCTTGAGATGCCCAAAGAGTCGCTGATATACCGATATATATCATCAGAAGTCACTGAATACGCTTACTCTGACCTGAAAGCTAACAAGATTAGCAAATCCGATGTAGCTAGGATTCGCGCTTCCAATGCTAAGGACTTGAAGCAGTTGCCAATCTACTTCTATGACTCTGATAACAGAGACATTAACTACCTAAGCCTTATGCTAACGGCTGAATGCAGGAAGAATCAGATTGACTTCGTGATTATTGACTATATGCAGTTAATCAGGGACATACAGATTAAAGACCAAAGCGACTTTGCTCAAGTTTCGTCTGTTTCGAATAAACTACAGAAGCTATCTCGTAAATTAAAGATTCCTATCATCTGTCTGTCGCAGTTATCTCGTGACATCGAGAAACGTGCCAACAGATTGCCTCAGCTATCGGATTTACGTTCATCAGGCAACATTGAGCAGGACGCTATCCTAGTGATTGGCTTGTACAGAGATGATTATTACAAGTATACTGATGCTAAAGCGAACAACGTTGAGCCAGCGAAGATGGACAATAAGCTAACCTACGTTATCCTTAAGAACAGGGACGGCGGAGTTGGCGACATTGATAGATATTGCGATGTGAGGACAAATCGCATTGTTGATAGTGAAGACGACTTGTTCAATTATGCTAAACCTGAGCTTATTTTTAAAGACACGGCACTAGATAAGATGATGCCGACATTTGATGACAAAGTAATTCCTTTTTAATATGAATAGACTAAATAATTACTTTAATAAGCCGCATAGGCTTGAGTACACCGCAATTGCCTTTTTTATAGGATTAGGTGTTTTAAAGTTAATTTTTGGAAATAATAATGACAAGAAGTATACTATTTATTCCCAAGACAAGACTTATTGCGTAGACACCTTTAGGGTTTACGGAGGGCAGTTAAACTTTGACGATGGCAATAAAAACATCATCGTTAAAGGAAATTACATTATAGAAATTAACCGTTAAACCAAACAATATGAACATCCATCTTGAACTAGCCAAGTTCAACCACATCAAGTATTTTGACGAGCCTCACAAATACTACATCGGAGAGCAGGAACTTATATCAGGTACAACATTCGTTGGCTCGTATAAACCCAAGTTCGAATCTCAAGCGATGGCAAAATCTTCTGCTAAAAAGAAAGGCGTTGAGCCTGAAGAATTGCTAGCAGAATGGGATATGAAGAAGAACATTGCTTCGATGCGAGGCACGTTATTCCACGCTTATGCGGAGAATTATTTAAACAATAAGGTGTTTCCTTATGACGACAGTTTTGCGGGCAAAATAGATGCAGAGAATGACGTTATCAAGGACATATTCCTCTCTTGTGTTAAGCTGTGGATGGAGTTCTATCAGGATTCATCTTCTACGCTAATACCTATCAAGTCAGAGATTGTAATTGGTTGCGACGAATGGGGGATAGCGGGTATGATTGACCAGCTATATTGGAATACGAAGATGCAGGAGTATCAGATTTACGATTGGAAGACATCTAAGGAGATACGAGATAAGTCTAAGTATGGCAAGCGAATGAAAGCTCCACTAGGGTTTCTTCCTGATTGCGAAGTGACATCTTTTGGCTTGCAGTTATCCTTATATAGATTGATTATACATAAGATGACTAATATCAAGATTGGCAAGATGTACGTAATCCACGTCCACGAGACGCTAGACAAGTATCAGATTGTGCCGATTCCTGATTACACTCAGTACGTAGAGTTATTAATTGAAGACCATTTAAAATATAAGAACAATGCCTGATATAGCAATGTGCTGGGGAGAGAATTGCCCCATTAAAGAAACGTGTTATCGTTTTACTGCCACCCCAAGCAAGTGGATGCAGTCGTATTTCGTAGATGCTCCTATCAAGGAGGATAATACTTGCGAGTATTTTATGGAGATTTGGGATAAACCTAAAAAGGAAGATGATGGAGAATAAACAAACAGCAGTCGAATGGATTGAAGACGAATTGTCTAAATTGAATTCAGTGGCAATTACTGCAGAAATAACTCAAGAAGAATACCATAAGCAAAGAGTAGGTTTATGGGAGAAAGCCAAGGCAATGGAGGAACAACAAATAAAAGAAGCCTACGTTGATGGATGTATGGGTGCAATGTATGAGGTAAGCTCTACATACACTTCAGAAGAATATTATAACGCAACATATGGAAAATAAAATAATTGACCCTGTAGAGGACATCGTTGGCGAAGCAGAGATTTCTGTACGCTCAGCATATCAAAGAGGATATGAAAACGGAAAGCAGGCGCAAGTCAGCCTAAACGCCAAGCTAGCTAATCCCAAGCTAATACTTGGAGATTTTATTAAGTTCATCAAGAAATACAAGATGACATCGCTTGATGGAGAGATTAGATTCTCCGACAAGGACTACGTTTATATGGATGAGAATGTAATATCTAGATTTCTATTGTTATATGACTACGAGAACGATTAGGGGGCTAAAAGCCGCCAGCAAGGACGTTGAGAAGTATTTAAAGGAGAACGGGATACCCTACCTTAAAATAGATGACTCCATCAATTTAGTTGTGCTGAGAAATAGCACAAAATCGCATTACTGTACTATTGAATTTTATGAGATGGGAGAAGGTTGGTTTGAAAAGAAAAAACCGTTCACGTTCCATAGAATTGTAAGCCGTAAAGCATATCAGATTCTGGAATTAATCAAGAAGTATTTAGGCAATGACTGACAAGGAGAAATACTATAAGATGGCTGAAGATTGGGCAGAAGGATATCTTAGAGATAATACCGAGCCAAAGCGGATGTCTATCAAGCAAGGCGAAATCATTAATGATGATTTATTCTTCATAGATGTTCAGCTAACAAGGCTTAGGCACGCTGGCGGAAGAGAGCAACAGGCGGCGTATAGGCGCATTAGGGAGTTTAAGAACTATGTTCAAAAATAATTTACCTATTATTTGCATTAAACAATTTGTTTATATACCTTTGGGTAAGGGTTAAAAACAGTTAGTCACCATTACGACAAAGCGCAAAGTCCCAATGGCGTGAGTAGGGAGAGGGCAAAACATAGTTATCTGAGTTGGTGTGATGATAGCTATTGACAGCTGGAACAGACAGCAAAATGGGCTGTATGGCGGAAGGTTAGGGGCGTCCCCTGACGTGGTAGACGCAATCCAACGGAGGAAATGTAGCAATACAAAAGGACACTCAAAAGGGATGCAGGAGGCAAAGACTTAGAAAGCCCTGCGTGCAGGTTCGAATCCTGCTACAGCCCCTAGATTAAAGATATGATAAAGAAATTAATTTTTAACAGAATCGCCGACCTAAAGAATAAACTCCAGCAAGAGCGAGTTCTTAAGTTAACGCAAGTAGTTCCGCCTGAGAAGGAAGATGACCTTGTGTCGCGTATCGAAGAGCTAAAGTGGATGCTTGGCAAGGTAGATAAATTAGAAAAGAGTAAGTTCTCTAGCAAGATTTAGACTATGATTAAGGGAGATGTAACTAAATGCCCTTACTGCTTTCATCAATTAGACCCTGAGTTACTAGAAGAAAAAATAAACAGGGTTGTCTATTGTGATTCTTGCAAGCAGAGATGCAGGGCGAAGCTGAATGTAAAGCATAGACTATATGTTATTAAGTACCCATTTAAACCTAGGAAGCCTAGCCAATGCGAATTAAAGGCAAAGAAAGTAGAGGAAGACAACGCTTTCCTTATATCGTTAGCCAAGAAGTGCATAATGATGCATAAGAAGAAGAAAAAATTCAAGCAAGAGGACTTAGATGAATTCTTTTTGCATTGCGGAAGAAGGCAGGTAGGCAAGATGCGAGATGATTTTATCTTTCAAGCAACACTTATGGGATACGATGCATTTCAATTGCTAAGATTTTTCGAAGCAAACAATGCAAGAAAAGCCATAGTTTACACAAGATTAAAAACCAAACAGTACCAATAATAACTCAATGAAAACAAAGAAAAGAGCCTTGGACGACCAAGAGATTCGGGACATGATTTGCTATTATGCAAAGAGTCAATCCCTGAGAGATTTCATAGATGAGAAAGTAGCCCCATCTAACTTCCATTATCAAAAAGTCAAGCAGTACACTAACCTATTAGTCAAAGAGCTTGAGTCGCAAGTAGATGCTTTAATAAAGGCTGGAGATGGGAAGGATTCAATCTCTGTGGTGGAGCAATTCGTTAACGCATCACAACAGGCTGACCATCTATTCGAGATAGCATTAAAGCTAGAGCTATTAGATGAAGCTAAGAAAATAGAATGTGCAACCAAAGTATCAGCAATATTTAAAGAATATGGAGTCGAATAAAGACCAAATCGAACAAATCACTACGTTTACAGATAGCGTTGTGTTTGAAATAATCAAGGAGTTCGGAGAGCGTGCCAAGAAGGGCTATGATAAATATGGCACAGATATGGACAGAACTGATTTAACGACAGCTCAGTGGGCTCAACACCTGCGAGAGGAGTTAATGGATGGGCTAGTCTATTTGACACGCTTAAAACGTGATATTCAGATTTTAGAGGAAGAGCTGTCTGCGCTCAAGAAAGAAAAAGACATTAAGACAGATATTAGGTATTATTATTCGCGTGGCACTAAAGTTGATGATAGCATTACGCCAACCGAGGATAAGCCGAAACCAAACTATTTAAAATACGGTTGGCATTATTAATAAAGATTTGTTTTGTTGAATAAATTAGTTATAAAGGCGGAAGACCTTGTTTTCCGTCTTTTTTCTTCCTTCAACTATAAACATTTTGTTTTATTAATTTAATGTTGTACCTTTACATCGTAACCAAACAAATAACAATATGCCAAGAGCACAAGCGTTTACATCAGGACCTTCGTCCCCAGCTACAAAGTACCTAGAATGGTCTTCTGCTGAAAGAAAATTCCATTATTACGATAAGGCTGCTGGAAAGCAAATCTTTCTTGATTTACCTATGAAGTTTATTTTCTTAGACTCAAAGGCTACTATCAAGGGTTTCAACCCAACAACCCAATCGTCTATCTACTCGAACGATGTAGCTAATACTAAGAACGAGAAATTTGTTGTACGTTCATTCAAGAGCGCTTCCCCTTTGGCGGAAGGATTATACCAAGACATCAAATCTAAGATTGAAGAAGTAGGTGGTAAATACCACGCTAGTATCTATGCTTTCTCTGATACGCTTGGAGTAATCAACATCGCCGTGAAGGGAGATGCATTAAAGGAATGGTCTAACTTTACTACTGCTAGCAGAAAGAGCTTCTTAGGTTGCTATATCGAAGTAGCAGGAGCTGAAGAAAGAAAGAACGGAGCAGTTAAGTATGCTGTGCCTGTATTCAAAGTAGGAGGAAATATCTCGCTATCTGTATCTGAAGAGTCAGACAAGAAGTATGATGAATTAATGGCTTACTTTAAGTCTCGTGTTGCTAGCAATGATGCTACATCTGATGTTATAGAAGCAGAAGCTGTTGAAGTTCCACAAGCTCCAGCACCTCAAGTAGACGAATTTGACGGGCTTCCATTTTAATTAGTATGAACGAGCTAGTTAAAATCAATAGCGAAGCAGTCATTGCTACACCAAAGTCAGAAATGATTGCGATGGTAGATAACTACATTGAGAAGTTATCTATTGAGGGAGGGAATCCATCTGAGGATTTAATTCGTTGTGCAAAGTATATGTTTCTCTTGGAAGAATTAGAAAAGAGATTGCGTGAATACTCTGCAAATGAACTAAGAAATCACGATAACAACGAGATGGATATCTTAGGAAACAAGGCGAAGCTAGTAGAGACAGGCATAAAGTTTGACTTTACTGCTAGCAAATCTTGGGTAGAGCAAAAGCAGATAGTAGACGAGGCTTCTAAGAAGCTGAAGGACATTGAAGCATTTGCTAAGAGTTTAAAATCAAAGACAACAGTGGTAGACGAAGAGACAGGGGAGTCGTATGAGTTTTATCCTCCAGCCAAGTCTAGTTCTACTACTGTTAGAGTCACCATTAAATAAACGTATTATGCAAGAATTAAATTTTAACCAATGGGTTCAGCATATCAATAATGAACTCAAGAAACATTACAAGACAGAGAAAGCCAAGTCAGTAAAAAAGCTTGCTCAGTATAAGTAATTATAAACCAATGGTGCTATAGGTAAATCTGTAGCACCATTTATGCTAATATGGAAGATACACACAGCGAAAATATAGTAAAACAGATTAGGACACTCCTTGAGTTGTCTCAATCACAATTTGCCGAAGTAACGGGCATCAATAAAATACCACAAGTATCTGCGTTAGAAAACGGTAGACGTCGCATTGGATTCAATTTACTCAAGAGGATGATTGATACGCTGAAGAAAAGCGGGTATCGTGTGTCAATGAAGATTGAGGTTAAGATTAATGGCAAAGTAATTAGACTAAACCAATGAGCAAAATAAGAACGAAGAAGCCCGATGAGAAAGCAGAGGAAGTGTTTGTCCTGCTGTGGAGGGACTCATTAAAGATTATCAATTATATGTTTAATGAGATAGAGCAAATTAAATTCAAGCACGAAGACGATAAGGTTTGGTGGGCTTTAGTTAAAGAAGAGTTTCAAGAAATGATAAAGCTAAATGACGAATGACACAATAGTCTTTGAATGGCACGATGTCGATGTAAGCCTCAATAAATTCTTTGCGGGTAAGCATTGGACTGTCAGGAATAAATATAAGGACTACTTCCATATGTTATTCGCCAAACTATTAGATAGGAAGTACAAGCAAGTAGAGCATTACACGGTAACACTAGAATACAATTCTAGGCTAGACCCAACGAATACAATAATCCTGATTAAGATTGGGGAGGACTTCCTTCGACACATTAACATCTTAACGGACGACACCAAGAAATATTGCAAGAGCGTAACTATTATTCCCGTTGAGACGATGGGGAAGAAACATTATAAAATGACATTTACTATTTTGTCTTATGCAAGTAAAAAAAATAAACCTAATAGAGCCGACGAGCTACCAGGAGAAGTTGTGCGACCTGTTCGCAAAAGAAAGCGTAATTGAGAGGGGGAGAAGTTACTCCGCAAAAGGAACGGGAGAACCAAAGAAAGTTGAGGCTTATGCTTACTTAGGCAAGATGGGAGAATACGCCGTATTTAACACGTTATTAGCCTCGGGCAAGTATAAGTTCATCTCTCCTCCTGATATTGCCATATACTCAAGAGAACAACGCTCTCACGCCGCAGATTTAGTGGCAGATGGCAAGAACATTCACGTTAAGTGTTGTAATGCTACAGAATGGATTGCTACATCGTGGTTATTCTCTACAGAAGACCCTTTGGTAGACCGACCAACCGAAGATGATATTGTTGCTTTTGTGGCAATTCGCCCAAACCCTAAGAAGTTTGAATGCTTCTTTGTTAAAGCGACTGAACTAAAGGGGATGTATAAGAAACCTGTTTACTCTAAAACTATTGCTCACGCTATTTACGAATCAGATTTACTGAAATGACAGGCAGATACAAAGACGACGAGCTGTGGGAGCTAGAGCAAAGAATCCATAAACTAAATTTACCCTTTGGCGTCAAAACAGACACTATAGCATTATTTGTCGCAGAAGAAATTAAGCGCGAGGTATACCATAACAAAGACAGGATGGACAGCTACAGGTTCTGGGATGAGATGCAGAATCACATATTTGAGAAAAGAGCTAAACTAGAAAGGCAATTGCAACAATTAAGGGATAAAAAATGACAGAGCCAAAAGAAATAACCATTACGCTAAATCATTGGGATTACGAATGCGGAGATAAATGTTGCTACGATTATGGCACAGAGCTTTATGTAAACGGAGAAATGATAACTACTCAGGCAGACCATAACCTAGAGGACACTTTATGGAATCTGCTTACTCACTTAGGATATAAGGTAACTATAGAACACCAATTAGACACAGAATGAAAATTATATTCAAGATACACTCAGTCAAAAGCAAGCACTACGTAATGTATGGAGAGATGAAGACATATCTATTTGGATTCACTAGAATCAAATGGAAACCATTTATCTCTTACGCAGGATTGCCTAATTGTGCATATCCTTTTACATCAAAAGAGCGTGCGATAAAGAGTGCAGTAGAGACCTTTCAGAAATATTTAACAGAACAACCCGTATGGCAGCATTAATTACTTTCTTAGTTCCATTTGCGATAGCAATGGTTATTACCTACAATTGGCTTAAAGGCATAGAGAATATGCACAAGAATCATCCTGGATACAAGGGGGAGGACTTGTTTGACGAAGATGTAGATACAATGTAATTACTTCTTGCCTCGTGCGCGTTTGTCGCCAGCAGAATCTGACTTAGAGCCTCTATTAACGGAGGCTTTTTTCATTACAATACCCTTGCTAGTGTGAGATGCGTCTTTGCCATCTCCGTTGCCGTAAGTTCCTCTGTCACGATTAACCTTTACAAGTTCAGCTCTCTTAGCGCGTTGCTCAGGCTTACGATTAAATTCCTTGTTATATGCGTCCTTCTTAGCTTTAGCTTCTGGATTAGAGGCGTAATACTTAGCAGATTTCTTCATCACTATCAACTTTATGTTTT
>Ga0222712_10004861_pt1 | contig 13864 bp, 9 predicted proteins | sample C33_657DmetaG_FD_165043 | JGI IMG/M metagenome (GOLD analysis project Ga0222712, IMG submission 165043) | Estuarine water microbial communities from San Francisco Bay, California, United States - C33_657D | ecosystem: Environmental > Aquatic > Marine > Unclassified | place: USA: California...
TTCCAGCTCCATTGTAATTGGCACCAGTCAAATAAGTGCCTCGAATTAAATCTTGACTTACTTGAGTAGCTGTACCTGTGAGAGAAGCAGTTATGGTTCCAGCACTAAAATTACCAGATGCATCTCTTACAACCACTTTACTAGCTGTATTGGCACTATCTGCATCAACGGCCCAAGTGGTTGTTCCAGCTCCATTGTAATTGGCACCAGTCAAATAAGTGCCTCGAATTAAATCTTGACTTACTTGAGTAGCTGTACCTGTGAGAGAAGCAGTTATGGTTCCAGCACTAAAATTACCAGATGCATCTCTTACAACCACTTTACTAGCTGTATTAGCACTATCTGCATCCACGGCCCAAGTGGTTGTTCCAGCTCCATTGTAATTGGCACCAGTCAAATAAGTGCCACGAATTAAATCTTGACTTACTTGAGTAGCTGTACCTGTGAGAGAAGCAGTTATGGTTCCAGCACTAAAATTACCAGATGCATCTCTTACAACCACTTTACTAGCTGTATTAGCACTATCTGCATCCACGGCCCATGTACTGGCGACAGAACCATTGTAATTGTTGCCTGTTAAGTAGGTTCCGCGGGTTAAGTTTTGACTGACTTGTGTAGCCGTGCCTGAAAAAGTAGTTGCAGTAATAGTTGCTAACCCCGCATTGATATTATTGTTATTAGTATTAATAGGTCCATTGAAATAACTTGTTCCAATGACATGTAACGGATAAGCAGGTGTAGATGTTCCAATACCAACATTTCCATAATGATTCACTATTAATGAAGTTGTATTTGTATTAATATTATCGACACGAAGAATATCATCAGTTCCTGTATCAAAATGTCTTAAATATAAACGAGCTAAAGGTTGTGTTGTACCAAATCCAATATTTCCTGTTAAAATGGTATCTCCAATAATATCTAAAGGTGCTCTTGGTGTGGCTGTATTGATGCCAATCAAACCTCCATCTGCAATAGTAAATACTTCTACATCATCGTGATAAAACTGAGCAATATAGTTTACTCCAGTTTGTTTAACAATCAATGCAGGACCCGTTCCATTATTAATAATAATCATTTGTTGTGTATTCGATGTGGTTGTATCCACAATATTTAAAGAACCAGAAATTTGTAAATTAGAAGCATATACTGTACTACTAGCACGAATATCACCTATAACGTGCAATGCATTTTGAGGTTGGTCTGTATAAATACCCACATTACCACTTGAATAATAAACATTTGTTCCATTTGTACTCCATTGTGATGAAATATAAGGCGTTCCATTTTGACGTAATATACCAGTAAAATTAATATCCCCATTAGCATCAATTGTATATTGAGGATAAGTAGTTCCAATACCTAAATTTCCATTAATTATACCATTACCATTATTTATATCCAATAGCTGTCTAGGAAACGTTGTTCCCAAACCAACGTTTCCATTTAAGATTTGGAAAACGTCGCCTAAAATACGACTCATGAAAAACCTCTATACAATAAATATAAAATTTATCATGAAATTAAAACGATATACATAAAGAATTATATAACTATATCATTTATGTGTTAAACGTAAGCTTTGATAGTTTTATAATATGTGTTTAAAGCAATAAATCTCTGACAAAATAACAGAGGTTCTTATATGTCAAGTAGAAATCCAGAGTATTGTACCTTTCGTCCAACGAAACTTAAAGTAAGTCGTCTGGGGGTAAATATTTCAAAACAACTAAATGATGCTCTCAATCTGGATACGTCTCAATATATGATAGTTGGTGAACATTATGTGAATCAAGGAGGTTCGACAAGTAATACTTATTCATTAATTGTGGATGAAGAAGGCATTGCTGTAAATACAAGTCTTGTATCACGACAACAAAATATAAACGATTATCCAATCCAACTGAATGGTACTGTTTATATTGATGGTGATTTAATCGTTACAGGTCTTATTGGAGGAAGTAATAGTAGTAATATTTTAGGAGGAGGTGGTGGTAGTAATTTTTGGAAATACGCAGGTAATAATAATATTTATTATGACGGAAAAGTAAATATTTCAAGTTATAATGATGCGGATGAAAACACATATAGTTTAAATATTTCAGAGGCAGCAAATAAAGATATTAATAAAGCACAATTTTCTATTCAAAATCGTCAATTAGCTGAATATCGTGTAGCAATTTTAGGAAATGCTTCTAATTCTCCTGTTATTTTAAACACACCTGAAAAAACACCCATTGAATTCCATGTGGGACGAAAACAAAGTTACTTTACGAATAAGTATTTACGTTCTTATTCTAATGACTGTGCAGAATGGATAGAAAATGAACCCATTGATGTACCTATTTATCCAAATGCAACAGAAGCACCTCATTTAAATATTGATATCAATGGAAATGTAGGTATTCATACGAACTTTAATCCTAAACTTGCTTATACTTTACGTCGTTCCGATCCTCAATATCCAGATGCAATTCAATATTCTCCAATGTATGAATCGATGGCACTTCATATAGATGGACCATTATACGCTAGTAATATTTTGATATACGATTATGAGAATAAAAAACCAAAAAATTTAGATGAACTTTTTGTACGTATTCAAGGTGAAACCATTTATGCTTGTAATATCATACCAGGAGCTTTTGCACGAGGAGCATATCAATTCCGTTCCAATATTTCGATTATGGCAATACCAGATGATCGTTATGCTTTACTTGTAGATGGTATTATTAAAACTCATTCAAATGTATTTGCAAGCAATGTTTATGCGACTCATTCAATCGAAAGTGAAGACCTTTATATTCGTAATACAGGTTCATTTAGCAATAATGTAGTTGTCCAAAATAATATTTACTTTAAAGCGAATCTTTTTAAAGAACGTCTTAATCCTGAAACAGGAAATAATGAATGGTCAATGATTCAATTTGATTCAAGTTTTTTTGCTGAACCCAGTTTATCCAATCTCTATTATATTGGCGATGGTGTTGCAACCATTGGTCGTATGGGGATTGGTGTTTTACCAACTCTAGATGAAATAAATCATCAAACAGTCATTCGCAAGCGTGATGATAGCATTTTTGAATTAGAACTCATGGATCGTTCTTCGATTAATGTTAATCGTACGGCTTTTATTGGTCATCCAAAACTAACAACTGATACTCAAAACGATGCAAGTTTAGTATTTGTAACACCTTCTAAAACAAATATAAATTACAATATTGGATATTATCAAGCTCCACAAAACATCTATTTCTTTCCTGGTTACGAAAGTTCTATTGGAACATTTACTCTTCAAACAAATAATGCTCCTGTTTTAGGTATTTTTGAATCTAAAAAAGTGGGCATTAATAAATACAGTCCAGATGAAGCACTCGATGTGAATGGAAATATTCAATTATCAGGAGACCTTTATACTAAATTGTCAGGAGATCTATCTGCAACTAAACTAGGTAAATGGAAAGCAAAACATTATAGCTATATTGATCCTGGTTCCAATCTATATGATGGTATTGAATATATTGATGGAAATGCTCCTTATGTCGGTATTAATACCATTCCAAGAGGAGATTATGGATTAACGGTTTCTGGTAAACTGCTTTCGATTGATGGTTATTATACAAATGATGGTTTTAAGATTTCTCCTTGGTACAAGAAATGCTGTGAAAATGATCCTTTACCACCGATTGAAAACATGTTCTCATTAGGACGTGTGGGTATTGGATTAAGAACTATTGATGGTACAATACATTTGAAAGATTCAACCAATTCTACACGTATTCGTTTATCAACAAGCGAAAATAGCCCGAGTGCAATCGTGCAATTAGACGGCACTCGTAATAATTATATGATGCATCTATATGATACCAAAGACCTTGTTGAATTTTATTATGGATCTTCCAATGATCTCTATACATCAACAGCAAATCGCCCACTCATTCTAAAGAAAGGTAGTACTACTCCAACTCATCAAATTATAATTAATTCAAATCATAGTCTATTAACAAATACAACCGATGCACTTATGGTAAATGGAAATGTTCGTATATTTGGAGATGTAAATATTACAGGACAATACCGTATTCAAGGTTCTGCGATTACTATTACAAATTCTCAAGCAGAATATATTCCAACTGACAATGTGGATGATATTTATATTGCAGGTGCGAATATCTTAATGAATCCAAATCAATCTTCACAAAAGAGTATTTATATTGGATTTAATGAAAGTCTATTATCTGAATATTCTTCAAAGACTTATTCAACTGTTAATATTTTTCAAAGAATAGATGATCCAGACCATTTAACGGCTCGTTTTAGTTCAGAAAGTGATAGTGCTTTTATTCAATTAGACAGTCGTAAATTAGACAAACAACTCAATTTTGGCATAACAGAATACAATGATTTATCTTTCTTTAAAACTAATCGAGCCAGCCCGTTCTTTGCGTTTAAAGAAAGTACTCCTGGAGTTTATACAGTTGGTTTTGGTACCACATCTGCAAATCAAGCTCAAGTTGAAATATATAATGATACGAGTTATGGAAGCAATACATTTAAAGTGACAAAAAAGACAAATGTGGATAGTGCCAATGCTGCGCCAGGTATAACCTTAGAGAAACTAGTATCAACTACTCCATATCGTTGGAAATTTGTTGGACCAGAAGAAAGTTATCAACAAAAACTTCAAGTATTCTATCAAGATCCAATCCAACATAAAGAACTCTATACATTTACCAACACAGGTTGTTTTGGTATTGGAAATACTCAACCGCAATTTGCTCTTGATATTGTAAGTAGTAAAAATGGTTCTTTGCGTCTCCTTCAAACGGATGCATCAGAGGCAAAACCACAAATTTTATTCCAATGTGGTTCTAACCAATATGGAGCAGATAGTCAAACCGATTATCGTATCTATGCTTATTCTAATAATTTCTATTTAGATATGCAAGATGTTTATAATGGACAAAAAACCTTATTCCACTTTACTTGCAATACTGCTTTGGGTATTCACGGACAAGCAGATCCAACATATAATGTCAATATATATGGTAAATTAAATGTCACTGATAGCATTTATATAAATGATGTAAGTATTTTATCTTTGAGTACAGGATCTACAACAGCATCTACAGTTGTTCGCGGTTGTAATATTTTCTTATTACCAGGCGCAGACGAAGGAGGAGGTGTCACGATTAATTATCCAAACCCAACATGTAATCTTTTCCATATTGCAAGTGGTTTAGATGGAAATATGATGGTACTTGATTCAGCATTTAATGAATCTCAAATCAATTTTCGTGTCGTAGATGATACTTTTAATTCACGTATTTATCGTTTAGCAACCAGCAATCAAAGCTTTATCTTAGAATATTCCAGCAATAATATCTTTGATATTGATTTTACAGACAAACACGAAGGATTCCAACGTGTTGTGGAATGGATACCAACAGCTGGCCCTGCATTTGATATGGTACTCGATGGACATCATTTACCCAAACATACTGCCACGTACAATTTAGGTTCAAGTGGAAAACGATGGAAAGACATCTATCTCACAGGTGCAAGCATTGATATGGATGATCTTCGTATTGTTAAAGCAAACAATCAATTTGTGCTAAAAACATCTTCCAATGATAACTATATTGGACTTAAAGCGAAAATATTAACGCTTGAAACACATGATGAAGCCGATGTATTAACTATTTCAGGTAGTAACTTTACGGATTCCATTCAAAATCCTTTTAGCTATCGCATCAATAGCAATGGTTTACTATCTGTAGGAACTGGTCATACCCAAACAGGTCGCTTTACGATAAATGAAAACAGTGGATATCCAGCATTTGTTACCAATCAAAAGAATAGCAATGTTAATCAATGGGTCATGCAATATAATGGTCAAACACGTTCTGTATTTAATGCCGTAGGTAACTTAGGTATTGGTGTATCGAATGTAGATACATCTCTCTATGTAAATGGCAATACGAAGATTGTTTACCCAAGTACAGAAGTGAATCCAGCTTTATACGTGGATGGTACAACTGTATTTACAAGCAATGTGTATGCTCGTCAAAATGTAGAGATTGATCAAGATATTATCATTCACGGAAATACTATACAAGATTCCGATATTCGCATTAAATATGATTTACGTCCTATTGAAAGTGCTTTAGATAAGATTCAAAAACTTACAGGTTATACGTATCAAAAACTCAATAAACCTACACGAGAAACTGGATTAGTAGCACAAGAAGTTCAGCAAGTTTTACCAGAAGCAGTTTATGAACAAGAAGATGGTATTTTAGGTTTAGCCTATGGAAATTTGATGGGTTTAATAGTAGAAGGTATTAAAGAACTTTATCAAGAACTTCAAGAGATCAAAGCAAAAATAAATATTTAAACATAGCTATATACAAAAGACTATTCATGGAAACTCCTCAACAAAAGAAAGTAATTGTCATTGGGCTTCCAGGAAATAGCTTTTCTGGAAATTTTTTAATGGCTTGGACCCGTACAGTAGATACTTTATGGAAACGTAATTATGAAGTAATTGTTCTAAATCGTTATTCAAGTTTTGTAAGTTTTTCTCGTATGCAGACACTAGGTTTAGATGTACGTCGTGGTCCTCATCAAAAACCTTTTGATGGGAAATTTAAATATGATGTTTGGCTAACTATTGATTCAGATGTTATCTTTACACCCGAACAAGTGATTGAATTGATTGAAAATACCGAAGTTCATCCAGTGGTATCTGGTCTATATCGTATGGCAGATCTTCAACACTTCCCATGTATTACGCAATGGGATGAAGCTTACTTTAAACAAAATGGTACATTCCAATTTTTGACATTAGAAGATGTTGAAAATTATAAAAAAGAAACCCAGCAACAATTTATGCCAGTTGTTTATAATGGAATGGGATTTTTTGCATGCCGTTATGGAGTGATTGAAAGTATGCATTATCCTTATTTCTGGGATGAACTTCAATTAATTAAAAATGAACAAGGAGAAATATTGATGCAAGATATGTGTTCAGAAGATGTTGCTTTTTGCAAAGGAGTTACAAAAGCTGGTTTTACCATTTATGTAAATTGCAATATTCGTGTGGGTCATGAAAAAACCCTCATTATTTAAACATTTCTTAATTCTTTTTATTAATGCAACTATTTGTTCCGATTATTTGTTACAATCATACATGTCATACAAGCTATATGTTTTCACTTATTAAAATGATGATGACATTTAAAGATATGGGAATCAAAATGGCACTTTATCCCATTACATTTGATAGTTTAATTAATCGAGCACGTAATGCAGCTGTGGCACAATTTCTATCCAATCCAGAGAATACCCATTTATTATTTATTGATGCAGATATTGAATTTTCTACAGAAATTATTTTAAGAATGATTCATGCCGATAAGGATGTTATAGGTGTGGGTTATGCGCAAAAATGGTTAAATAGTCATAAGATGAAACAAGTGTTTAGCGATCCTAATACTCCAATAAATCCCATTGAATTATGTACTAATGCATCGATACATTTATTACCTGAAGAAAAAGGGCCTATACAAGAAGTTGAATATTGTACGACTGGATGTTTATTAATTAAACGTCATGTATTCGATAAAATGGTTGAAAAGTATCCTGAACGCAATTACTCAAATGATGTAGATGCATATATGGGCTCTAAACCCGAAACCTTTTATAATCTTTTTTGCATTGAGATTCATCAAGAGACAAAGCGTTTAGAAAGTGAAGATTATGCTTTTTGTCGTTTATGGAGAGAAATAGGTGGAAAGATTTATGTAATTGTAGATGCTTCGTTGAGACATTTTGGTTGGTTTGGGTATGACAATAATATATATCGCCAATTAGAATATTTTAATATAAAGGAAAATCGACAAGAAGATAATATAGTATCACCTTCATGACGGAATCTTACATATTTAAATTCTTTTCGGATGAACATATTCAGTTAATTGATGAAAATGCTTCCAAAATAAAAATATATTTATCGATTGATGAAGCTACTGAATCAGTAAAATTACAGTTGCAACCGATTTCAAAAATAATATGGAGTGGTAGATCATTGGCCCGACCTAAAATAACTCCAGAGCTGATTAACAGTCTAAGAACTTATTGTAATATACCAGGTAATTTAAAATTGGAATCAAAGTTACTTGATCAAGCCCGTATTCATCCAAGATTTGCCAGATATTTTAATCGTCGTTATAATTTGCTTCATCAACTCCTTTTTAATGAAGAAATAAAGGAACAAGAAAAACAATTAAGCTATGGGAATGGTTTATCATTTATTGGAAATGCGATACTACAATTTGTAGCTTCTATGATCATCTTTTTTGAAACACCTGAAGATACATCAAATGAAAAGATGGAAGCTTATATTCAAAGACTATTAAATAAAGTGATTCTTACGAATAAATGTATTGAATCGGGATGGAGTTCGGTGCTTGCTTATAATTCAAAATTTCATGATAAAAAAAGGGTTAAAGTGTATCCTAATCAATTAAAGGGGTTGATTGGAGCTTTGTATGCATCCAACACATTGGAAAATTTACCCGAAATATTAGAGATTACAAAGAATCTTCTTACTCCGGATACAGAGCTTTCGTTTGAGACATTATTTATAAAATATTATAATAAACATTTACTTATATTGGCAGGATGTATTGGTTTTGGAATGGGTATGTTTATAATGGTCATGATAAATCATGCCATAATTTATCATTAGAGTCTTTAACTATTTTAAATGACTTAAAGATTATACATCATAATAGTGTAAGCCAAGTAGCTTATAGAATAAATTATTGCGCATATAATAGCATGTTTTAGTTATTTTTTTAGTATAAAGTGACAGGTTTCCCGAGCGGTCAAAGGGGTTGCACTTAAGTAAATTTTTAGTTATATGCTAGCTAAATTTTATGATATGCAATGCTTCGGCTTCAGGGGTTCGAATCCCCTACTTGTCACTCTATACTGGTAATTAATTTACAATTATTTTTATACTTTTTATTTGTTATAGATTGCATTTTTTAGTACCTAACAAAAATGTCAAATATGAGAACTTATCACTATAATCTAATTTTTGACGTATCATGTAGTTAATAAATCCAATCAATATTACAATCAATATACTCCATTTCAAATATGTCCGTATTTTTTCATACTTTTCCAAATTATCATCAGGTATGTTATTACGTAGGTATGTCATATGATTGCGGATCACTTGATCAATAAATAACAAGGACAGAACGACCACTATGAAAGGCCATTTTGACTTGGTTGCCATGAGAAACATAACATAGACTATTAAAGTCTTTATAAAAGTTGTTATTACATGACTCTTATTATTCGGATCAATGATGTTAAAGAGGAAGAAAAATGCAATAATTCCAGTAATATGCTTGACAATGATATTATTTTTTAAAGCACGTTGTAAGTCACAGTTTAATAACGTAAAAGTACTATTGAACATAATCCATAGATATAAAGCCGCAAGAGACCCTGTCGTTTCAAATGACGAGTTCCAATCGATGATGGATGTTGTTTGGACTGACATTATTTATTATAAAGATATATATAAAAAGACATATTGCTAATAAAAAAGCGTTAGAACCAAATAAGTTCTTTCCAATAGTGTCTTTTCCCTGTAAGTTCGTACAAGTTGTAACCATGTAGTATGCCATCACGAATATTAGAACCTAACGAGATTAAGAGCTTTACCAATACATCTACGAGTGGGTTCGTTCATATATTTTCAACTTCTGTATAAATATCTTTTATTTTTATAATGATTACACGAAGCCGTAGTTCTCCAAAAAGTCATCTAAAAAAAAATGAATCGTTACAAAAAATTGAATCAAAACCGTCTTATATAGATGATTATTTAGATGTTTTAATGAAACAATTAGCTATTGAAATGATACAACCAATAAAACAATCATGTGATGAAATGCGATTGAAAATTCCCATTTCTTATGATGATATACCTTCCATGGAAAAACCAAAAGCTATTTTTATTGCTGGTGCTCCAGGTTCAGGTAAGACGTATTTAATGACCCACTTAATTCCAAATAATTTTAAATATGCTTTATACAATGTGGATCTTTACCAAGAACATCTATTAAAAACAAATGGATTATTTGAAAATAAAGAACGTGAAAAAACTATTCGCAATGAACTTCAAGCAGAACATACAAATATTACTCCAAAAGAATTAGATAAACTTACCCAAAGTCATATAGCATCCATTATTGCAACCTCTATGGCAATTTCACAAAAATGCATGCGTGAAGATTTTAATCAAATGCTTATTAAAAAGCTTCCCATTGTTATCGATCGTCCAGGAAATCGTGCTTCTACCGTTCGTGAAGATAAAAAAAAATTAGAAAAAGCAGGTTATCAAACCATTATGATTATGGTATATGTATCACCTATAACTGCTTTACAAAGAAACCAACTACGTGAACGTCATGTTCATCCTCCTAGAATTTTGGATGCTTGGATTGGATGTATGAATAATATAGCTACATACAAAACGCTTTTTGGAGAAAATTTCTTCTTGATTCAAAATGATTCATCTCCATTTGAAATAACAGCTAAAGAATTGGAGTCTTACATACCCCCTTCACAAGTCCCTGATTACTTAAAAAAGATTAAAAAAATTCTTAAAAAATCATTATCCTTTACATCCATTGATAATGTATATTTATCAGTTCAATCTTTTTTAGCAATACAAAATGGCGGACATCGTCATAAGCGCCAAAAAATAAAAAAATGAAAATTCAACATATTATTGATTATAATGTTGGAAATTATTGATAAAACAGAAGAAAAACGCATTCTACAGTTTAAACACCAAGGCTATTTTCTAATAGATCTTACATGTTGTTCGAAAGATGAAGTTTATCGTAAATTTCATCCAAGTTATCCTCACGGAGATGTCCCTTTCCCCGAATTTCCTAATCATACAGCTCAGTCTGTGGAAGGTATTTGGGAAGGATTGAAACATTTTGAATCCATTGGGATTGATGCAGAAAAATTTCATTGTACGAATCCTATGAAATTAAAACGAACTGAAGAAATATATGGAAAGTATCTAGGCCATCGTTATGGTACAAATATTCTATTAACTGAAGATGAAGCCTTTGACAAGATATATAAACCTCTGTATACTTGGCAAATTCAAATCAAAATGGAAAAAGAATTTAAAACCCTAAAAGAATTGTATCAAACTACCCCAATGGTATGGATTGTCGATGATATTTGTGATGTATATATCTTACTTCTAATGTCTTTTCTTTAAGATATAAAGCATTCGTTTTACACGACGAATATAGCGAACGCAATGATAATAAATGAATACTGTATCATAATTCATTGTTTTTGATATATTATTCATTTCTTCTAGAAGAATAGAACACTTATCAGTAATTACTTTAATAAATTTTTCATTTTCTAGTAATTCTTTAAAACAATAATCGATACATATTTTTTCTATTGCTTGATACATGAATACTAAATTAAGCAATTGATAAGGATAAAGTGATTCTTTTGGAATATCAATATCATTTGTTATATATGATTGAATATTAATTAGCAACAACATTGATTTATAAACTTGTTCCATTGTCATTATGTTATACTTTGAAATAAAGAGATTCGGGATTTTTTTTGAGAAGGGTTGATGTTTTCGTCCTTCTTTGAGAGCAAGAATTTTTTGAAGGTAGTATTTAAGTGGAATCAAACGAAACAGTGTATTAGATGAATGAATTTTAATACCATGAATTATTTCATATGGTTCAAACGTTCGCTGAATGATATCTTCTTTTATAATATTGCAATAAGACACCCATTCTTTGTTAGTATTATATAGCTTTGCTAACGTATCCAGATCAAACCGATTTGCGTCTGCAAAAAAAACATGAGGAGGAATCATCTTTATTTCACTTATATAAAAATATATCGTTTAAGAATTTCATTTTTTATTTATATAATAGCCGCCAACGAAGATTTTCTGGAACAGAATCTTTAGATGGTACATTGGATACGGTAATTAAAATAGCAAGTGTAAGCCATACCATTACTAAAATATTCATGATAGGTTGTTCTTTATATTCATAAGCCCATTTGAAGCGTAGGGTACTTAGATACAGGAGATAGGTAATGGCAGATACAATTGTTGCTACAATAATATTTCGATATTTCCAAGTTTTTAAGATTTCAGATTGATCTAATTTATCAATGGTGAATCGTAATAAGCTTAAACCAATAATAGTATCTAAAATAACGGTCGCTAAGAAACGAAAGATATATTTTTGATACAAAGATTCACCTAACCATTTTAGACGAGTTTGAATATCTGTATAGGGAATAACGCCATAGAAGGGAGAAGTACCTTTGTATGTAGCTAAATTAAACTTCTCTTTTGCGAAGAGAATATCAAAGCTATAAAGAATAATATTTCCAAATACATAAATGGACGTAAAAGTTGATTGTTGAATCGATAATTTTGTATATTTTGATAAAACTGTATTTAATATATTTGCAATTACAGCAGAGCCTAAATATCCAAAAATACCTCGACGCTGTTCGCCTTGAAAGAATTGCATCCTTGAACCACTTAATATAAGATGATAATTTTATGCGAATGGATTATTAGGGAATGGGATGGTTTTATAAAACGCTATGTACATTATTATTGATGACAAGTCCATTTTTGCAAATGGTATCGTCACAATTAGCAATGACAACAACGGTTCAATATTCATCTCAATGTAGCCAAGTGACTTATACAGGAGATATTTTAGATTTACAAGGAGATGATAACGCTATTTCAATTAATTTACCTTTTAATTTTCCATTTTACTGTAACACTTATTCTTCAATAGGTGTATCTACAAATGGCCTTATAACATTTGGTGGCATATCGACAAATTATATGAATACAGATTTACCAACTATTCAACCACCAAATAATTTAATTGCTGTATTTTGGACAGATTTAATTACAAATGGGAAAACCATTTATACATATGCTACAAACGATAATATCATCATACAATGGACAAACATGGGTTTCTATGGTTCAAGTTTACCATTGGGAACATTTCAAAGCATTTTACATAGTAATGGAACAATTGAATTAAAGTATCTATCATTAATGGGTTCATATACAGCGTTTGGAAATACAGCTACATTTGGTATTGAAAATAGTGATGGAACACAAGCGATAAAAATAGGATATCGCCAAGTAATACTTGCTTCTGGTAAAACCTACCGTTTTGTTCCATCTGCATGTAGCTATACACTTTTTTCTGGATGGATTCAAGAAATGATTCAATTATTACCATCTACATTACCGAATGTACCATATATTCAATCACCTGTAAATAATTCTATATGGCCAATTCATCAACCTATATCTTTTGAATGGATATCCTCTGCAGATTATTATAAATTTTATCTTTCATCTAGCGCAACGTTTGATTCACTTATTTATCAACAAATATATTTAACAGTATCTACAATTCAATATACACCAATATCTATACAGTATTATTATTGGAAAGTGTATGCTTGTAATACGGCAGGTTGTATTGATTCTTGTATATTCGTTTATACAACAAGCAATTCTTTATTACCACCTCCCCATCCGCCGCCGCCTCCACCTCCACCTCCCTATCCGTCGCCTCCACCTCCACCTCCCTATCCGTCGCCTCCACCTCCACCGCCGCCGCCACCTCCACCTCCCTATCCGTCGCCTCCACCTCCACCGGCGCCTCCACCTCCACCTCCCTCCCCCTCGCCTCCACCACCACCGCCGCCTCCACCTCCACCCCCG
>Ga0222712_10004862_pt1 | contig 13864 bp, 12 predicted proteins | sample C33_657DmetaG_FD_165043 | JGI IMG/M metagenome (GOLD analysis project Ga0222712, IMG submission 165043) | Estuarine water microbial communities from San Francisco Bay, California, United States - C33_657D | ecosystem: Environmental > Aquatic > Marine > Unclassified | place: USA: California...
ATGGGTCATTTAGCAGGAGGAGGAGCACTTGGTGGTTTAGGACAAGCTGCACTTAGTGGTGCGGGAGAAACACTTTCTCATGGAGTTACTGGATTTGTACATCATATGGGAGTAGATTTTGCAAAACATTGTGGATTTGAAGCATTGGGATTAGGTGTAGGATTTGATATTGCACAAGCAGAAAAAATAGCAGCAAGAGCAGGTGTTACAACCGTAGGAGTTGTTCCACATTTGGGTAAATTATTTAATAATGCAATGAGTTATGTTATGTCCGAAGATGCTACACCAGAAAATGAAGAAAAGCAAAACGCAGATTTACTTATGAATTTGGTGGCAACCATTTTGGAAAAAATGAAAGATTTCAAACCAACATCACAACAGATGTTTGAAACAATGCAATCTTATTCTGAAGCTAAAAAAGAAAAAGAAGAAAAACAAAAAGGACTTGAAGCGACAAAATTATTAAAACCAATACAAGAACAAATTTCTCCATTAAAAAGAGAAAATGTAACTCATTTTGTAGAATATGCAACTAAAAGATTAAAATTAAAAGAAACTCCAAAAGTAACATTAGTAGAAGACCCTGAGTTTTCAAGACAAAATCATTCATTAGGTGGGTACAATGTTGATTCTAAAGAAATATTTGTAGCAACCGAAGGAAGATTAACTGCGGATATTTTAAGAACTATTGCACATGAAATGGTTCATAGAAAGCAAGATGAAATGGGATTGATTGGCGATTCAGTAAAAGATGGGGCAACCGGTTCAACTGTTGAAAACAAAGCAAATTCAATAGCAGCAATTCTATTAAGAGAATATGGTAAGTTAAATAAAACAATTTACAATGAAGACATCAATATAGATGTTGATAAGGGTGATACTGTTTTAATGGGTAAGTTTAAAAACAAAAAAGTTGTAGCAAAAGACTTTGGAACTGATGACCACGGAATGCCGACAATCAACGGTAAAGTTGCAACAACATTTAGAATACCAAGAGGAGAAAAGGCAAAACCAAATCCACAATCTGTATTTGATGAAGTAACTACTAATGATTGGCATTTCAAAGCAATTATGAAATTGTGGGATAAAGCAAATTCGTATGGTAAAAAGAAAATTGGAGTAGCAGTTTGTAATGACCCAAATGCTAGTAAAAGAGAAATCGAAGCCCAATTAAGAGATACTGATTACGAAGAGGTAACTGATATGACCGATAAATTGGGATTAAAAGAATATATCGAAAAAAAAAAGTTAAGTAAAATTGGTGAATCGGTTAATACAAAAAATCACAAACCTCACGGAACTGCTGACCATAATTTTAATCAACATCATAAAACTGCTAACTATACACCTGATTTTGGGTATCCTGCTGAGTTAGATACATATGATTTCGATGATACTACACAACAACCAGGACACCAAATAACCACAAAAGATACAGAGGATAGAGGATATGAGCCTGTTAAAACTGAAAAATTAACACAATCCAATTTGGATAGTGTTGAAAGATATGCAGATAGAGAATTAGACCCTGCTGATATAGAGTTTAGTAATCACTTTTTTGATAGAGTTAATGATACTCGTAATGGTAAAGAAATATCTGAACCAGAACTAACTGGTTTCTTTAAGAGATTAGGAAGACACAAAAAACAATTCATAGATTTTTTAGAAAAGTACAATCAAATCGTAGTTAAAGACGATAGAAGTAATATCAATATTCCATTTGTAAAGATGGCAAACAAAGTTATTGCTAAAACGGTAATGAGAAAAAGAGATTTTCAAACCAATTCTCCTACAATCGTAAACGAAATTACACAAGGTTTGTATGCAGGAACTCTTAAAATTGGTGGTAAGCCGGTTGATATTGAAGTTGAATTGTTAGGAGCTGATAATAAAACAAAAGAGTTTTTAACAAAGATAATTCACATAGATAAACAATATCAAAGTAAATTACCAATTGGTTCTACATTCAGAATACCAGCAAGAATATTCAGATTACCTGGTGGTGGATGGCACAAAATTAAATCATCTGCATTTAACGAAGAAACTGCACCTGAAATCATAAAAGATTTAGATAAAGTAAGACATGATTTGATTAAAAAGGTAGATGTTCTGATTGCTAAAAAGAAGAAACTTTACTCTAATGTTGATATTGAATCACCAATGAGTGCAGATGAAAAACAATTGGATAAAGATATACAATCTATATTTTCACAAATCCAACAAATAATTCTTAAAAAAAGAACTTTAAAAGAATCTTTAAACGAAGTTAAATGGGAGGGTGATGCATTCACTCGTTGTATGCAAGGTCAATTACCCCTTTCACTTAATATTGTTAAACAATTAGTTGACCCAATAAAAACAACTTCATTGCATGTAACTACAATTGAAAATTTACCAAAAGTTGCGGCATTAGAAGGAACTAAAAAATCAATTTCCACATTTAATAAAATTGATAAATACTCAAAGATTGTACAAAATGGAAAAGGAGTAGATACCGATGGTGGTGTATTTGTATTAGTATCGGGAGTAGTATTGGCACAAAGCATAATGGACTTATGGACTGCACCTGATAAGCAAGGTAGAAGATGGGTAAATCCTGGAACTATTATAGATGGTTTAGGAAGAGAAAGGGATATAATTTTTAATTTTGCACCACACCTACAACCATTTAAAAAAAGATGGTTGGAAGACCCTTTAAATGAATTTACACCAGAGGAAAAGAATAAATTCATAAGAGATTATTATGATGCCGCAGAAAAATTTATGTTAAGTAAGAAAAAAGAGTTTCAAGATAAATACTTAAACTCAAATGTATTATATTATGAATCGGATTGGAATGAAGTAGTTCTTAATCAAATCAAAATTGAAAAGATTTTAGCTATTCCTAGTAATTGGAGTGGAGATGAAATTGAAAATCAAAAAAAATTAAAAAAACTTAAACAAAAATATCCAAAAGTAGAAGTTGGAAAAAATACTACTGATATTCAAAACTTTATTAGAAATAATGGTGGAAGTATCAGAGAATCCATAAACCAAACCAAAGATTTAATAATGGAAGGTGGAGCATATGGGCATATGTCACATCCATTTGATGATATGGATTTAACTTTTGGTGATTTAAAAAATATTATCAAAGGAGCACTTACAGGTAATTTAGAATTGACAAGAGAAAAAACTGATGGACAAGCATTAGCAATCAGTTGGAAGAATGGTAGATTAATTGCAGCAAGAAATAAATCACACTTACAAAACGCCGGAGCAGGAGCAATGGGTATTGAAGATGTAGCATCAAAGTTTGGTGGTAGAGGTGGATTAACTGATGCTTATAACTTCGCTATGAAAGATTTATCTGCAGCAATTCAATCACTTTCAGAACCTCAAAGAAAAAAAATATTTGATGAAGGAAAGTGTTTTATGAATTTAGAAGTAATATGGCCAACTTCAGTAAATGTTATTCCTTATGGACAAGCCCTTTTAGTATTTCATAACACAACTTGTTACGATGAAAAGGGTTCTGCAATTGGTGCAAATCAGGGAGCAGCAACAATGTTAGCAGGAATGATTAAGCAAATTAACGCTGATGTTCAATCAAAGTATACAATACAAGGTCCACCTGTAACAGAACTACCTAAAAATGAGGAGTTAAGTTCTAAACAAACAAAATACCTTACTCAATTACAAAAGATACAATTTCAGTTTCAATTATCTGATAAGGATGGTGTATCCGAATATCATCAAGCATGGTGGGAAGATTTTGTAAATAAATCAAAAGTTAAATTACAAAAATTAGAAAAGGAAGCATTAGTAAGAAGATGGGCATTTGGTGATAAATCATTTCGTTTAAATACTATTGCCGATAAAGATGCTCAAAAGTGGGCAATTGATAATGATAAAGTAAATGTAGCTAAACAACAAAAAGAAAATGTTAGACAATTTGAAGAAATATTTTTGGGTGTTGGAGCGGATGTTCTTTCATTTATGGGTTCAGTTTTAACTGTTAATCCAGATGCAGCAGTTCGTAATATGAAAGATAGATTAAAATCAACTGCAGAAAAAGTAAGAGGTAGTGGTGACCCATCTAAAATAGCTAAATTAAAAATGGAATTAAGTAGATTGACTAGTATTGGAGGAGCGAATAAAATAGTTCCAAATGAAGGTATTGTATTTGTTTATAAAGGAAACACTTATAAACTAACAGGTACGTTTGCCCCATTAAATCAAATTTTAGGTATTTTTTACGAATAAAAATTATATATATACATATATACAAAGGTTATTAAATAAAATAGATTATGGCAAAAAGAACAAGTTTTGAACAAAAGAATAAGAACATTCATAAATCTCGTCAATTAGTAATTGATACGGTATTTGGAAGAACTGATGATAATCAAAACACATTCGGTTATGAAAAAGAAACTGAAAAGAAACATGAAGTTGGTGAAACGTGGGTAGATAACGATGGTAAAGAATGGGAGCAAAAGGATGGTTTTAAAATAAATAAAACCAAAATGGATGATGTAAGAGCTTATTTAAATAAAATAAGTAATTGTTCATCTGATAAATGTGAAACTATCAAATATTCAAAAGCTGATAAAAAAGCGATTGTTAAAACGGGAATGTGTATAACTTGTTTAGCTAAATTTGAAACACAATTAAGAATAGATGGGACATTTCCTTTTTATGAAGATTATAAAATAACATTAAACAAATTGGGATTCATTAGAGATTTAAAAGCTCAATATGAAGAAGCATTGACCGGAATTAAACAACAAATTGAAATGGTTAATGAAAATGGTACTATTAGTAAATGGCAATGGGATATCGATATAGATGTTGTTAAAGCTGATTTACAAAAAGATATTGATTCCTCTTACGAAGCAATAGAATTATTATTGATTAGAAAGATGGAATTAGAAAATAAGTTACTGGAATTAAATCATTCAGAATTAATAAAAAACTAAATTATGAAAAAATTCTTAAACATTAAGAATATTGCATTATTATTACTAATTGTAATAGTAGTTTTGCAACAATGTGGTGAAAACAAAACAAAAACGGGTGAAATTGTAAAAGTAGATGGTAAAAAGTATGAACTTATTAAACATGAAATTGATACAATTGAAGTAGTTAAAACCAAAGTAGTAACTAAGAAAGGTGAAGATATTTACCACGAAACAATAGTAGAGCATGAGGTTAAAGTGCCTGTAAATGTGGATACTAATGCAATTCTAAAAGAATACTATACAAAAGTATTATATAAAGATGTATTAGTATTACCAGATTCATTAGGAACAATTGCAGTAACGGATACAATTTCACAAAACAAAATCTTTGGCAGAACCTTTAATGCAAATGTTAAACAAAGAACCATTAAAGAAACTACAATAGTAAAAGAATTACCTAAAAATAAATTATTTTATGGTATTGAGGGTGGATTTAATAAAGCAGATGTTATATCCCATGTTGGGATGGGAATTTTATTAAATACTAAAAAAGATAAAATATATAATTTAGGTATTGGTGTTGCAAATAGAGTAGTAGATGGAACAAATGGTGGATTGACTCCTTACATCAGCGGTGGTGTATATTGGAAAATCCGATTAAAAAAATAATATGGCAGTTCAAGGGAAACCAACGAAAAGTCTAAAAGAAATAATTGCTGAAGAATATCGTAAATGTGGGGCTGACCCTATTTACTTTATGAAAAAGTATTGTATTATTCAACACCCGGTTAGAGGAAAAATACCTTTTCACCTTTATCCTTTCCAAGAAGATTGTTTAACTGACTTTAAAGATAATCGTTTTAACATTATTCTTAAATCTCGTCAGTTGGGGTTATCAACTCTATCTGCAGGATTTATTCTTTGGAAAATGTTATTCAATCAAGATTATAATGCATTAGTTATTGCAACAAAAGTAACGGTAGCAAAAAACTTAGTTGAAAAAGTAAGAGTAATGCACGACTTACTTCCTGTTTGGTTAAGAGATGGCGGTAATAGTTCAGTAGAAGATAATAAACTTTCCCTTAAATTAAAAAATGGTTCACAAGTAAAAGCAATCGCAAGTTCTCCAGATGCAGGACGTTCTGAAGCCCTATCCCTATTAGTAGTAGATGAAGCGGCATTCATTAGAGATATCGATGATATTTGGTTATCAGCACAATCAACTCTATCAACGGGTGGTTCTGCGGTAATTCTTTCTACACCAAATGGTGTGGGTAATTTCTTTCATAAAACTTGGGTAGCAGGTGAAGCCGGTGAAAATGGGTTTAATTGTATTAATTTACATTGGACTGTACATCCTGAAAGAAATCAAGCATGGAGAGATGAGCAAACTCGTATTTTAGGAGTTAAGGGTGCGGCACAAGAATGTGATTGTGACTTTATTGGTTCAGGTGATACTGTAATAGACCCGGCATTATTGACTTGGTATAAAGATACCTATATAATGGAGCCGGTTGAAAAAAGAGGATTTGATGGTAATCTATGGGTTTGGGAATATGCTAATTATAACAGACAATATATGGTTGTGGCTGACGTTGCTAGAGGCGATGGAGCCGATTATTCTACTGCGCAAGTAATTGATATTGATGATTGTTCTCAAGTTGCAGAGTATAAAGGTAAGATTGATACAAAAGATTTTGGAAATTTCTTAACATCTTTAGCAACCGAATATAACAATGCTTTATTAGTTGTGGAAAACTCAAACGTAGGTTGGGCATGTATTCAACAAATCATAGATAGACAATATGGTAATTTATTCTATATGAGTAATGACCTAAAATATATTGATGTTGAAAAGCAAATGAGTAATAAGTTTTATAGAGATGAAAAGCAAATGGTTGCGGGATTTTCTACAACATCTAAAACTCGTCCTCTCATCATATCAGCATTAGATACATATATGAATGAAAAAGATATTCTAATTCGCTCTCAACGTTTAATTGATGAATTATTTACCTTTATATGGACAGGTGGTAGAGCTGAAGCTATGAAAGGATATAATGATGACTTGACAATGGCATTAGCAATTGGATTATGGGTAAGAAATACTGCACTTCGTTTAAGACAGGAAGGTATTGATTTGACAAAGAGTATGTTAAGTTCAACTCAAATAAAACAATATGATGGTGTGTATTCAACTGGGTATACAGGTAAGAACCCATATGAAATGGATTTAGGTAAAGGTGAAGTTGAAAATTTAAGTTGGTTATTGAGATAATTATATATTTATATAGTGAAACTATTCTAAATGAACGAAGACTTAAATAAATGGTTTAAAGAAAAATGGGTAAACATCGGCAAAAAAGTTGATGGTAAACACCCACCATGTGGAACTTCGGGAGAAAAGAAGGGTTATGCAAAATGTGTTCCTGCCGCAAAAGCAGCTGGAATGAGTAAAAAAGAAAAAGAAAGTGCAACCCGTAGAAAGAGAGATGCACAAAATGATGCAGGTAGAGGTGGTAAAGATAGTAGTGGACAAGGTAAAACGCCAATATATGTTTCCACTAAACCAAAAAATGAAGATTGGAGTCAAAAATATAAAAATAGTATAGATTGTAATAATCCAAAAGGTTTCTCTCAAAAAGCACATTGCGCAGGAAAGAAAAAAAATGAAACTATGAATATAGAAGAAAAATTAAATTTATTCTTAGAAAAGAATTGCCCGACAGACCCTGGCAAATGGTCTGCATCAAAAGCAGCAGCAAAATCAAAGTTTGATGTTTACCCATCAGCATATGCAAATGGCTGGGCTGCAAAAAACTACAAATCAAAAGGCGGCGGTTGGAGAACTTGTAATGAAAGTTTAGGAGAATTAAACGCATTGCATGAGTGTTGGGATGGATATAGAGAAATTGGTGGCAAAATGAAAAATGGTAAAATGGTGCCAAATTGTGTACCTGTAAAAGAAGATATAAATAGTGATGATGATGTAAACTACGGATATGTTGAACCTGAAGAATATGATGTTGAAGATGAGGATATGGTAGATTTTATTGCTTTTATGAGAGGATATGATAAAAACCTAAATGAAGGTTGTCAATGTTTGAGAGAAGCAGAATATCAAGGTAGAAAAGTTCAATTGGGAAAACCAATGCAAGGTGATGTTAAGAAATTCAAAGTATATGTAAAGAACCCTGCGGGTAATGTTGTTAAGGTAAACTTTGGACAAAAAGGAATGAAAATTAGAAAATCAAACCCTGATGCTAGAAAATCATTTAGAGCAAGAATGAATTGTGATAGTCCAGGTCCAAGACATAAAGCAAATTATTGGAGTTGCAGAAAGTGGTAAAATTTGGAAACATCAAAAATTTTACTTATCTTTATAAATTAATATAAATTATAAAATGGCAGATAAATCAATATTCGGTAGGTTACAAAAATTATTTTCAACAAATACCATAGTTAGACAAACGTCTAAAGGAATTAAAGTCATAGATACTGATGAATATCAGAATATGACAACAAACCTTATAGACCGTTATTCACGTCTAAAGGTGACAAACTATGGAGCTGGATTAGGAGGATTGGAATCTGCAATGGCTTATCAGCAAGTAAGAATAGATTTATTCAGAGATTACGATTCAATGGATATGGACCCGATTCTATCATCAGCATTGGATATTTATTCAGATGAATGTACTGCAAAAAATGAACATGGTAATATTTTAAAAATACATCATGAAGATGATAATATTAAGCAGATTTTAGAAAATTTATTTTACGATATTCTTAACATTGAATTTAATTTATGGCCTTGGACAAGAAATTTAGTTAAATATGGTGATTTCTATTTACAATTAGAAATGGCTGAAAATTTGGGTATTATAAACGTTATGCCAATGTCTACTTATGAAATGAGTAGAGTTGAAGGATTTGACCCAGAAAACCCACAACGAGTTAAATTTGTTTACGCACCATATCAGAATCCAAATAGTTCGTATTCAGGTCAATCGGCTAAAAAAGAATATGAAAACTATGAAATTGCTCACTTCCGTTTAAATTCGGATGCAAACTTTTTACCTTATGGAAAATCTATGGTTGAAGGTGGTAGAAGAGTTTGGAAGCAATTACAACTTATGGAAGATGCAATGCTAATTCATAGAGTAATGAGAGCACCTGAAAAGAGAATCTTTAAGGTAGATGTTGGTAATATCCCACCAAACGAAGTGGATAACTACATGCAAAAAATTATAAACTCATCTAAAAAAGTTCCTTTCGTTGATGAAAGAACCGGTGAGTATAACTTAAAATACAATGTTCAAAACCTTATTGAAGATTATTATATGCCAGTTCGTGGTAGTGATAATGGTACATCTATTGATACCCTAAAAGGTTTAGAATATAATATGATTGATGATATTAACTACTTAAAAGGTAAGTTAATGGCGGCATTGAAAATTCCAAAAGCATTTTTAGGATACGAAGAAGATACGAATGGTAAAGCAACTCTTGCAGCTATGGATATCCGTTTTGCTAAAACTATTGAAAGAGTTCAAAAAGTTTTAATATCAGAATTAACTAAGATTGCAATCGTTCACTTATATGCACAAGGTATAGATGATGATAGATTGACTAACTTTACATTGGAATTAACTACTCCATCTAAAATTTATGAGCAAGAGCAAGTTGAATTATTTACTTCTAAAGTAGCTCTAATTCAACAAATGCAACAAACAAAGATGTTCTCTAAAGAATGGATGTATGATTCAGTTATGAAGATGGCAAAAGATGAGCAAGATGAATTAACTTTGGCTGTATTAGAAGATACAAAACAAATGTTTAGATTAACATCAATAGAAACGCAAGGTGTAGACCCTGCAAAAGAAACAGGAACAAACGGCCCAACAAATGTAGAAGAAGAATTAACTAGATTGAATTCGGAATTAGATGAGGAAGGACAAGTTGGTAGACCAAAAGACCCGGTTAGATATGGTAAAGATGACCACCCCGAAGGAAGAGACCCTTTAGGAATAAAAACTCTTAAACAAAAAGAAGGTTCTGTCCCTTATAAACCAAGAAAGAGCTCATATTTTGAAATATTTAAAGATATGAATGGTAATAAAAAAACTATTTTGACAGAAGATTTAACAAAAGAGTAGTATTCTTATAGAAAAATATATTTATATCTGACAAATTATACAAATTGATGAAAAAAATAAAACATTCAAAGTTTAAAAATACTGGATTTATATTTGAATTATTGGTAAGACAAATCACTTCAGAGATTATGTCAAATGATAAATCAGTAGCAGAAAAGATTTTGAAAGAGCATTTCAATGGTAAAAAAGAATTATCAAAAGAATTAAAATTGTATCAATATCTTATTAATGAAAGATATAATTCTGAATCAAAGGCAGAACAATTTATTAATACAATTTTAGAAGCTCGTAAGAGATTAGACGAGAAAAAACTTACAAAAGAAAAATATAATCTTATTAAAGAGATTAAAGAAACTTATAATTTAGATGAATTTATTAAATCATCTATTTCAAATTATAAAACATTAGCATCTATCTATAAGATATTTGAAACGGTGGTAACAGATGAACAATACGACCCAACGGATATCGTATCATCTCGTTTTACAATTGCGGAAAATATTATCAACTCTTCTATTCAAAACAAAGATATAAAAATAAAAGATGCAGTTTTAGAAGAATATAGAAAACAAGATGGTGATTTAAGAGCGGTATCATATAAATTATTAGTTGAATCATTTAATAAAAAATATAATAATCTTACAACCGAACAAAAAGGATTATTGAAAGAATATATCAATAATATCAACAATACAGGTAAATTAAGTGAATATGTTTCAAACGAAGTAACCAAATTGGTAGAAGGATTAAAAGAAGTTGGTTCTAAAATTTCTGACAAGGTTACAAAAATCAAATTAGCAGAAACAATAGTTAATATTAGAAAAATAAAAAGTGTTAAGAAAATTAAAGAACAACACTTATCAGCTATGATGATGACTTACGAATTATTAAATGAATTAAAACAATCCATAAAGAAATAAAAAATGACAAATTATAGAATATTCAAAATCAGTACATTCACTTCATCAAGTGTAATTACTAAAATAGGTAGACATGATACTACGGGTAATTACGATAAAGCATGGGGTGTAATGACTCCTGTTGGATTTGCTACAAGTGGTAGTTTATATGTAGAAGGTGGTGGTTCATTAGCATTACAAACATTAATACCTGGACAAATTTATCCATGTCATCCAACAGCAATTCAATTATCAGCAGGAACTGCATCAGTATTATCATAAACTAATTAGATATGCCAGCACAATCAAAAGCACAACAAAGATTTATGGGTATGGTTCATGCCGCTCAAAAGGGTGATATGAAAAATCCATCTCCGGAAGTTGAAAAAGCAGCTGATTCAATGTCTGATAAAGATGCTAAAGATTTTGCATCAACAAAACACACTGGTTTACCTGACCACGTTAAAGAATATATTCTTAAAGAAGTTAGAGGAGTTAAAACAATATATAAAGATTATTCAGAAGTTTTAGACCAAATTCAAAAACATTTGGATTTATACAAACAAACAAAAGGAACTCCTGCTGAAAAACAACATATTCAACACTTAAAGCAACTTAACAATAAGAAGAAAGCATTAGCAAACGAATTAGACCAAAAGGTTAGTGGTTTGTATAAAGATGCTGAATTGAAAGTTGATGAAATGAATGTTACTGGCAATGTTGATGGATATAACACTCCATTTGCATTTAGTGGTAAGGATGATGAAAAAACTAAAGGTAAAAAACAAGCTGATTTAACAGGATATACTGTAGTTAAAGAAAATCGTTGGTTAGAATTAAAAAATGAAGAATCAACCGCACAAGCTAAAATCGGTAGAGGTATATCTAATATCAATAAACAATTAAGAGAAATGGAAAGATTTCTTAATTGGTATGGTAAGATTAAGAACGAAAGTGGAGTAAATAATAAAACTTATTGGAAAAGAACAAATAGTCATATTTATAGTATAAAGGAACGATTATTAAAATTAGACCAAAAAATTAGACAAATTTCAGAATAATGAAGCTATCTCAATTAAAAGAACTTGTTAAGCAAGTAGTGAAAGAAGAAAACGATTACCAACAATTATTTAAGCATATGTTAGATAAAACTGGTAAGTCAATTACTGATATGTCTGATGAAGATAAAAAGAAATTCTTTAACGCCGTAGATACTGCATACAAAGCAAAATCGGAAGGTAGATTGACCGGATACAATGAAGCTGAACTAACTGCAGGACAAAAGAAAATTGATGTAGATGGTGATGGTGAGATTGAAGGTTCGGATTTAGCAGCATTAAGAGCTAAAAACGAATCGGTGAAAAAAAAAAGGTAAATGAAAATTTAGCAATTGATATAGTAGCCGCTTTAAGTGGGTTTATTATTGCTAAAATTATTTTTTATTATATGGTCGATTTGGTTGATAAAGGTATGAAATACTTTACGGCTAAAAAAGATTATAAAGAACCGGTTGAAAAAATATTAAATACTGTATCAAATGATGAAAATTTCATAGATAAGGTATCTGATATGGTTGATACGAAAAGAGGAATTGATAACATAACGGCTGATAAAATAGTTAAATCTCCATTTATTCAGAATTTAATTTCTAAAAATGTTGGTGATTTAGATAAAACGGAATTAGAAAACCAATTAAAAACTATATTTTTAAAGTCTTGGGCAGATAAATCAATTACTGATAAGGCGATAGAAAAAGTTAAAAAAGATATAAAGTAAGATGAATAAAGGATTATTGATAGAAACCCATTTGTTTGAAGCAAAACTTCAACAAGAAGAAAATGGAACTTATTTAGTTAAGGGAATCCTACAAAGAGCAGGTGCTCCTAACCAAAATAATAGAAGATATCCTAAAGATATTTTAGAAAGAGAGTGTAACAAATATCAACAACTTATTAAAGAAAGAAGAGCATTGGGTGAATTAGACCATCCAGATTCTCCGGTTATTAACTTAAAGAATGTATCACATAACATTAGAGAAATCTTTTGGGAAGGTGATGATGTATGTGGAGTAGTGGAAATACTTTCAACACCATCCGGTAATATCTTAAAAGAATTATTAAAGAACAATATCCGTTTAGGTATTTCATCTAGAGGATTGGGTTCGGTAAAAGAATTAAGAGATGGTACGGTAATGGTAGCAGAAGATTTTGAATTGGTAGGTTGGGATTTCGTATCTAACCCATCAACACATGGAGCATTTATGGCACCTTTGCAAGAATCAAAGCAATGGGCTAAAATAGCAGAAGAATGTGGTAAGTGGTGTAAATCACAAGATTTGATGAGAGAAATTATAATAGAATTAAACTAAATAATATGAAATTAATAAATTTACTACCTGGAAAACAAGTTAATGTTAAAGAATCAATTGATGATTTGGATACAACATTACCTCAATCAGTAGAAAGATATTTAGATAGAATGGTAAATCAAATTAAGGGAATGAACCTTAATCGTAAAAAAGAAATTCTTGTATTAGCTAGAGTAATTGATGCTATGGGAATGGATAAAGCCGAATTAATGAGATACATTCAGAAGATAAAACAAAATGATATTTTAAATAAAAAATAATGATACGTTTAAAAGATTTATTAAACGAAACTGAAGAGTTTCAACAACTTCCAACTGAATTGAAAAAGCATTTCTTAGAAATCATTTCAACATATAATCAGCATAGAGAAGGAATGAGTAGAAAATCCGATATTATGCAAATAGCAGAAACATTGGGTGGAATTGCAGATGCTGCACAAGAATATACTTTAAGAGAAGGTGGTGATTGGTTTGATAGAGTTACAATCAAACGTAA
>Ga0222712_10004865_pt1 | contig 13852 bp, 12 predicted proteins | sample C33_657DmetaG_FD_165043 | JGI IMG/M metagenome (GOLD analysis project Ga0222712, IMG submission 165043) | Estuarine water microbial communities from San Francisco Bay, California, United States - C33_657D | ecosystem: Environmental > Aquatic > Marine > Unclassified | place: USA: California...
CAATATCGACCACGAGCTGTGGCACTGAGTGGTCGTGCCCATGCTGAAGTCCCAAGACAGTGAGGAGTCCCTCCTCCTCGTGTGTTAGCACAACGGGGGCGCCGAACTTTGCTCCTTGGAGTGCTTGGAGGACGCCCTCCTGGTCGCGCGCACGTCGGAATGGCTCCGTGGCAACAACAAACATCTGCTCAGCGCCCAACGTTGATGCTCGGCTTCGGAACGATGAGAGCGCATCGCTGATCGCAGCGGTGGCCTTTCGCCCAATTGCCCGATCCTGCTCCACGAGCCGGCCGAGTTCAATGGGCATCGACTCGTCGGCAATCACCTCTTGGCGCACTCCGTCTGAAACCGCCACATACAGGTGGGTTGAGTTGGAACCGATATCAACCACGGCACACACCTGTGGGATTCCGGCCCGTGAGCTCCCCACTCGTCCAGAGCGCGGCTTCGGGGTCCGAGGGGCGCCCGCCGAACGCGGCCGCGCCGCGTGAACACTGCGTAAACGCTTCCCTGCCACCATTCGCGCATCCTAGCCGTGAACAGAGATTCCCTCTTGGCGGGGCTGGGGCGGTAGGATGAGAGCCAATTACTCAAGGAGTTCGGAGGGGAAATGCCTACTGGAGACGAGCAGGGTCGAATTGAGAGCGAGATCCAAGAGATCCTCGCGCGCAGTGCAACAGACGGCGCTACCGCAGCGCCACAGGGTGCCAGAGAGCCACTCGACCGCGAACTTCGAAGCATCAAAGAGACAGTTGTTCGTATGGGGAGCATGGCGGAGGCGGCGATCCGTGATGCCCTTGATGCCCTCGTCACTCACAATGCCGAGAAGGCACACGCCGTAATCATCGGCGACCGGAAGATTAATGATATGCAGCACGAGGTGATCACCGCGATCACCACTACGATTGCAACCCAGAGCCCAGTCGCCCGCGACCTGCGAAATCTCCTGATGATGAACCACGTTGTCTACGAGCTTGAGCGGATCGGCGACCATGCCGCCTCCGTCGCCAAGATCGCTGTACAGCTCGCCCCTGAGCCGGCGCTCCAGCGCTACCTCCACCTCCCTGAAATCGGTGAACTCGCAGCGACGCAGTTGCACGGGATCTTGATGGCGCTCGTTGACGTTGACCCCGCACGGGCTCGGGCTGTCGCGGTGAGCGACGACCAGATTGACTCCCTCTATCGTCAGTCCTTCGATGAGTGTGTTCGCCTAATGGAGGCTGACAAGTCAAACGTTGCCCGAGGAACTCGCCTCCTCTTTGCTGCGCACTATTTAGAGCGCATCGGCGATCGCACCACCAACATTGCCGAAGATATTGTCTACCTCGCCTCGGGAGAGGTTGAGGATCTCAATCCTTGAGCCCAGATCGCACCTCCTCGGAGAACGAGACTAAGCGGCTCTATATCGTTCGTCACGCCGACGCCGGCGATCCAGCGGAATGGATCGGTCCCGATGCAGAGCGCCCGCTCAGTTCTAAGGGGGTGAAACAGGCCGCGCGTCTAGCGGCGGCGCTTGTCGCTGCTGGTACGAACGTTGGCACACTCCGGACATCACCCTCGCGGCGCTGCACCGAAACCTGCGCCGTGATTGCTGCTGCGCTGGGGACGACCGCCACAATCGATGAGAACCTCGCCGAAGGGCCAACTGCGACGCACGTTGCAAAGCTCCTCGCTCGACGCGGTAACGACGCTCTCCTCCTTGTTGGGCACCAACCACACCTTGGCAACCTGATCGCCGAACTCACAGGTATCTCCTCGATCCCCGTTGAGAAGGGGTCCCTGATTCGCATCGACATTGCCGCCCCATACACACCAGGGAGCGGCCGCCTGATCGCGCTCGTTCCACCCTCGATCTTCCGCGCCCCGAAGAGCGAGCGCTAACGCTTCGCCGCGCGAGCGGCGGTGAAGCCTTCACCCTCAACGCAGAGAGCGGTAAGGCGCGGATCGCTCGCCCATGCGGCACCCTGCACGTCTCGTATGGTCCATACAGCAACCTCAAGCCCTGCGTCGCGCCAGCGGCCGAGGCTCGCATCGCTCAACAGTTCCATGGAGACTGAGAGGCCGACACAGCCAAGCGCATTCGCCTTTTCCGCCTCAAGGGGGTCCTCAGCATTGAGCCAACGCGACCAGGTCGGGGCACACTCTTCGACGCGCCGCAGGACTGCCGGCTGAAAGCTCGAGAGCACGATCCCATCCGCCGTTGCGCCACGCGCTTCGGAAATGGTGGCGAACAGGGCATCCGTTGGTAGTTCCTTAAGCTCAAGGTCGATCAACGTAGTGGCGGGCATGGCGGCAAGGGCCTCACTAAGCGTTGGCACGCCAATCTCCGCCAGTTCCTGCACCGAGAGTTCAGAGACAGATCGTGGTATCCCGAAGAGCCGATCGAGCGTCTCGTCGTGCACGATGACCGCTGCACCCTCAGCACTGAATCGAACATCAAACTCAACGCCATCACACTCTCTCGCGCCCGCCACGAGTGCGGCAAGGCTGTTCTCGCGGAGCGTGGCATCATGCGCCCCACGATGCGCGAGAAGGAGTGGGCGCTTGAGTACGTCACGCGCGCGACCGATCGCGCTGGGTTGAAGACTCAGGAGGTTGCTCCAGCGGCAGGTAGGGTCATCGTGAACGTGGTGCCGACGCCAGGCGTAGACGTTACGCTGATATCGCCACCGTGTCGAAGTACTGCATGTCGGGCAATCGCCAGGCCGAGACCGGTTCCACCACCACCGACGGCGCCAGCGCCACCATCAACTCGCTCCACCGTATAGAAGCGTTCAAAGATACGCGAGAGATACGCACGATCAATGCCAATTCCGTGGTCAATTACGGCGATCTGTGATCCACCATCATCGAGTCGGTCAATTTGCAACTCCACGCGCCCGCCCTCACGGCTGTACTTCACGGCGTTATGGACGAGGTTCGCGACTGCCTGCCGGAGGCGATCACGGTCACCCGTAATCAGCAGTGGGCTTGTGCCGATGACATCGATGCCTCCACCATGCTGTGCCGCGACGGGGGCAAATCGCTGCGCAACCTCTTGGGCCAAGGCGACCAGGTCAAACTCCGCCTTCCGGAGGGGGATCTCACCAGCCTCAAGGGTGGCAAGGTCCAACATCTCGTCAGCCATTTGTACGAGGTGGAGAACCTCAACCTCAATCTTCGCACTCCGGCTCGCTACACCTGCAACATCGCCCTTCGCGGCGGAACTGCCAATCGTTTCGGCGAGGAGGCGAATCGTTGAGAGCGGTGTACGCAACTCGTGCGAGAGGTTGTCAACGAACTCGGTTCTGATTTGCCGTAATCGACGAACCTCAGTAAGGTCCCGCAACACGAGCCATGCTCCCCCGTCACCATCGGGTGCCGCCACGACCGAGACGTAGCGGGCCTCATCGGAGTGCCCGAGTCGGCCGTCGCGGATGTCAATCTCTCCGCGATGCACCTCTCCGGCAATCGCCTTTCGTGCAAGCTCCTCAAGCCGGAAGTCAACAGTCGCCTCAATCAGCGGCATGCCGCGGAACTGCACATCACCACGGGCCAAAATCTCACCAGTGACTGGGCTTGCTGCACGAATAACCAGATCTGAGCCAACGCGAAGGATGGCGTCATCGGTCGCCTCCAGGAGGGCGTTCAGACGCTCCGAGCGCCGATCGGCGCGATCCCAGGCAACGTCAGCCCGACTGCTCTCTCGTGCTGCGCGGTCGGCCTCGGTTGCAACATCTTGCGCCGTGAAGCGGCGAGCGATGAGATAGGTTACCCCTGCGGAGATAAGTACCGTTGCGAGCCCGATGATGAAATCGGGCATCAGACAGCTGGATGGGGGTCGCGTGCCGCGTGCCGCGGTGGATAGCCGCGCTTGAGCAGCTCCGCCTCGATGGCGGCGCGGTCGCTCGCCTGCGCGGCACGAATTGCGTCGAGCACTTCCGCGATCGGAAGCACGTGGCGCTCCCCTGTTGCGCGACGGGTGACCTCTGCGCCGCCCGCCTCCAACGAGCGGGGCGAGATCGTAATCATCCAAGGGGCCCCGATCAGTTCCGCATCGGCAAACTTCACGCCAGGTGTCTCGGTTCGATCGTCGACGAGCAGCTCGATGCCAGCAGCCTCCGCCTCCGCCTCAAGGGCGAACGCAATCTCGGTCACCTTCGGATCCTTGTTCGCGCCAACGATCGCAACCTGGGCGTCAAACGGACTAATGGAGATCGGCCAGGAGAGGCCCTTTTCGTCGTGATGCGCTTCGGCAATACACGCCACGGCCCGTCCAACGCCAATCCCGTACGAGCCCATCACGATTGGATGCGAAACGCCAGCCTCATCGGCGTAGGTTGCGCCGAGCGCGCCGGTGTATCGCGTGCCGAGCTTGAAGATGTTTCCTACTTCGATGCCGTTCTCAATGCGCAACATGCCGCCGCAGGCGAGGCAGGCATCGCCGACCTTTGCAGAAGCGATGTCGGCGACAGCGGTCGGTGTGTAGTCACGACCAACATTGACCCCAGTGAGGTGATAGCCCGCCTTGTTTGCACCAGCCACCATGTTGGAGGTTGAGGCAACCAGCTCATCCACGACCACGGTAGCGCCCGTGATACCGACGGGCGATGCGTACCCTGGCTCCATGCCGACTGCACGGATCTCCTCTTCGCGTGCGGGTCGCAAGTCGCGAGCACCGATGGCATTCGTCAGCTTCGTCTCTTCGACCTCGTCGTCACCTCGCACGATCGCAACGATCAAGCGCCCATCACGATCAGCAAAGAAGACCGCCTTGGCGCATGTTGATGCGGGTACCTTGAGCTGCGCTGCGAGTTCGTCAATGGTTGAGGCACCTGGCGTGGCGATCTCCTTGAGTGGCTCCTGGGGTGCGCTCACTCCAGCTTCGCGCTTCACCACCGCAACCTGACGGTTTGCTGCGGCACCGCAACCATCACAGAGCACGAGGCTATCTTCACCAAACGGGCTGAAGGCCATGAATTCGTGAGCGAGCGAGCCACCCATCATGCCAACGTCACTCGCGACCGCGATCGCCTTGAGTCCAAGACGCGCAAAGATTCGCGTATATGCGTGGTAGTAGAGCTTGTAGGAGCGATCGAGGCCGGCCTCATCGCGGTCGGCGCTGTAGGCATCTTTCATGGTGAACTCGCGAACGCGAATTAGCCCGCCGCGCGCTCGTGGCTCGTCACGCCACTTTGTTTGGAAGTGGTACATCTGTTGTGGCAGCTGACGCCACGAGTTGATCAGCTTCCGAAGTAGATCGGTCACCACCTCTTCGTGCGTCATCGCCAAGACCATGTCGCGGCCGCCCCGGTCATTGAAGCGACCCATCTCTGGACCAATCTGGTCGTAGCGGCCCGTCTCGCGCCAGAGGTCGGCTGGGTGCACGACCGGCATCAGCATCTCCTGCGCACCGATGGCGTTCATCTCTTCGCGAATCACCTGGGTGACGCGCATATTCACGCGCATGCCGAGCGGCAGGAGCGAGTAGATCCCGGCACCAAGCGGTCGGATGTACCCAGCTCGGAGCAGGAGGCGATGGGAGGGCATCTCCGCGTCGGCGGGATCCTCTCGGAGGGTCGTAAAGAAGAGTTCGCTCATGCGCATGAGGACAATCCTACCCGCGCGCGAGGCTCTCGTTCAGGAGGGCGTGCGGATCAGGCTGGGCGACGAAGGACATAGCCGATCCCGCGAACGGTCTGGAGGGCGACCGGCTCGGCTGGAATCGCCTCCATGGCCTGGCGCAGGGCATGCATGTGCACGTCAACGGTGCGTGTCTCGCCGGCGTAGTCATAGCCCCACACCTTGTCGAGGAGCTGCTCACGGGTGTACACGCGGCCCGCATTCTCAATAAGGAATGCGAGGAGCTGGAAGGCCTTCGGCTTCAAGTGCACCACGACACCATCTCGTAGCACTCGCTGGCCTTCGAGGTCCACCTCCGCCTCGGCAATGCGGAGACGAGAGCCCACCGCTCCCGGGCTGGCCCCCACGTCGGCCCGGCGGAGTACCGCCCTAATCCGCGCAATAAGCTCTCGCGAAGAGAAGGGCTTGGTCACATAGTCATCAGCGCCGAGATCGAGACCGCTGATGCGATCGGTCTCGGATGCTTTGGCCGTCACCATGATGATCGGCACTCGGGAGCTTCGACGAATCGATCGACAGACATCAATGCCACCCATCTCGGGGAGCATGAGATCGAGCAAAATCAGGTCGGGTGTTGCCGTGCGAAACGCTTCCAGCCCTGCCGCTCCGGTCTCGGCTTGGGTGACCAAAAATCCTTCGCTCGTCAGCGCATCGGCGAGCGCCTCGCGAAGGGCTCGCTCATCTTCGACCAGTAGGACCTTGATCAATCGCTCGGACACCGCGTCACTCTGAGGGAGCGGTGTTATCGACATGTAAACGTTAGCTACCGCTCACCAGTGCCGCGGCGGCGTCAAGATTCGCCAGCACGCGTGCACGACCCAGGAGGCGCATGCTGTCGAAGAGGGGCGGTGTCGCCGTTCGCCCGGTCACCGCAACGCGAAGCGCCATGAACAGGTCGCCCGACTTCCAGCCCGACGCCTCAGCGAGCGACCGAAGCTGAACCTCGAGTGGATCTTCCGCGTCGAGAAGCGGTGCGTCTCCCTCACCAATCGCATCCGCGACCAGCGGACGCGCTGCGGTAAGTGCTTGCAGCGTGGTGAGGGCATCCCACCGCTTTGGCACCAACGCAGCACGATCGTGCTCGAGCTTCGTCGCAAACAGGAAATCCGTAAGCGTGACCGCCGAAGAGAGAAGCGGGATGCGATCGCGAATGAGCGGGATAAGCGCAGCAACCTCCGCATCGGTCGCAGCCCGCTGCAGTGCGCCACTTTCCGCTGCAGCCTGGTAGAAGGGGCGGAGCCTTACCAGCAGCTCTTCGTTGCTGAGACGTCGAATCCACTGACCGTTGAGCCACTCCAATCGGGTGCGGTCGAACACCGCGCCAGCCTTCTGCACATGCTCAAGGTTGAATCGCTCCTGCAGTTCGTCCATAGAGAGGACCTCATCTTCGCTCCCCGTCGACCAGCCGAGCAACGCCAAGAAGTTCACGAGCGCCTCAACGAGGAATCCCTCGGCGCGATAGTCGGCGAGGGCGGTTTGGCTCTTGCGCTTGCTCATCTTGGTGCGATCTGGGTTCAGGATGAGCGGGAGGTGGGCAAACTTTGGAAGCGGCACGCCGAGCGCCTCAAAGAGAAGGATGTGCTTCGGTGTGTTGGAGAGGTGGTCCTCGCCGCGAATGACGTGGGTGATTCCCATGTCAGCATCGTCAACCACCACGGTGAAGTGATAGAGCGGCGTGCCGTCGGCGCGTAGGATCACCAGGTCTCCGCCCAGGGCCTCGCTGTCAATCTCCACCCGCCCACGCACAAGGTCGTCGATCACCACCACGCCTGGCTTGATGCGGAAACGGAGCGCTGCCAACTCGCCTGCAGCGATTCGGGCAGCTGACGTCTCAGCAGGGATCTCAGCACAGCGACCTGAGTAGCGCGGTGGGAGTTTTGCCGCCTCGCGTGCTTTGCGCTCTGCCTCGAGATCGGCTGGTGTGCAGAAGCAGGGGTAGGTCAACCCTTTCGCGCGCAGCTCGTTTGCGACGGCGGTGTAGCGCTCGCTCCGTTCTGATTGTCGGTACGGACCCCGATCGCCGCGCTCCCCCTCTGCGACCACTCCCTCGTCGGCGGCGAGGCCGAGCCAGGCAAGCCCCGCAAGAATATCGGCCTCAAACTCCTTTGTGGAGCGTGCCGTGTCGGTGTCTTCGACGCGCACAATGTACGTGCCGCCATGGCGACGAGCAAAGAGCAGATTGAAGAGCGCGGTGCGTGCCGTACCAATGTGGAACGGCCCAGTTGGGCTCGGCGCAATTCGAACTCGCACGGCATCACTCATGATCGCGCCGGAATCTGGTGAAAGAGTGCGACATCTACAGCGCCGCGCAGGACCTGAACGAGCGCCGCAGGACGAAGGCCGAGCGACGCTTTACCGATCGGTCCATCCAACGTGAGTGAATCGAGTGAGGTGCTGCGTGACAAGACGGTGATCTTGGCACCAGGAACCAGCCCACGTGCCTCGAGATATCCGAGCAGCGCGCCGTCGGCCTCCGCAGCTTCGGTGACGCGATAGATCGTTGCAGCCTCACCAGCCTCAAGTGCCGCGAGCGGCTCCCCCTTTGGCCGGCGAGCTTCGGTCGCTCGATCGATCGGATTCCCGTGCGGGCAAGTTTGCGGACGCCCCAGCAGTTCATCAAGTCGGGCTTCAAATTCTGGTGAAATCGAAGCGTGCAGTCGCCGCGCCTCTACATCAGCCGCGGCCCATGGCATACCAACCACACCCGTCAGCAGCCATTCTAGGAGAGCGTGCCGACGGAAGACCGCGTCTGCGGCACTCTCGCCCGAGGCGGTGAGCTTCCAGAGACGTGCATGCCCGCTACATGGAGCAATGAGTCGGTCGTCGGCGAGTCGCCGGAACATCTCGGCAGCGGCCTGCTTGCTGACCTCAAGGTCTTTGGCGACAAGCGATGGAGTGACTCCCTCAGCGTCATTGTGGCTGCGGAAGGCGAGGAGATACTCCTGCGCCGCCGCCGTGAGAGCCGCTCGACGTGAAGTTGTCATAGCCCTGATCCTACCTGCGACGCCAACTCAAGGCCGCAAAGGCCAGAAGTGCGCAGAGGGCCGCGGCTGCGAGCAGGCGGAGTGAGCCGCTCACCAGCACCGTGATGAGTACGAGTGCGGCGGCACCCACGGCGAGCGAGGTGGATCGGGGAACACTCGCAGATGCAGCTGTCTGAGGTTGCGCAGCGGGCTGCGCCTCCGTTCGCTCTCGTGTTGTGCGACGAACCGGACGTCGCCCACGGGCTCGATATTCGGGCCCATGCTTTCGCGGGTCGGCGTACTCGCGCGGATTCACCGTCCAATAGGTACCAGAGTCTGCACCAACCCAGGCGGCACCATCCCAAACTGGCTCTTCCTCGGTTGCACCGTCATAGGTGGTGGAGCCTGGATGCGCGCTTGGCGCGGCATTGGCGCCAGGCTGTGGGCGAGCCGGTTGCGGCGTTGGACGAGGCGCAGGCGCGGGGCGCACTGGCGGCGCCTCGCGACGAGACGCACCAACTCGCCCTGCTGCGATTGCGTCAGCAAGTGCGACTTCATAGGCCTCGGTGATCCTTGCAAACTTCGAGGTAGCCGTGCTCCCACCAATCGCGTCTGGGTGCGTTGACTTGGCGAGTCGGCGAAATGCGGACTTAACCTCGCGTGTTGATGGTTGTGCGGGAAGACCAAGTATGCGCCACGCATCTTCGCGACGAATCTTTGGCGTTGGCACGGTCTAGGAAACCTTGAGTGTCGCTAGCGACTCTCCAGGTTGCACCGTGGCGAGTGCTGCGCCGCCGCGCGGATCAGCAAGGCTGACCGTGCGATGCGAATCGAGCGAGCTTGCGGTGGCGACTGGCGCACCAATTGCGGCAAGCACTGCAACGCTGGCGACGCGTCCAGAGCGCGCCGCTGCGTCGCCATCTTCCGTGCGCACGGCGATCCCGTAACCAGGAACTCCAACGAGGCAGAGCCCCTCGGCCCCCTGCTTGGCTACCACTACACCTTCACCGCCACGGATGAGGTCGGTATCTAGAAAGCCGGCTCCGGAGATCAGGCGCGGGTGGCTGACGGCTGCGAAGCGAACGCGCTCAAGCAGCGCTTGAAAGCGCTCTGGGACCAGTGCATCGTGCGGGGTGGCCCAGCGACGCGCCCCCTCCGCAGCCACGCGAAGTGGAACTGCCGAGGTAGGAATTCCACAGCCATCGACCCCCCACGGCGCGGCATGCAGATTCGCACTCAGCAGCGCACCGACAACGGTGCGCAGCTCGTGTTGCACCGGGTGATCGAAGTTGTCGTAACCGATCGGATCAAACCCACGTGCCTTTGCCAGGATGAGTAGGGAGAGGTGCTGCCCAGAGCACATGTGCGCAAGCAAGTCACCACTGCCACCGCGCGCGCTCTGCGGTCGACCGTGCACGAGATGCGCTGGGTCAAGCCCGAAGGTGTCAATCATCCGCTGCGCCACCGCAGTGTGCTCGTCCGCACCCGCATGGCTCGCGGAGGCGAGTGCAATCATCTCGTCGTCGAGCGCGAGGCCCGCTTCGTGTGCCGCGGCGAGGACCGCCACTGCGGTGAAGGGCTTGACGGAACTTCGGAGTGAAATCAGCCGATCTGCTTCACCCAGGCTTGCCGCAAGACGACCCCCCGCGGCCACGACCGCCACGTCGCCACGATGTACCGACTCGGTGATTTGGCCACGTTGCACCACCGTGATCACGGGTGGTGGCAGGCGATCGCCGACGCGAACGCCGCTCATGCCAGGCCGAGGGCCTTGTCAACCTCTGTCAAACCGCGATCGATCACATCAAACGCAAAGTCGAGCTCTTCGTTTGTGATGATTAGTGGTGGATTCGTGAAGAATCCATTCCAGCGCACGATCGTGTAGAGGCCGTTCTTACGGAAGAAAGCGCCAAGCGCAAGCATCTCTGGTGCACTCGTGTTGAACGCCGCGATTGGCTCTTGCGTCTTCGGGTCGCGCACCAACTCAATGATGCCGAACAGGCCAATGTTCCGAATCGGACCAACGCAAGGGTGCTTCGCCTTCATGCGCTCGTGATGCGCGCGGAGCGTTTTCCCCATCATTGCGGCACGGGTGATCAGGTCGTCCTCCTCATACACCTCAATGGTGGCCAGAGCCGTGGCGCAGGCGAGCGGATGGCTGTTGTAGGTCAACCCGCCACCGAACACCTTCTCAGCGAAGTGATCGGCAATCGGTCGCCGCATGCCAAGGGCACCGAGCTGCACGTAAGCGCTGGTGAGGCCTTTCGCCATGGTGATCATGTCGGGCACGACGCCGGAGTGATCAATGGCGAACCACTTCCCTGTTCGGCCGAATCCGGCCATCACCTCGTCGGCGATCAGCAGGAGGCCGTGGCGATCACAGATGTCACGAAGCCCCTGCATGTAGCCGTCGGGTGGAATGAGGATTCCGTTGGTTCCCACAACAGATTCAACGATCATCGCTGCGACGGTCTGTGGACCTTCAAAGCGAATGATCTTCTCCGTCTCCGCAAGCACCTCAGCGACTGGGCGTGGCTCAGCAGCTCCATATTCGTGGAAATCTGGAATGCGAAAGATTCCGGGCATGCCTGGTTCGGCGAACCAGCGTCGCGGGTCGCCCGTTGCGCTCAGCGCCCCCGAGGTTCCGCCGTGATATGAGCGATACCGTGCTGCGATCTTGTGCCGACCCGTGTAGAGGCGAGCGATGCGGAAGGCATTCTCTACCGCTTCAGCTCCACCATTGGTGAAGAAGAAGGCGTCGATGTCGCCGGGGCAAATCTCAGCGAGCTTCGCACCAAGTCGGGCGCGCGGCTCCGTCGCCATGAAGGGGTTCGCGTAAGCGAGAGTCGCCGCCTGATCGGTGATCGCCTTCAGCACACGCTCATCGCCGTGGCCGATGTTGGTGCACATGAGTTGGCTATTGAAATCGAGGAACTTCTCCTCTTCAGGTGTCCAGAACCACGAGCCCTTCGCGCGAGCGATCGGAATCGGGTTCGCTGCAGCCTGGGCGGACCATTCGGTCATGGTGTGGCGCTTGGAGAGGGCGACCATCTCTGGTCCGCTCAGTGGGGCTCGCTTGGCTGCGCTCATGGACCCTCCCAGTGATGAGGCGCAGGCGCGCCCTCGTGCCGCTGAGGATACCCCCCTTCGCATGGTGCGTGGCGCGAGACAATCACGCTATGCGCCGCGCTCGGGGCGCCGATCAGCGAGAATCTCGCCATGGCAACAACCTTTGAAAGCTTGGCCGCGCAAAGCGCCCCAGCCACCCTAAAGAACTACATCAATGGGCACTGGGTCGCCTCCGCTTCGAGCGAGCTGCTTGTGGTGCCGAACCCAGCGACCGAGGCACCCCTCGCCTACGTGCCGCTCTCCAACGCGAGCGACGTGCAGGCCGCCGTTGAGGCGGCGCGGGCTGCCGCTCACGAATGGGGCGAGATGCCACCGCCTGAGCGCGCCGGCTACCTCTTTAAGCTGCGCGAGGCGATGCTTGATAACCGCGACGCATTGGCCAAGCTCGTCACCACCGAGAACGGAAAAGTACTGAGCGATGCAACGGGTGAGGTTCGCCGTGGTATCGAGGTCGTTGATTTTGCATGCGGCGCGCCAACGCTCCTCATGGGCCAGAACCTTGATCAGGTTTCCCGTGGCATTGACTCCGAGATGGTGCGCTTCCCCGTCGGTGTCGTCGCCGGCATCACCCCGTTCAACTTCCCCTTTATGGTGCCGATGTGGATGTTGCCACTCGCAATCGCCTGTGGGAACTCGTTTATCCTGAAGCCATCTGAGCGCACACCGCTCTCGTCGCAACGCATAATGGAGATCTGCGAAGAGGCGGGCATTCCAGCCGGCGTTGTCGGCTTGGTGCACGGTGCTGTAGAGACGGTCACCGGCCTCATCACGAACCCAGGCGTCGATGCCATTAGCTTCGTTGGCTCTGAGCGCGTCGCACGCATCGTCTATGAGACTGCGGCCAAGAGCGGCAAGCGCGTGCAGGCGCTCGGTGGCGCAAAGAATCACATCATCGCCATGCCCGACGCGGTGCTCGACCAGAGCGTGCCCAACATCGCAGAGTCTGCCTTCGGCAATGCGGGGCAGCGCTGCCTCGCAGGCTCCGTGCTCACCCTCGTTGGCGAGGCGCGCGAGCGCATGTTGCCACGACTCCTCGAGCATGCCGACACCATCAAGATGGGATTCGGCCTCGACGCGGGTGTCTCGCTCGGCCCCGTCATTCGTAGCGAGGCGCGCGAGCGCATTCACACCCTTGTCGATCAGGGCGTCGCTTCAGGCGCGAAGATGCTGCGTGACGGACGCGGCACCGGCCCCGAGAAGGGCTACTTCGTTGGCCCTACGCTGCTCGAGATCGCACCAACGTCGCCACTGGCACGCGAGGAGGTCTTCGGGCCGGTCCTATCCGTGCTCTACGCCAAGGATCTTGATGAAGCGCTCCGCCTCATGGCCGAGACGAACGAGTACGGGAATGCTGCCAGCATCTACACGGCATCGGGCTCTGCGGCGCGCGAGTTCAAGCGCAAGGCAACCTCAGGCATGCTCGGTGTGAACGTTGGTGTTGCTGCGCCGATGGCCTTCTTCCCGTTCAGTGGGCGCCGCAAAAGTTTCTTCGGCGATCTGCACGCGACCGGTCGCGACGGGGTGGAGTTCTACACCACGAAAAAGGTAGTTACCGCTCGCTGGTTCTAAATCTGCGGCGCCGCAGTCGCTAAAGTAGATCGACGAGCTCTTTTACCGCATCAGCCGAGCGTTTGAATGCCGCAGCCTCGTCACTCGTCAAGGTGATCTCAACGATTTTCTCGATCCCGTTTCCACCGACCACCACAGGGACCCCAACATAGAGCCCCTTCACTCCGTATTCGCCCTCAAGGAGTGCGGCGCATGGAATCAGGCGACGGCGATCGAGGAGGATGCTTTCAACAACTTCAAAGGTGGCGGCGGCGGGCGCGTAGTAGGCCGAGCCGGTTTTCAGCAACTCGACAATCTCTGCGCCACCACTGCGGGTTCGCTTGACGATCGCCTCAATGCGATCTGCGGGGAGGAATTCAGGCAGCGGAATGCCGCCAATAGATGAGTAGCGCGGCAACGGAACCATCGTGTCGCCATGGCCGCCGAGCACAAAGGCTCGCACATCCTCAACGCTCACACCTGCCTCTTGCGCGATGAAGGTGCGATAGCGCGCGGAATCGAGCGTGCCAGCCATGCCGATGACTCGCTGCTTCGGGAACCCCGACGCCTTGAGGGCAACGTGGCACATC
>Ga0222712_10004866_pt1 | contig 13850 bp, 17 predicted proteins | sample C33_657DmetaG_FD_165043 | JGI IMG/M metagenome (GOLD analysis project Ga0222712, IMG submission 165043) | Estuarine water microbial communities from San Francisco Bay, California, United States - C33_657D | ecosystem: Environmental > Aquatic > Marine > Unclassified | place: USA: California...
CCAATCAAAAATATCATAATTCAATGGAGTATGTATAAAAGAATCTGTGTCTAATCTCAAGTAATAATTATAATTTCTTATAATACTTTGATTATACATTTCGCCGGAGAAAAATCTACACATGTGGCGATACCCCATGGAAAATCCTGGATGCCCCCAGGCAACAGGACCATTTCCATGAGTTGGGTGTGGAAAAAATTCTGGAATTTGATTTGCAATTTCTTCAGGATAATTTGGCACATCAAACTCTACCAAATAATACTTAAGATCCAAATTAGTTTGAACCTTATCTTTAAGATCCGCAAATGTGTTCTCAACAAAAATAAGCACATCTGTATTTGAGGTGAACTTTAAAAGGTTCTCCTCCAGAAGTGCTAGGGATTGATTGAGCATTTCTACATCTTCGTCAGTAGATCTGACAAGATAAATTATGCAGTTCATAGCATCTGCCACTCTTTATAGGGAATCATGTTTGGGCTGTGTGTACCAATAAAAGATTGTGGGTAAAATACTTTTTCGTTTGGTTGATTTGCATCTAAGAATGCAGACCAAAAACTAAACGTTGATACATGCAGAATATGGTACTCGCATTCTACCATCTTTTTCAAAGATTGAAAAGCATCACCTGCAAATATCTCGAAATGCATATTAAAGTTTTCTCTGAACCAAGAAAGTTTATTCTTTGCTCTGTTGTTATCATCTGCAAAGATATAAACTTTACTCTTTGTCGGGATCTTTTCGAATGCCTTTATATAAAATTCATCATCAACGTAACCATTGACATGATCATCAGCGGGGCGAGTACAGAATCTTAAATGCAAAGACACTGTTCCAGGTACATTATTGTTATTGATACCTAAGACATCTCGAACATCACCAAGATTTTCTACAGAGCCAAATCTAAACATGTCATTGACCATGAATTTTGTATCAAAGGTTGCAGAAAGATTTCCCTGCCAATTTAGATTTGGAAAATACCTTTTGATGTCAGAATGACTTCCATCATGTCCTCCAAGAAGTCTATCAGAATTATATGATGGTGGATATAAATTTCCTCCGTTCCATAAATCCCATGTTCCAAACTTTGGTTCTGGTAGATTAAACTTCTTACAGAAAGAAATAACTTCTGCCATCTGGAATAGATTATTTCCCAAGCCACCATGAAGAGTTGTGCTGATGGTCCAATCATTAAAGTTGACTGGCAGATGTTTTGCTTTTGGAGAACTGTCAATATGAACATCAATTCCCAACCACCCCAAACAGCACAGTTGATATTCAGTATTACCGAAAAATTCTGGAGCATCTACAATCAAAAAGTTATTTGGATATTGTTCTTGCAACTCATTTGCAATTCGATAATATTCATCCCAATATCTTTCTGTAGCATGAAACTCGTCTCTGGAATCACTGTAATTTGGAAACTGACTTACAGCATAACGGTTATGCCCAAATCCGATTGATCGATCTCTGACAAAACAAGGATTGCGATAACCCCAGGATATAGCTAAAGACTTGATTGAGTGTTCTCTTCTACCACGTAGACATAAGAATTTCATATCTGGATAAAATTCCAGGAACTCAGGAACATACTTTAAGTATGAATGTGTGATGTTTGGAATCACCCACCCATCTCGATCATAATCAAAATGAAAAGACACTCTACGTTTTCTTTCTTCTTTTGAAAGACTTTCGGCATCCCAAATTAAACCATTATCTTCACTCCAAGTTTCAAAACTATTTTGATACTTTGGGCCTCCGCCTTTATATTTGATTGGAGTATGATTTCTTAAAAGATAATTTGCGCGAAGAAATCCACATCCACCAGATCCAATAATATGAAAATTACTCATAAGCAATACCCCTCAATTCATATTCCCAACGAACATCAGTATTCATTCTAGGAGTTCCATCTGCCTCAATAATTTGTCCAACAAAAATCCCATACTCCATTGGTTCATGTTCTGGGAATGGTCTACTGTCCTGACCAACAGGATAAATTTCTGAGAGTTGATCTCTTACATTACCTGTAACATAAGGGATTAAACCAACACCATATGCTTTATCATGTGAAACATGATCTCCTGGTTGAGTAGTTGGTTGTCCAGAAGGTTGAATATGTGCCCAATGATCGTGACACACATGGTCAAAAGCAATCATGGGCCATACATATTTGTGCAAAATAGATTGATCATCTTCCCTATTATTCTGATGTTGAACATCAAGATTTAATTTACCATATCGTTGATGATATATGACATTGTTAATACCAAACATTCCTGCCATGATTGTATACCCATGATTATGACAGTCTCTCATTAAATGACATGCTTTATCTGTAGTCAACCATTCATCAACTGCCCTACGTTCACGCCAAGACAATCTGCTGTCACAGTCTCTACTGATCCATGCTTCAACAGTATCATCCATAAAGGGAAGGAATCTCCAGTTTAAAGCATCATAAGGACTGTATCTTTGACGGATATAAACCTCAGCACCATGCTCTTTAATTCTCCAAGTATATTCTTCTGGAGTATCCTCAGCAATATAAAATCTCGCTGTCCAATCTGGATAGATTTCTTTTGCAAGTCTTGCGTTCTCTACTGCACCTTCACAATAAAGAGGATTGTCACCGAAAAGACTAAACGTTATCAGACGCATACCACGTTCCATAATAACAATCAGCACCATGAAATCCTGGATTGCTTCCACCCTTATAGATCTTTCCGAAATCTCCAAGAACATCGGTGAATGTTTCTTTAGTAATAAAGTGTGGATGTGCTTCATCAGTTGCACTTCCAATACTTTCAAACACTCTAACAACCTTTGATGTTTTCATTGCAAGTTCAAGTTGTTCTTTAGGATCAAGAACATGCTGAACAACATTAAAGAACCAAGTCTCATCAACTTGCTCTTCAATATCTAAATCCTCATAAGGTGCTGCAATAATTTCCACCCCGATTGCTTCATAATCCTGACGGATTTCAGCAGGCCAACGATCAATCAAAGGTTCAATAATGATACCTCTTTTGAAATTACCTTCAGTCAAAAGAATAGATCCTCTTGGACCTGCACCAACTTCTACAATAACTTTATCCTTAAAGTCTGTCTTGTAATCGATTTCAAGATACTTTGCAATACACTCAGAAGCATATGAGTATGCTTCTCTACTTAAATCTTGGTGATGTGAAAACTCTGTAGTCTGTGCCACAGCCCACCTATCCATATCAATTCGCATAAGGTAACTCTCGGTATTCAACAATTCTCCTCGTATTTATGAGATCTTTGTGGCGGTCATAAAAGATCTTCGTATTTTTATGATTTGCTTTTAAAAGCCATGGAGCAGGTCTACCAGTTTCAACTCTGGTCCCCCCCCAACAATCTTCACTTTCATAATCAATCCAATATGCACCAACGACTTTACCAAGTTGTTTGTATGCACGATAGCAAAGATCATGATCATCCATATCTTGTGGTTCAAATGCTTCATCAAGATAATCTAATTTTTTAAGATCATCATGATCAATCATTAAAGGACCACGATTTGCAGAACATCTAACTGCAAACACGTCACGGGGTAAGGCATGTTTGCGATCAGCATGGTCTACATGATTAACAATATCACACCAACAATTATCCAGATCTTCTTCCATTCCTAAGTGTTGAGTATTGGGATTGAATTCCCAGTTGTGTGCTGTTCTAGATGTAACAGCAAAAACATCATCAAAGGCTCGGAATGGTTTTTCTAATCGCTTGTTCCAATCTTGTTCTTTGATGATCATATCATCTTGAACAATGATAATTTTATCCCCTTCAGCAATCTTCATACCAAGATTGTTTGCTTTCGTCTCAAAAACATTAGGAGCATAAACAAACTTTCTTTTAACTGGAGTGCCACTCAGAGAATCCCAGATGATCTTTTCAGAGTTATCTGTACATCCGTCGATGACTACGATCAGTTCGTAAGGTTCTGCAGTGTATTTGTAGATGCCTTCAATGACTCTTTCAATTAACCAATCTTTATTGTGGACTGTAAGAACAATACTATGCATTTTCTTTAATTGCATTTAGGAATTGATCAATCTGGCGACCATATCCAGGGCCTCCACGTTCATACCAATAATCATAATCACATTCAATATAATTACGGAAGTCTGGGCCACCAACAGTCAGACCATCTCGGATCGCAAGGTTTGTAAGAATGCTTTGATCATTTCTATGTGCTACAAACCCCTCCAGTTCTTCTCCTTCAGTGCTTTGATCATTATTAATAACACGAGGATCTAAACAATACTTCTGCCATTCATCAATAAGATCTCTTGTTGCATCAGTCACTTTCCATACCATAAAACCACATTCAAGTTGGCGCTCATTCCAATAATCTTCTTCATCACAGTTCATCAAAATGAAGCAGTCTCTTTTAGTATACTGACCATTCATATTGTTGCTAATCAGCAGCATTGAAATGTCATCAGTATCATTCATCTCCTTCTCAACATACAGTCTCAGACCAGGAGAGAACATATCACCACAATCACAATAAAGAATATAATCTCCATCTGCAGCATGTTCCATTGCTTGCGAAATGACATAGGGTTTCCATGCCCACCACCCAGCTCCAATTGGAGCATCAAGTAATTCCTTATTTGCAGCATAGAAATCTGTAGATTCTAACCACTGACGATTGTATGCATGATGACAAAATTCTTCTTCGTGAATTTCATGAAGATACTTTTGTTTGTCTAAAAACTTTTCGTTTGCAAATGTTACCAAATGCCAAGTCATTTCAGTCTCTCCTTAACGTAATCTTGGTTCTCGTAGTATTCAATCAGTTGTTCTTTTGAAAGTGTTTTTAAATATTCCCACAAAGCATTGTTATTTTGCATGTGTGGATTGTGGAACCAAGAGTTTTGTGTTCTCTGATGTTCTAAATGATAAGCGTGATTATCTACCCTACCAATATTATACCCTAAAGTTTGCCATCTGTGATGTCTTTCACAATCTTCTGGAGCATATGCAATAAATCCTTCATTCTCTAGATACCCATCAATATAAACTTTACGATTGAAAAACTGAACCATTCCATATTCAGCCCAACCTTCTCCTTGATTACTTGGATAATAGAAGAATCGATCATCAAAACATGTTGAATCGTATTTTTTGATGAAACGAGATACAAATTCATCGTTCTCAAAGTTATCCATATCTTCTTGAGTCTCAATCGTAAATCCAAGATTTACTTTACGCTCACCATGATTACCATAACGATATGGATAAACTACATCATATTCACCCTGGAGCATTTCTACAGCTTTGGTATAAGTATCTAATGGAAGAAGAAGATCTGTATCATAGTTGACTACGATATCACATTTAGATCCCATGATCATATCATTGAGAACCTTTGTGCGATGAAATGCATCATCCGTCCGAGTTTCTTCTTCAAAGATAAAGTTTAGATTCTTAGTATCCACCAATCTTTTGATAACTGGAAGAGCATAAGTTTCAAATCTACGCTCAGAATCCACTTCTTTAATCGTAACAGTACAATCAAAGTGATGTAAAAGATATGATGTAGAAAGAATTACATTCCTTAAACGATCTCCAGTATCAATTCTTAATGGGACAATAAAGTCCACATTTTTCAAGTCAATCTTCATTAATCATTCTCCATTCTTCTGGGAATAAATCTTTAGTTAATTTATCTGCATTATTTGGTCCAAACCATTTTGATGGATAGACAACTTTTTTATCTTTGTTTCTCGAAAGCCATGCACCCCACCAAGAAAATGTAGAGTTTGCAATAATAAAATCAGAACACATTGACATTAGACATAAGTCAACATAGGAACTTCCGCTTTCACATACAGAAAATCTATCAGATGCAAATAGTTCTTGTTCCTTACACCATACAGGATCGTCAGAAAAGATGAAAACATTTTGATCTTCCGGAAACTCTTTCAATGCATTCTCATAATATTTCATAGACAAATTATGATGATTTAAAGAGTTAATTAAGAAGTCCCCGCGTCGAATGTGAAGTGCAATTGAACCCTGCATATGGGGTCTATGTGGTTCACATGCCTCTAGATATTCTCTTTTAAATGTAAATTCATTTCGAATATCTTCTTTGATGTGTTTAAAATATTTTTCAGATTGAAAATAACCAATGATAGTTACGTTATCTGGACAGTTGTCAAGGAGATCTTGATCAAAATGAAAATGCAGTTCTGTCCTTGCACCATCAGCCAATAAGTATCCAGTCTGTTGTGGTCGAATATCAAACACATCAAACAACTCAATCCTAAGAATATTTCCTAGAGAGTCTTTAATTTTTTCTGAGTGATCTGGAATGGTGTAACCATATCCATGTTTGGCAGCAATGCCTCTTAGAGCAGCATATTGGAACATCTGGTTTCCCAGTTGCCCCATCCTACCAAGATAATTTAATCCAATCATCGGGAAGTAAATCTTTTGTATCGTTATCTTTTAAAAGTTCTGGACCAAACCAAGGATCTGGTGCAACTACAGGATTTGTGCGATTCTTTTGCAACCATGCTCCCCACCAGCTTAATGTACTGGGAGAAATAATCGCACCATTACAAAGACTCATCAAACATAGATCAGTATAAGGGATAAAAGAGTTTCTGTAAACCCCATCCCCTTCCATGCATTTGTGAGAGTACTGCTGCACACTTTCATTGATTAAGAATCTTTCATCAGAGAAAAATTCTTGCTCCTTACACCATGCAACATCATCACTACAGATCAAGACCATCGCATCATCATCAAAGTGCTCTAGAGCCTTGCGATAATAATCAAAGGTAGGAACTGGATGCAAATGTTCTCTGCCTACATTGTCTCCACGACGAACATGGAGAAAAATAACTTTGCTGAACTGATCTATAAAGTCTTCGCATGGAACTCGAATGTTATCGATAAATTCAAAGTCATCACGGATCTCATCTTCAATATGCTTGAAGTATTTTTCTGACTGAAGATAACCGTCAAGGTTTGTATTGTCAGTAAAGTTTTCAAACAGATCTTCATCAAAATGAAAATGTGCCTCATCTTTTGTTGGATAAGGCACTTCACCAATATTCTTAAGATGCTTTAGTTTAAATGGGTGGTGAATCCCATAGTTGGCAGTTCGACTACCATCTTCAGGAATACACCACTCATAACCATGCTTAGCTGCGATACCACGTAGAGCAGCATATTGGAAGAGTTGATTTCCAAATCTTCCATTAATACCTAGTCTATTATAACCAATCATAACTCAATCCAGAATACTTCTTCGTTAGGAATGCCAAAGATAATTCTATCATCACATTGAGATTTTACATAGTCCTCAACGACATAGACTTTATATCCATGATTCAGAAGATTTAAACACAGACGATATTGTTGACTTTCTGTGATGATGTCAGTTCCTTCTTTGTAAGAAACGTAATGAAATGCGAATGGAAGATTTCTTTCATTCTTCTTCATGAAATAATTTGTCAGGAAGATTGCATGTTCATCATTAAAGTTGTCAGTTGTATAACCAAGGTTATAGACAAGACCCATCTTCTTAGCGAAGGCTGCGAAAGAGCGGTTATCTCTTGGTAGACATGGACCACCGTATCCATAACCATACTTAAGAAACTTTCTTCCTACTCGACTGTCATCACCAATAGCACCAAGAACAGTATTAATTTCATCTTCAAGACCAGCGAGAGTCATGACTTCTCCAAGCATGTTTGCGTAACTGATCTTGGTGGTAAGGAAACAGTTAGTTGCAAGTTTTACAATCTCTGCTGCCTTTGTAGACATGAAGTTAATCTTTGGTTCAGTTATCTGAATTGCATGGTACATTTCAGACAATCTATCGTACACATCATTGTCATATCCACCAATCAGAACCATATCGGCTCTTTGAAGATCGCGGATAATTGTTCCCTGTGCAATAAACTCTGGGTTGTAAAATACATTGACTCCAAGTTCATCCAATGCATCTTGGAATGAATCACAGTCTCCTGGATTGGTGGTACATCCAACGATCAGAGTTTTACCTTCAACAGAAAACTCTGCGTTTTGGAAATCTTTCACTACTTCCCATACAGCACTTACATCATAATCACCAGATGGAAGTGATGGCGTTGCTACAAGAGTAAAGATAAGATCGCACTGCTTGATAACTTCAAGGTTATCAATAACTGCTACAAAATTCTTAGCATCATCAAGCAGTTCTGCCACTTGAGGCTCGTTAGTAGTAATAACTTTATTGTTCAAACCGATGACATAATCATGACGACAGTCAGAAACAATAACATCATAACCCGCTTTTTCCAGAAGAAGAGCAAGGCAGATACCTAGTCTGCCTGCTCCAATGATTCCAATTTTCATAGTTTAAATGTAGGGATAGGTTCCATTTTATGTTTGTTTTGGGAGTTGAATTTCTGAAGAACTTCAACACCAGGACCAGTTCCGTATTCCATTGCTTCTTCAAGTTGAACATATGAAGCTCCAAGTTGATCTTCATCGGTTCTTCCGTCATCCCACAGACCGTCTGTAGGGGCAGCGTTAATAATACGTTCGTCTACGCCAAAGTGTCTACCAAGTTCCCATACTTCAGTCTTATACAAATCTGCGATAGGAGCAATATCAACTCCCCCATCACCATATTTAGTATAGAATCCGACACCATAATCTTCAACTTTATTTCCTGTACCAACCACAATACCACCAACAGTAGTGGCAACTTGATACAGAGTCACCATGCGAAGACGTGAGCGACTGTTAGCCAAAGCATGAGTATCAGCACCAAATTCACGCATAGTGAATTCAAAAGTACCAAACACTCTAGAAAGATCAAACTTTTGTACTACGACATTATCAAAGTTTGATTCTAACCATTCCAGATGAGCATCAGAAAGAGTTTCTTGTTCTTCTTTTTGATAGATTGGCATTCCAAGTGCATAAACTGGGAGACCAGTTTTAGCAGCGAGAGTCGATGATACTGCAGAGTCAATACCTCCAGAGACACCAATGACAAATGCTTTAATATTAAATTGTTCAGCGTAGTCCTTCAACCAAGAAACAATACGTGTTTCAAGTTCGGAATAATTTTCAATACGGTTCATTGTTCGGCGTGTTTTTTCTGAATTTGTTCGTTAATCCATGCGTATGTTTTAGCAATACCCTCTTCGAGAGTCATGGAGTAGTCCCATCCTAACTTAGATCGGATAAGATCATTGTTACTATTGCGACCACGGACACCCAAAGGAGCATCTAAAATGTATTCTTTATCAACATATTTCTCTGCAACCTTGGCCGCAGTATCCACAAGTTGATTAATAGTAACCATTTCCTCAGATCCAATATTAACTGGACCCATGAAATCTCCATCCATCATTCTGCGAGTTGCTTCGATACATTCATCAATGTACAGGAAGGAACGAGTTTGTAAACCGTCTCCCCACACCTCGATTTTTCCTCCTGCGACTGGGAGATAGGCCACCTTACGGCAGATCGCTGCTGGTGCTTTTTCTCTTCCACCTTCCCAGGTTCCTTCGGGCCCAAAAATATTGTGGTAGCGAGCAACCCGAACTGGAATGTCATGATTGCGATTATAGGCAAAATACAATCTTTCTGAGAAAAGTTTTTCCCATCCATATTCAGAGTCTGGTGCGGCAGGGTATGCGGATTCTTCACGACAATCTGGATTGTCTGCATCAAGTTGATTGTATTCTGGATACATGCAAGCAGAACCAGAATAGAATATCTTAGTTACATTTTTACCATGACGTTCATTCATCTGACGTTGCATTTCAAGAACGTTCAGATTAATTGTGCAGGAGTTGTGCATGATCTCTGCATCGTTTTCTCCAGTGAAAACAAATCCCGCGCCGCCCATATCAGCTGCAAACTGATAGATCTCATCAAACGGTTGAACATAGCGATAAGGAACTGATTGATAGAAATTACCAGCATCTCCTTTCCATTCCAGAACCCGAGCAACGAAATCTACATCGCGCAGATCTCCAACAACAAATTCATTTGCTTCCGTTTTAGAAAACTCAGGACGCTTAAGATCTACACCACGAACCCAATACCCTTCGGATCGCAGTCTTTTTACCATGTGACTTCCAATGAAACCACCAGCACCAAGGACCAGTGCCTTCTTTACATATTGACCCATAAAAAAGTTATTAGTTATTCTCAGTATATATCATACAAAAAAAGGGAGTTGTTGTCAACTCCCCCTATAACTCAGGCTCGCCACCAATTCTTTAACTGGAAATTGGAAACCAGGCGGGGTTGCCCCATCCGCACCACTTACTTTTAGGAAGTAAGAAACCATAAATGGGTCTTTGACTCCACCACCTAGTTTTAAGAACTAGGAAACTTAAGGGGTTTGCTCCCGACCAGTGCTGTTATAGACCATCCGTGTCTTCATCATCTCGTACATAACAAGGCACACCTTCAGGATCAAGCCATTTGGTGTATTCAAAATCTTCCATAGCAGTTGTCAATTGCATTCCGTTATCACACAAATACATGTCCGAATAACGCTTAGTCCAACTATCTGCTTTTTGAATTCGATAGTCGGGGAACCCATTGTCTAGGGTTCCACATTCTACGTAACGATAAGGAAATCGTTCAAGAATAATCTTCATGCTACTTCGACAGATTCAAGATCATTATAGACGTACTCCATAAGCATTTCATAGTCATCCAGAGGATCACCAGAAAATACCACGCCTTCGCTTTCATAATAGCGACGAACTTTTTTGTAAAGTTTCGGATTCTTTACATCAAGATAGAAATCGCCATTTGCAGCGCCGCGAAGAGTTTGAACGTCTTTCTTGAATTTTGCTGTAAGAGTCATTGTTTTGAATGTTGACCTTGATATTATACTAGTTTGACAGGTGACCTGTCAAGTGCTCCCTGCGAGGATCGAACTCGCCTGTATCCGATTATGAGTCGGGTGCTTTCACCAGATAGCTAAAGGAGCAATGGGAACACTGGGAGTTGAACCCAGACTAACCCGTTATAAGCAGGCCGCTCTGACCATTAAGCTATGCTCCCTTATGATCCTTCTTCGTGATCAGTGTGGATGCGTATGACTTCATCATCCACTTTAACATCTTCGAATATTTCTACGATTTCATTGTAAGGAACAATAACAGCGTTTCCATGCTCGCTTGTTATGATAAACGATTCTCCGTTTTCTACTCTATCCAACAAAGAATCAAAGTCCTCTTGAAATTCTTCGACAGTGAATGATTGAAGTTCTTGTGTCATTTTCATAAGTAAGTTAATATCGGGGCGACAGGGCTCGAACCTGTGACCTCTGGTTCCCAAAACCAGCATTCTACCGCTGAACTACGCCCCGTTGTCTTTCTTTGAATGTACGGCCATTATACCCAAGATTGGAACCATTGTCAACAAATAACAAAGTCCGCCAAGGAATATATCATTATTTAACAGAGTTACGATAAGGTGGCTCATTTTTCTTTAAGGAGTTCTTCGATTCTACGACGCATGTCCTTTGTTTCTCTTTGTTCTCTTTCACAATGCCTATATCCACGATGCCCTCGTAGGATACATGTTCCTTGATAAAACATCGTGGAAGCAAAAACTAATAGCAGTATACAACCAATTAGTTCAATGTGATTTTGAGCCATGGCAGCAAGGGTGGAATGACACCTATGAGTCTGAGGAGACCTTCAGCAAATAAAGCAAGAACGAACCAACCGACACACATAGAAATAATCGCAGCATTACGGTTGTGTCTACGAATTGCATCATCGATCATCTCCTGTACTTCTGAACGACTGATAAGCTCATCTTGTTCATGAATCATTCTTCATCTCCAAGAAATTTGCAAGTGGATCTCTTCTGGTTTTAACAATTTCGCAGGCTCGATAATAGAACATATTGTCCGTATTACCAGACTGTTCGAAAGTTGCCTTAATCTTCACCCAGTTTTCATAGGTGCGTTGATCCATTGATTTGTAGTGATATTACTACTATATACTAATCACTATTATTCAACTGTCAACTATTGTGTTCATTACGTAACACTGTTGAAGAAATTATTAAATTACCAAAAATTTACATATACATCTTTTAATTCAAACTTTTTACCAGTCATTCCAGAATTAATTTGTATATAATCATTATGTCCAAATGAACCAATGGAAAAATACTCGTGAGATGCATATTTTAAATCGTGATGTAAAGCATCTTCATAATACTCTGGTTGAGTTCTATGTGCAATACTCATTAATTCATTTGCTCTTTTTTTAACATCTACCCAAAAAGGAGAATTATATTTTGAACCATAACTATAATGCCACGCTATGGATAGTTGATAGTTATATACATCTCTATAATAAAATTGATTGTATTTTATGTAATTTTCGTGTTTTTTATTTTCAATAAAATCGCAAATATAGCCAGAAAAAATTATATAATAATATAAAGATAATGCTTGAAGTGGTTCAAGAAACATTAATCTATTTCCATTGTAAGAGCAAAATCTATTTTGAATCATTTTCTTACAATATTTTGGTTCCCAAGAGATATGTTTTACATCTTCTTTATTGATATTTTTTCTCGCTTCATCAAGGCTTGTATGTTTAGTATTAAACAAGTATCCATGCTTAATTATATTTTTATCTGGAAAAGGTAACCCAAATTGCCATCCATGCTCTGTAGCTAAATGTTGAGTATAGGGTTTGGAATTAAATGATTCATTTGAATATAAAAAAGCACTGTTAACTGTTTCAAATACAGGACTCATATATTCATCACCACTAGACCATCCAGCGCAACAAATTAAATGATCATATGAAATATCATTTATAATTATTTTTTCTGTATCTAAATTTACATCGTATTTTTCAATTCGGAATGCATGATATTTAACTCCTTTTTTTTCTAAAATATCATGAATAAATGAATTAAAAGTAGAACTTTCAAAATGAAATGCTGCTTTGCTGGAATGAAAATAATGAATGAATTTTTTGTCTATACCCCAACCATCAAATTCAACTCCAAATTTTAAGGAAACAATTTTTTCATCTAGCAAATTACCAATACATATATCAAATGTTTCAAGAATAAGTTGTGCGATATGTGGTGTTGTCGATTCACCTACACTTAAATGGGGTTTATTTGGATCATAATAAATTTCTACTTCATGCCCTCTTTTGAGACAGGTGAGAGCAGTTATTATTGCAGAAGTACCTTTACCTAAAATTGCAATTTTCATTTTTCTTTTTGTGAAACGGAAGGGGTGGGATTCGAACCCACGGAAGCTTTCACTTCGCTAGTTTTCAAGACTAGAGCCTTAAACCACTCGACCACCCTTCCAATATTTAACGAACGTCAAATTCTAATTTACGAACTTTACGTTGTCTCCTTGCTTCCTGAAAAGCAAGGTCTTGAGATGTAAGAATACCAGATTGTTTTTTCTGATTATTAGATTCTACCACAACTACTTGAGATAAGTCAATCGCAGAGATCTTGTCCTCTTTCACTGACATCTGATTTTGGCAACCGCAAACCTGTAGTTTGGATGTACCAATCAATTCTTTGTTGCAACACTTGCATCTGACTACTAACATGATCCAATTTACCTTTAACTTCTTCTAATTCTTCGTGAATGTCTTGATGATGAAACCGCAAAGGGCCCTGAATAAGTTTACTGACCGTTTTCTTTTTCATTATTGCTGGCGCTTCTTTTGAGTTATTTATAATGGGCAATATCGGATTCGAACCAATGACCGTCTGCGTGTAAAGCAGCTGCGCTACCGCTGCGCCAATCGCCCTAGGCTCCCCCGGCAAGATTCGAACTTGCG
>Ga0222712_10004867_pt1 | contig 13844 bp, 15 predicted proteins | sample C33_657DmetaG_FD_165043 | JGI IMG/M metagenome (GOLD analysis project Ga0222712, IMG submission 165043) | Estuarine water microbial communities from San Francisco Bay, California, United States - C33_657D | ecosystem: Environmental > Aquatic > Marine > Unclassified | place: USA: California...
GAGAGATATCGTAGGCGTAATTGTAGGGGTGAGAGATATCGTAGGCGTAATTGTAGGGGTGAGAGATATCGTAGGCGTAATTGTAGGGGTGAGAGATATCGTAGGCGTAATTGTAGGGGTGATTGTAGGCGTAGGAGTAGGTGTAGGAGTAGGCGGCATGACCAGGCCGCAATCTGCTGTAAATCCTATATTCGTTGTTTTATTAAGCCCATAGGCACCCCACCCGCCTATAGAGAGCATACTAACGGTGGCTCCCGCATACAGAGCCGATACCGATGCAACAGCTGCTGCAGAACTAACGGTACCAGTTATCGTATCATTTACTCTTGCTACTGTTACATGTACGGTATCTTCTGGGAGGTAAAATGGCGCTCTTATAGTATTCTCCGAATTTGGTACTAGGACCGACCACCCTGTGTATACATCTGCAATCGGCAACTTTGTAATATGCGTGCCATCTGTATCAGACAGACTGTTAGATGTTCTAAATCTATAAGCAGCATTCAGCGTAGAGAAGATAAATACGAACGTATCTATAACGTTATAGAGCGTATCTAGAGTCGGGGTATAATCGTACTCTAATACAAAATCTCCTTTAAATGGTCCTATTATCTCGCGTGCACTAATACCCTCATACCCGAGTAGCATACCGCTTAGCGGGTATACCGTAGTTGCATAGCAAATAGGCGCAGCTTGCTTTTCGCCTATATGGCTAGGTACTATGCCACTATGCTGTACTTCCATGATGAGATGCTCACTTCTAATAAACTCTTGCCGCCTTTTCCGTTGAAAGTCACCAAAATTTTGAATGCTCGCCATGTTAGTTGGGGGTAATAATTATGTTAGTAATCTGATTCTCGCTCTCGATCTCCAAAATATTTAGATTGTTATCTACCAGTCGCGGTAGTTGTACAGCATTAACTAGGTGTACATTATCAATCTCGTAAATAGAGTTAGGCCATACTGTAAAGCTGAAGTAAAAATACACAAACGTACAATCACCGTAGAATACAGTAATAGATGGGGTATAAGTTACTGGTACCGATGAAGCGTAGTATACATGCGAGACATTAACAGATTTAGGAGAGTTTGGATCAATATCTTGTATATATTGATCGACGGAATCAAATAATTGCCGTGCTATTACATTCTTTTGTACTGAGAAGACTGTACCGTCGCTAAAATCGTATGATATTTTGAATACGTCGTGATATTGAATATTAAGGCAGGACGGTACAAATGTGATCGTAACATCGCCTTTAAATTTACCTTGATATCCCAGCGATATCTGACTTGTTTCATCCTGTACTTGATAACCCCACGGGAAGAAATAGCCTCCGCATACCGATGCTGAGAAACAGTCATCTCCGACTACCGGACACGCGCTTGCAGTAGTTAGAGTGCCGCAGTAAGTTGTAGCGGGGTAGGTAAAAGTCATACCGAATACTGGATCACTAAAGAACCAATGATCGAGTACCATAGGTACGAGTGGCTCTAGTTTAGTACTGGTTAAGCAAAAGGAGAAAGATTTCATTCATTTAGTTTCGCTTTTAATTCCTTAATACACTGAATTAATAAGGGTATTAGTCTATCATAATTTACCGCCTTAAACCCATCTTCGCGGGTTATCACGGCTATCGGGAATACCTCTTCTACCTGCTGTGCTATAACGCCGGCATCGGGCCCGTTCTTCCAGTCACAGTTCCAATCAAACTCTACACCCTGAATGCTCTCGATAATATCGAGAGCATTATCAATCTTGGCAACATTGATCTTGAGTCTCTCGTCTGAGGTTGAGAATGCTGTAATATCTCCGGATACTTCAAGTGCTCCGCGTACGCTGAGGGCAGTGGTAGTAGTATCCAGACCTTTTATAGTTAGGCCTATTACCGTAGAATTAATTACATTAATACCGAGCTTAGCTCCGGTAGTGACTCCGCCTGAGTATTGTGTATACGACTGACCGGTAGCGCTGCCGATTGGCGAAGTCCAGGCAATAGGCGACAAGCTGGCGAGCAATGTCTGTGCAGCTGTCCACCCAGCGCTATTTGTTTGGAGGTTAGTCCACGAACTATACCAATAATCGCTGGTATGCCCGGCACTACCATCGTTCGAAGATACAATTCCTGCTGCTGATATATTACCAGTGCAGGTTATTAGAGCGCCGGCGGCCTGTACCTTAAGTGAATTATTAATTGTGGTTGCGCCTGCGATGGTTACAGTGTCACCAAATGCAGCTGCACCGTCTACTGTAAACTGAGTTAAGATAGTCACCATATTACCAGCAACAGTAAAATATGTTGGATCGAGATAATAATGCGCTATAACAGAACCTAGGGTACCGATTTCATGCTTAATATTAGAGATACCGTTCGTCGACGATAGAGTACCGATTAGACTAAATCTACCGAGATCACTCAGCGCTGGTACGTCCGAAAAGGCGTGCTTACTTGAAACATAGCACATGATCGAATGATCCGCTTCAAACACAATATCACCTACGTCGACGCCGTTAGAGGTTAAGGTGTGATAAGTGGCTGCACTATAATATGCGAGGTTACTATTATTACTGGTAAGGGTTTGAACGGTACCATGATTTACGGTTCCAATATGTCTACCGCCGATCGTGCTACCGTCGCCTACGTATAGCCTGCCGGTATCTAAGCAAAAGCCTGGCTCGCCTTCGTTGAGTGTAACTCCAAAGCCGCCGCCGGTGCGACGTACGATATCTAACCCTTTTCTAAACAAAATCTTCGTAATAGTATCAGCCATAATTTAAAGTATTTATTCTTGTGTTCGGGTATTTAAACAGTATACTAACTTATGAATAAAATACCTGTCGTCAACGGTAACAATGTAAGACTATATAACAGTGATAATGGCATGCTCCACACAACGGTCTACAATAACGATACTATCACAGGCACACCGGTCGTATGTAATAATACCGTTAATGTTCCCGTTAAACTGTCAACAGGCGATACTGCTTGTCGTCAATATGACGAGCGTACTGGTATGTATAAGACCACAATATACTAAATTGTGAAATTAAGATTACTATATATCATATACTATGGTACATTATAGCCTTGCTGAAGCTCCGGTTCGTGTTGAAGCGTATACAACACTACTTAAATCGGATAAACCGTTATTACTGCTAGGATCAGTTATTAAAAATCGATACGATGAGGATAGATTAATCTTCAACGAGTCTGTTCCTATTAAATCAATTGTAGTTGGTGAAACTACAATTAGAGGTATCTCTCTTAAACCCAACTTGGATTTAAATTTCGATCTGCTGTATGAGCAATTAAAGATGGTTAATGACTCCACTCTCACCCCGGTTTTCTACGAAAAGACACTAAAGCAGTTTAATTTAAGCAGTTCAGAATGCTACTCATATCTACGTAAATCAGTATACCCGGTAAACGGAGAATGCATTAATACGATCACTACATCGAGCCTACCTATATCTGATTACTATGATCAGATCTTTGATAAGACAGTCACCTGCTCGTGGCAAAATATGTCATATTTGGCGCTTTTTATATTAATAAACAAGGATTAGATATGGATATATGACTCATCGGTAATTAAATAAGGTTATGAAAACGTTTAATCTAACTCAGGAGCAAGTAGCCGTCGCATATGATGTAGCAGCACAGATTAAAGCATCCAAACCTTATACCAATAAGTGGAATACTGATAATATAGCAATTGGTTTACTCGGTGAAACTGCATACAGCATCATGACCAATACGACCCTGAATGTAGAGGTATGGCACAACCGCGGCGACGGCGGAGCAGATTTTCCGGATGGTACCGATGTTAAGACGATTTCATTTACTGGGCGTCAGCCAGAATTAAAAGTTTCAAAAATGCCGACAGAGGAAAGCAGAGTTAAGAAATATGTTCTTGCTATTTGTGATCCCAAACAATCACCTAACAAAGTCCATCTCGTCGGTGAAATATCAATTGAGAATTTTAAGCAGAAAGCCTCACTTAAACAGTACGGCGATAAGTTCTGGTATTCGGTTACTCCGACAGAGCTGGACGTAATCTACTAGATTACTTCTTAGAATTGCTGATCGGATCAGCAGGGTTTCTCGTAGAGCTGTTATCACTCTCAGCACGTTCACGGGTTTCTTTATTATCTTCAGTAAGAGTTAACGGTAAGTTCTTAAAGTTATGTGAATGAGGAGACATAACGAGACAGTCATCGTCAGCCATTGAGCCGTATACTCGTATACCATTAACCGGCATTCCTTGTAGACCGAGGTAGGTTCCTCTAATCGACGGTATAAAGCTGCCGAATACAGGCACAAGGTTTGTATTGACTGAAGTAACAGTACCACCCTGCGGATCGAGTCCAATTGACACAATTGATCCTGGGTATGCATATCCCACCGGTACCGTCGGATCAGCTACCCCTATATAAGCCGGTACCCCGTTAGGTATATCAGTCTGTGTTATAGGGTCATAGGTATAAGCAAAGAAGGTGGTAGCAGCAGTACCAATCTTTCCGCCGATGCCTATACCAGGAATAATACTCGAAGGCTTACCAAACACGGTATTCCATTCAGTTTCCTGAATTTCTGTAGGCGCGGTAATATGATTAACTGTAAGCTCACCTTCGATGTGAGCTCCACCGCCTACGATAAGATTCTTATTAACTCCAAGTGAGCTATCTACTACTACCTGCAGTTTTTCCCGTTGTGATATAGACACCACATCGGCTACGATACTAACCCTATTGCCTCCATCTATATTAACTTCATTACTACTTCCGATATTAACTTGCTCACCTGCTATATTGGTAATACTACCGGATATGTTAACCGGTCCATATGACTTAAGATTTAATCCTCCAGCTCCCACTTGAACTGTATACTTATTGCAAACGTTGAGGGTATAATTACCGCCCGGTAAATCATCTACCTGTACATACTCTATTAAAGGTGTAGGAGCTCTACTGGCAAATACTCCCTCGGGGTGTACTACAATGCTAGATACAGACATCTTACCCTTAGTATCTAGCCTGATAGATCCTGAATCGTTCATCACTAATCCGATAGTTTCGTACTTGTGCTTAGTAATATCGATAATCTGTGAGCCACCGGTACCCATCTGACGTTCAATAGCTGCTAGTGCACTAGTTTTATTAGTTATAACTTGACCTATATTACTTTTCCTACTCTCAATACCCCAATTGCCATCCATTGAACTAGGTGATTTGCCGCTACCTTCACAAGCAGGGCAAGTTTCTCCGAATATCATACCTGACTGTCTGAACGTTCCCCACACAGGTAAAGACTGCGGACCTACTTCGCCGACTGAACCCATGGTGTAGGGACCACCACCCTCTGACAGGGAGAATGAACCTTCCGCGCCGACCTTACCGACTGCATTGTTAAGATTCCAGTAAAATGTTTTGTTCTCTGCACACACCGGGCACGGTGCGTATGAGCCGGCTTGAGTTTGATCAGGAGACGTTAAAGCTAACCCGTTCCGTACTACTGCTTCAGCTCGCTTAATATCAAATAACTGTTTAATATTAGATATGTCTCGAGTTAAATCATACCACTTCTTATGCAGATCGTCTCTGAGATTGCCTACCTTAATGTAAGAATCTCCTTGTATAATACTATCAGATTCACCTTGAATAAAGGTATTACTACCTCCGCGTACGGTACTAAACAAATCGCCTATTACTAGCTTCTGATCGTTCTGAGCTGCAAATTCAATACTAACAAAATTAGTAAATTCCTTGAATGATCCCGAGTAATGAGAAAATTTTATAGATTCTCTTTTATCAGAATTGGTAATCTGTATAGTACCGCCTTTTTGATTTACTACGTACTTGTTTCGGTATGTATCCGTATCAATAGTTCTAGAATCTGCACCAGAGAGCGGTCGGTTTTCAAAATCCCCCGGGTAATCCAGACCACCGTCATCGTAAATAGATGCCCAATCCTCTTTGCCATACGATGCAGCGAAATACACTGGGAAGAGCGGATCACCTGCAGTAAAGAATACCCACACATGAGAACCGACTGCAGGTATTGAGAAAGATCCTTTTGCACTATTGCTATAAACTTCTGGAATGTAGTTAAACGAATACTTGTTTACCTGGTTAGACTTACTCAATGCCGGCTCATTAAATGCGTCGTTTACGCGATACAAGTCGATGTCGTATTTATTACCTGGCTTTTCACCAATACTATCTTGATTTTGCGAGTATTTTGTTACCTTACTAGGGTCTATATTCGCAGTCTTATTATCTGATACAAACGTACCAATATTACTAGTATCGCTGATAGAGCCTACATTACTGCCTCGGTTATATCTACCTGAGGAATTTTCACCTACTAAGGGCGCTGCATATTCTGCCCACGGCAAAACTTGCTTCAACTCTTCTAGAACCGATGTGAGATCCGAGTAGGTATTAACACCGATAAACTTAAACTGCTTATCCTTATTAATGCTATTCCAACCACTATAAACAGAAGGCGAAATAAGAGGTACAAATATTTTAACTCTACCTCTCTTCTGGGGGTCGTTTGTCTGTACGACAATTCCGGTATACATTCCGCTGTATGTTGGATAATTCATGTTAACTCTATTAATATTTACTCATAACATTATGATATGAAACTGCATGCTATTCTCTAGTCCATTTATTACATAAAAAATTGATATAAAATATTTACAATATATGATCTAGTATATATGCAGCATATTCAGGTATATCACGAGTGCCCTATCTCACTATTTCCAGACTCACTCAAATTTTCGGACGGTCAGTATGCGTTGGTACACCTGCTCGATCAAAATGAAGCGTATCGTAACTGGTTTACTACAGTTAACGCACGATACGGAGCTGAAGTACTGCTCGACAACTCTATCTTCGAACTGGGACAGGCCTTCGACAGCGCTCAATATGCCGCCTGGATTCATAAGCTGCAGCCAAACTACTATATTGTACCCGACGTCCTAGAGTCCTCAGCTGGTACAATCGATAGCTTTAGCAAATTTACAGGAACTTACAATGAAATCCCTAATTCAATTAGTAAAATCGGTGTGGTACAAGGTAACACTTGGACCGATCTGGTTAAGTGTTATCGATATATGTCGGAGAATGCTGACTATATCGCTATTAGCTTCAACTATTCATATTACGAGTTCGCTGGGTATGGGGAGGATAAGCTAAGTCTGTGGTGCTCCGGTCGACAGAGATTTATTCAGCAATTAATTGACGAGGGCATCTGGAACTGGAATAAACCCCATCATCTACTCGGCGCCTCGCTTGCGCGGGAGTTTAGATACTATGTAATTAACAATATTCATAATATCCGATCGTGCGATACCTCTAATCCGGTAGTCGCAGCTCTCAAAGGTCTTCGGTATAACGGGGACTTTGGGTTAACAGTAAAACCATCTACGAAGCTCGCCGACTTAATTAATGCACCGGCTAGTGATGATATTCGCGAGCTCGTCACTTACAATACGTCGCAGTTCAAGCGTATCATTAATCGATAATGAGTAAAAATACCCGATGGCTGGCGTTTTTCTCTCAGACGGGTTCAGAGATTAATGCAGTATCTAAACAATTAGGAAGATACCCCGATGCTTGCTTCACTAATAAGGAATCTACCGATGGTATTAATAAGGAGCTAATTAATCATACTCATATCTCCTTCACCTGTAGTAAACCCGTCGCAGAAGATTATTTTAATTATATCGGTAAGTCTTTTAATACTGTGGTGACATTAAATGGCTGGTTAAGAATCATACCAGCCGCTGTTTGTGACCGGTATTATATCTTTAACGGTCATCCGGGGTTTATTACCAAATACCCTCAACTAAAAGGCAGAGACCCTCAGCAAAAAGCAATAGATCTAAAACTACCGACATCAGGCTGCATTATTCATCGAGTCACCTCGGAAGTAGATGGCGGCGAAATCTTATCAGCTCAGGAAATACCGATAAGCCACCTCGAACCTGATACGGTCTTCGCTAAATTGCATGAACTATCAGTAGGTATGTGGACTCAATTTCTATACTCAAAAATTCATGGATACTAATAATCAAACTAAAATAACCGCAGAGATCGAAGCCAAGTACCCTCTAACTTGTGATAGGCTGAAAGAATTAATGACCGAAGAATACGAATTGTTTACTCGTAAGCAATTCGATTACGGTACGAACAATATAACTGTAGGTCAAGATCTTAATGACCCCGACGGTCGTAAAGTAGCGCTATCGGCTATAATTTTCAGAATTAACGACAAGGTTCAGCGACTCGTTAATCTGGTAATTAAACGCGGTATTACGGAGGCCGCTAACGAGCCTGTAGAAGATGCTTTTCGTGATATAGCTTTACTATCTAAAATTGCCTTAATTGTTGACAGTGGTAAGTGGGGCAAGTAATATATCTGTATGTTAATCGCATTTAGCGGATGTCAGAGTAGCGGAAAAACTACCCTATTACAGGAGTGTAAGAAAATGGCGCAGTTTGAAGGCTATATTTTTATTAACGAGGTAACCCGGCGTATCAAGAATCAGTTTGGCGTTGATATCAATAGCGAAGCAGCTAACTATAATTATACACAATCTCTTATAACAGCAGATCATATTAAGAATAGTACGCTGAGCGATGCGGTTCTCGATCGATGTTCCCTCGATGGTCTAGTATACACCAATTATTTATATAATAAAAACAAGGTGTCTCGTTATATATATGAATTTGCCGGTAATGCTTACCTAGCGACCGTACAGAACTATAGCAAGGTATTCTATACTGATCCGTGTATACCTCTCGTAAACGATGGTGTCCGTAGCATGGATATAGACTTTAGAAATGAAATAATAGATATATTTAACGACCATAAAGGCCGCTTTAAGACTATAACAGGTAAAGAGATGATTACTCTAACCGGTACTGTTGAAGAGAGACTTCAGCAGATCAAGAACGTTCTATGATCAAACTCATAGATATACCTATTGGTAATAGTGCACCGCACATAGTTAACGCTATTGTGGAAATACCTAAGGATACTAGCGCGAAGTATGAATACGATGAACCAACTAACCTATTCAGACTCGATAGATGTCTCATCAGCTCGATGAGGTACCCGGTAAGTTACGGCTTTATACCTCAAACATTATCAGAAGACGGTGACCCGCTAGATATTCTTATATATAGCTCTATACCTATCGAAAGAGGTACCCTTGTCGAGTGCAAAATTGTTGGTTGTATGAATATGATCGATAGCGGTATTCACGATTATAAAGTCCTCGGTATTCCGTTATATAATCCAAATAACTACCATGATATAACCGATATTGATAGCATATTTCTACATGTATGCGAGGACTTTTTTCGAAACTACAAGAACTTAGAAAATAAAGTAGTATCTGTTTCAGGGTGGATAAACCGCGTTCAAACAATTAAAGTAATACTTGATGCCAAGTTAAAATATGACAACACTAGATAATACAAACATATCAAAACACCTAGGTAAGACAAGCGCTTATATTAAGCAATATGATCCTTCTCTGTTAGTAAGAGAGCTACGCTCTAGTAATAGAGAGCACCTTGATATATCAGATGATAAACTACCGTTTTGCGGTTACGATGTGTGGAATGCATACGAAGTATCGTGCTTAAATTCGAACGGTTTGCCTATAACTTGTGTTGCTAAAATCACCTACCCTGCAAGCAGCAAGTATATCGTAGAATCGAAGTCATTAAAGCTATACCTTAATTCCTTTAATATGACATACTTTACGTTATATAAGCCGGAGGAAGTTTGCCTCGCCCTCGAATCGATTATAATTAACGATCTATCCGCATATCTCGAGACTAGAGTAACCGTTAAGTTGTTTGACCCGTGTAAGACAATTACTTCATATACTTCAGTTATCGCAGATCTCCCGGAGTATATTACCCTGGAGAGAGCTACTGGTAATATGAGAACAGAGTGTAATATATACAGTGAGTCTCCGGATCTTATTAAGAGTAATGATAATACCTGTAGTACAACTACTCAAAAATATCATTCGTCTCTACTGAAGAGTAACTGCAGAGTAACAGGCGCACCGGACTGGGGCGATGTATATATTCATTATCGCGGTAGTCATACTATAGATAGCTCCTCGCTCTTGAAGTATATTGTTTCATTCAGAGATGAAAATCACTTCCACGAAGAGATCTGCGAGACTATCTACAAGCGCCTGTTTGATAGACTTAAACCCGACGAGTTAATGGTTTGCTGCCTGTATGTACGCCGCGGTGGTATTGACATTAATCCTACCCGAGCAAATAAACCAGAGTTAATATACCCCGTATTTACTAACGCATCTGAGGAGTACTTTAAAACAACTAGACAGTAATCTCTAAAGATAAAAACACCCGTTACAATAAATGTAACGGGTGTTTTTTTGAATAATATTAACCGTTCAACGACCAACCTCTTACATGGTTACCTACAGTTTTAAATTTAGAGTTTACCTTATCACTATCTGTTATAGCTCCATCTATCGTATACATCGGGTTATCTATGGTAGAAGATGCAGTGACAATGACGCTAGTCGTATTATTACCTGATAAACTAATTGATGTATTAAAGAAATTTAAGTCATTAAATTTTATGGTAACCGTAAATCCAGAGGACGAATTCGAGTTTGTAGATGTTGCGATATAACCGTGGAAAGCTTGGTCGCCGAAGATAGACGGATAAAATAGCTTTATTCCAGTGGGGGTGGCGGATAGTAAAGTAATATCACTCGAAGCACCAAAATTAGCTGATAACTTGAACTGGCAAACACTATCATTACCGGATAAAGGTGGTGTCGCCAGTATGGTTTCTGCTGAAAGCGTGTAGGTAACAGTAACACTTCTAGGGGCGGTTGCAATAGTGTAAACTTGAGAATATGCGGTTACCGGGACATTAACATTATATGTTCTTGACATATAAATACTTATTCTTCCAAATATCCTTTTCTCTAAGAAATTTGATATTATATTATCTCTTTTTACATAAAAAAACCGCACTGCAAATTGCTTCGCAGTGCGGTTTGTGATCTACAGATTTAAGATAGCCTATACTATCAGAAATAAACACTCTGTGTGCCAGGCGTAAACGCTTGACCGAGGTTCTTGAGGATGATAACGTGGTAATACAAGTTAGCACCGAAGATGTTGTCAACAACGCCGTAGCGCGTTAACATTCCCACACGAGGTGAGAAGTCGTTCGGACCAATTGTACGTTGTACCATAACCGGGATATACGGGCAGTAAATAATACCTGTATCGTAGAACTCAGGTCCTTTGTAGCCCAAGAGGGCGTACTCAAGACGAGAGGTACGAGTATAGGTACCGTTCGATGCCGGATAGTTCGGTCCTGTGAAGTTGCCACCGGCATTTGCTTCGAACTGAGCTTCCGTACGAGTATCACGGTATACGTTGAATCTTCCACCGAGAGTTCCAACTTTTGCGACTCCGACGGGCTGCGTATTGACGTTACCTTGGACTGGGGCCCACTGAAATTCAGGGAGCATTTCCAAGATCGCACAAACACGAGGTGTACCAACAATAAAGTTGGCGGCACCACGACGATTGCGCACGGCGATACGGTTAGCTTCAATTATGAGTCTCTGATAGAAGTCACGGTTTCTCTCAACTAGCCAGCGACCATCAGCGGAAGCAGGTGACCAGATAGAATATCCGGTATTTAGACCTCCGTTGAGTGCTGTTTGGATCATTCTGATGATCATTTCACGGTCGATTTCGGCCTGAAGTTCATACGACATTGCATTCGTAAGTTCAGAATCGATATCGATACCGTTCATGTTTTTCAGATCTTGTTCCAACTCGACTGACCAGCGAGCCGCTAATCTACGGGTACCAGCTTCAACAGCTGTCTTCTCGAAGGAAACAACCATTTGCGGAATGTTGCTAGTTAACTCAAACTGGCTGAGTAACTGAGCGACACCCGTATCTTGGGTTAACAACGAGAAGTCACTGTTACCTGATAGCTGGCCACTGGACGTGCCAGTGTACCGCGTATCAAGGAACTGATATCCTAACTCCGGATTAGCAGAAAGGGCGTTGCCTTGCGGACCAGCATATTGCCTGGTAGAGCTGGCATCGAGCGACCCTGACTGATAACCTAGAGAAGTAGGCTCATATTTGTATCGAAGAGCAAAAGCAAGACCAACCGGACCACTCATGGGCTGCACACCAACGATTTCGTTAGTGATAAGCTCAGGGAATGTACGACGAATCATCGGAATAAGAATTTTCGGAAGACGATAGTCACCGGGCGCATACGCGCTGTCATTCTGAGACGGGAACTGGTTGCCATAGGCACCCTGACCGCCAGCTGAGCCAAAGACTCCGCCGCCGTTAGAGTTGGATGCTTCTGTGCACCACTGCTCCTGATTCTCAAGAAGGATAGCTGTATTTAACCGGGTATGATCATCTTCAATTGCACGGACATTATCAGAGCTGTATTCCAACACGGGTTTCCACTTCTCTAATAGCGTCTTAGCGCGATTCTCACTGATGTACGCTGTTGATGGACGAATTGATTTCATATGCTTTTTCTCCTATTTAACTGTCAAACCTTATATTTTTTAAAAAATATAATTATCTATTCAGGTTATTAACTAACCTCATTTACAACTGACTAATACTTCCTAAGTTCTCCTAGGTAAGTATTAAATGCACCATCTAGTTCAACACTCTCCTCAATAAGAGGCGGCATCTCGGCATCTGCAGAAATAGTCTGCTGTGAAGCCTGTTCGGTTAGAACATCTAGGGTTTCTTGCTCGTTTTTATCATACAACCCGAGAATATATTCAAAGTTTTCTGCAATATACTTAGGAGACTTGCTCTTAAGCATTCTTTGCATATAACCTTTCTTATTCTCCTCGAGATTGGAGATATTTTTTTCAACTAGCAAATTGGCTTTAACGGAATGAACAGACTCCTCGAGCTGCTTATTCTTACTTTTAAGTTCTCTAAGAGACTCAGATAACTCATCGATGGTCTTCTTCCCATCAAGAACTGCCTCTCTAATAGATTCTTGCGCCATCGCCTGATCTACAGCAAGAATCTTCTTTACCTCTGCAAGAACCATATTGGCTCTCTTGTTGCTTACAGCTGCCTGAATAGAGGCTGTAGGGATCTTCTCTTCAAGATATAGATCCATATACTTACTAAGAGTACCGACAACATCATTCTTAAACTTACCGGCTTCGCTATTTAGAGCCTTTTCATACCCTTCGACTACTCTGCGAAGTTTATCAGTATGATTAATATCAATAGCCTCGACAACGCGATTTAGCTTAATTGCGTGATCCTTGTCTATAGTAGACACAAGCTTCTCGAGTTTGTTGGCGTAATCGTTGTCTTGCTCGATTAGAGCTTTTTCAACATGAATTTTAATCTTCTCACCGACAGCAGTATCGAAAGACTGCTGGATGGTGTTAAGTGTGGCTTCTGTTAGAAGATCCTTAGTGGCTTCTTTAAGTAAAGTCTTAATATCCTGGCTCATGGTCTTATAGTAGGTTGCTAATTTTGGCCTTTATGCGGCGATCAATTTCGCGTTGTAAATACTTATCTGCAGTACTGTAATTTTTTTGCGTAATCTGGTTAATAAAATGATAAAGGTTACTCTCCTTTACACTTTTTGTCTTTTTAACACTCTTAAACCTGCGTTTAGCAGTGTTTTTATGTTTTCTCACAACTTCTTCTTCGTCATCTGACACTAAGCCGCCAAGTCCTCCGAGAGCTCCACCTGCAGCCGCGCCTACGGCTGTTCCGAGGACGGGTATTG
>Ga0222712_10004871_pt1 | contig 13841 bp, 21 predicted proteins | sample C33_657DmetaG_FD_165043 | JGI IMG/M metagenome (GOLD analysis project Ga0222712, IMG submission 165043) | Estuarine water microbial communities from San Francisco Bay, California, United States - C33_657D | ecosystem: Environmental > Aquatic > Marine > Unclassified | place: USA: California...
ACCTGCGCCACAGATGCGACTGGGCGAGACAGCGTGAATGCGGTCGTACTACCGTTACCACTGAAGTAATCAATGGCTGGGGTGAACGCCTGTGTAGTCGAAGTATTGCCTATGTAGCTCATGTGATGTTCAGTACAGAAGTAACTACGTCAATAGATGATGCTGTAGAAGAAACAACTTTCAGCACATCGCTAGTAATCAACACAACCTTTTGATCGCCACCCACAATAACCAAAGAACCACCCACAGGCACTGTTGCTCCTTTAACTAAGTAGTAATCAACCGCTGATCGGGTGAAGTAAGCATCCACAGTTACTGGACTACTTGTGATGTTTGCACAAGACATTCCAATCACTGTAGTTTGTGTTGATGCACCAATGGTTACAACCGTGGCAGCAGATGTGCCTACCGATTTGTTTCCGTAAGAGGTAAATGTATTTGCCATGTTTTATCCTAACGCGATTGCGAGAGCTACTGCCGTTCCCGCTGGGTCTACCTGAAGGTTTGTCTGTGCGCCAGCCACTGTTGTAGCGCCTGTACCGCCGTTGGCTATTGCTACTGTTCCGGTTACGTTTGCTGCAGTACCAGTAGTGTTTTGGTTAAGCGTAGGTACGTCTGACGCAACTATTGCTGTTAACGAAGTAGCAGTACCGTTTGATCGTAAGTAGTATCCAGCAACTTGAGTACCTGCTAGGGCAGTTAGCGCAGCAGCTTGTGTGGTCTGACCTGTACCGCCGTTAGCAAGAGGAAGTGTGCCTGTAACACCAGTAGAAAGCGGTAGCCCTGTAGCATTAGTCAGAGTACCAGAAGCAGGCGTACCTAACGCCCCTCCCGATTGATACTTGTCTGTGTTTAGGTTGCTAAAGTTTGTATCGACCTCCGTGTTGGTCAACGGAGACCCTTTAACCGAACGAAGAACGATGGTTGACATTAACTAATCCTTAGCTGACAGTGATTGTCCAAGTGATGCTCATCGCATCAGCTGCGCCTTTATTGACAACTGAGAACACTGTGCGGCAAAGCATTGTGCCTGCGCTAGACGCGTTGAATACGCCTGCTTCAGTAACAGCGCCTGTACCTGTGCCAGCTGGGAAGCTTGCTACGTATGTAACTACGTTGGTTGCGCTTGTGCCACTTGTCAGTGCTACGCGTGAGCCAGAGATGGCAGTCTGCAATGCAGTGTCGCCAACAGCAGCTGCTGTAGTTCCAGTTCCAAGCTCCATCCAGCCCATAACGGTAGACGCAACGCCAACCATACGAGAAGCAATGAATGTCTTGCCTGAAGTGACAACTAGGTTCTTAATCTCACGGGAGTCCTTCACGGCTCCGTCTGCGCCGATGATGTCGATCTTGACGTCACCGGTAATTTTGATGCTATCGTTTACCATGAATTACTCCTGCTTAAAAAGTTCTGTAGTCCCCGACGTAATCTTCGGCGAAATAGGTCAGATCACAATATCCTTGGGATATTAATGTACCACTGTCGGCCAAAGAAAGCGAGTCTGAAAGCCCCTTATCGTTCGATACGACAGAGCTGTCCGAGGTTGATACTATGTTGTTTGTGTAGTCTGAAAACGACCATTCGGGGCCATTTGCATCAGACAAGTCGTTCAATGCAAAAGAATCAGATAAAGCCTTACTTATTGACTGAGCAACCGTCTCACTTGTAGTGAACGTATCTGAATAGGCTGGGCTGACAAGAAGCGTTTTTGCATCTGCCAAACTAGCCGTATCAGCAAAATCACGGATAAAGATTAGAACCGTTACAACACTATCGCCCATCGTGGCGGTGTCAGCTATGCCTTTGTCTGTACTAAATGCTTGCGAGTCATCTAATGCAAACGAATCTGCATCGGCTATTTTACTTGTGGTTAGTGCAGTTGCATCAGCAACGCTAAAGACATCGGTTGTGTATTTGAACCGGCCTGTTGTATCTAGATACGCGCTTACAGCTAAGAGAATGTAGGCAACTTCAGCTACAGGGTAAACCCTAGTAAGACCTACTACTGGAACAACCGTGGCGACGCTCGCCCGCAGTTTTACCGAAGCAACTGCCGCAGAAGTGCTATTGCCGGTGATTCGTGCGACCATTAAAAGTCACTCCGCACCTTGAACTTCAGTAGGTCATATACGGTTTGAATTTGGCCGTCAGCAAATGTGATCTGAATTTCGCCTTCATAGTCCCCAGCGTCACCAGTCAACATCTCAGGAGCAGAAGCAGGGTAGAACGCAACGACACCATTAGCACCGTCAGTTACTGTTCCGGTCACAGTGGCTTGCAATGTTGTAGCACCAGCAGCGCGGAACTTCAAAAGAACCGTAGCCCCAGTAATGTTAATAGCCGCACCAGAAGTGTCGTCTGTAATTGTGCACACCAGCGCTGGGCGGGTGTCGTCTTGAACAAGTTTGATTTTGTCGCTCATACGAACCTCTGGAATTCTATGTTCACTGCCGTACGGGTCAGTCCTTTGTACACTCGTGTACGAACTTCACCGATTGCGTCGTAAAACCTCTTGGTGTATTCCATAGAAGTCTTCGGATCGTAGTAAGGCTGATTAGGTGTATTGTATAAACGGGCGCGTGCGCCGAAAGAAATGTATTCTAAAAAGCGTTCGAACAACTCTTCATCAACTGTAGTTGACGACCTTTTTGGGGCGATAGCGGCTTTGACTTTTAGCTTGTTTGCTTCAGTGATGATTGGTTTAGTGACTAAACGAACCTCACCTGCGCGGGGGCGAAAGTAATAGTAAGGGTTTCCACTTAGGTCTTCCCAGTTAGACGTACGGTAAATCTGATTAAGTTCTTCTTGTGACTTAGGGATCAATAGTTGATCACCATAGTACGCTTGCATAACCTCAACAACTTTGTAGTTGCTGTCGTTAGCGTCTAAGTCGTAATTTCCAATGTTCTTGATTCCTGTAATTGGGTCAAGACTTTCTTGTATGTAGTGTGTTTTTTCGCAAAACTCGATACACGAATTGCGAATAGCCTGCACCGCCACGACTTCGGGTACGTCTTGCACATAAGGCATGACTTCTGGCAAAAAGACTTCGTATGAAACTGCGGTCATTGTGCGCTACCTCGTATAGGCGGATTACGCGGGCCAAGGGCCTGTGTTGGGCTATTTGTAACCTCAGACTGGTTTTTACCTTGAACCGCAGCAACAAATGTTGCCATGTAGCTTTGAGACAATGCGACGCCCGGAGCGTATTCAGCATCTTTACTGCAAGCGCGATACAGAATGTAGTCAACCAGTGCGGATTGAAAAACATCAAAAATAGGAATGGGTTGCGTTTCTAAAGTCAAATCAGCGGGCTGTGCCGAGTAATTCAACTCAATGTACTGCGTACCCGTATTAGGCGGGTAAACATAGAAAGCTGTCTGATCTTGGTCAGTGTAAATATAGTTACGGACTTCGGCAGTCGCCGTGTCTGTATTCCAGTAGGGGTTAAAACTGTCCAAAATCTCACGTGAGATAAGACGAATTATCCGACCGGGGGTAGTCCCGTTGGTTCCCAGATTTCGATAAACAGACAGCAATAGCCATCCGTCTGTAGGGATAGACTGGCGGGTACCCGCCACCAACTGCTTTGACACAGTGGTGGAGGAAGCGCTCGGCTGAATGGTTACGATTTGGCGCAATCCATCGTTGAGCCACGAAAGTAATTCGGCTCGAGTCCAACGGATGTTGGTCAAGTCGATTAACTGAATCGAAGCTTTATCAATAATGGTTTTCGCGGTTACCGTACCCATTTTTGCCTTACGGTGTTACTGCCAACGCAGCGACAATGGCAGGTACTTGTGTACCAGACCATGCGCCTTGTGTGACTAAGTTTGCTTGAGTAGCTGTACCAGCATCTAAACCTGTAATTGCCAATGCCTCGGTATACGAGAAACCAGCAGTCACAAGACCGTCGATGTTGGAGGTAGTGTCCTCAAGAACCACCTGCTGTGCTTGTGGCAAAGATAAGCCACTTGCGATCAAGTCGTCAAGAATTGCCATAGCGATCTCCTAAGGTTGAAAAGGTAGGGGTTTCCCCCTACCAGCGATTAACCTGCAGCGACCAACAGTGCCAAACCGTTTGCTTGTGCGACTTGTGTGCCGTACACGTTCAGACCACGGACCAAGGTGCCGAAGTCGTTAGGGTTCTGCAAGCTCTCAACTTTAGCGATTTGTGAAGCGAAAGTGATGGCAGACTTGTGACCAGCGAGCACAGCGTGACGCTTAACTGCAGAAGCAGAAGCAGCATCAGTACCAGTATTTGGGTTCATCCAAGTACGGCCAGCTGCACCACGTGGTACCAAGTTAGATACATACACAGTGAAGCGGTCGATCATACCGATCTTGCCGTTACGCAAAACGCTAGAAGAGTCACCCATAAACTGGGCTTGAGCCAAGTTTGATTGCATCAAAGTTTGACGCTCTGTTGGGGTGATGATTAACCAACGATCGGTCTCAGGCACATTGGCTTCGTCCAACACGCTAGACAAAGCAGTGATGCTTGACAGAATATTAGAAGCAGTCAAAGTGATTGCGGCAGTATCAATACCGAGGTTATATCCACCAGAGATCGCACCAGCGGTAGCGCCTTGGTTAGAAGCAGAACCTTGGTTAAAGTTCGTGTACAAGATGTCCTTGTCGATGTTGATCTTCATCTGCATTGCTGCGTCGTTGGTGAACATGTCCATCAACTTAGGCTTTGCTTGGAGTTCCAACACGTTGTTGACGTTGACACCGAAGTACTTACCCTTATTGATCACCAAAGTGATTGTTGAAGGAGCTGGAACTTCATAAGCCAAGTTTTGGCCAACAGAGTAGCTGTTGATTGTGATCGAAGGGATCGTGTTGATAATGACGGTATCACCCATGCCGGTGATGTCGCCTTGCCAGTCGGTGTTAGCGATTTCGCCGAACACTGTGGCTGCATAGAACTTCTGAGCCAACTTACCAGACCAGAGGGCTGGAATGAAGGAACCAGAATATGCGGTGCCTGAATAGGCTACCTGACCGCCGGGGGTGTTAAAGCCACCGGAGTTAATGGGATACGCTGCTGCTGCGGTAATTGTAGACATGGAGGTCCTCTTTGTTAAAAAACGGTTTGGTTACCGCCATGTCTGGGGACGCTGCTTAGTAGCGAATACGTCCTTCCGTTGTGGCGGCATGGATATCTTTTTCAATCTGCACCGCTTCTGCTTCGTCAATGAACCCGCGTCTCCATTCGGTGTAAAACGCATCTATATCCTGTTGGCTATAAATACGCTTGTCTACGTTTGGATTCGTAGGAGCTGGCGACGTACGCGAGCGGGTCGGTGCTACTTGACTCTGAAGATTAGGTCTGGCTTGCTGATTTTGTGCAGGCGTAATTGACTTCTTGTACTGGTTGAAGATGTTGGCCGTGCGTGTGGCATCCAGTGCTTCATACGCGTTTGTTAACGCATACTGGCGTGGCATACCGTAAACAGGGTCTACTTCTGCTAACCAATTCAAGAAACCTTGGTCTACATTGAGGACTTCCCAATCTGGCACCGCATTTGTCAAAGCAGACTCATAGCGATCTTTATCAGACACTACTTGTCGCTCAGTTACGTTGCCTAGTTTGCCCTTCAATTCATCAATCTCTGCGCGTAGCTGGGCTTCAAGGTCACGGTTACCCGCTAGTTTTTGCTCAGTTGCTCGCTCGATCAAATCAATCAGATCAGAACCAAATGCTTCTTTGTCTTGTTCAGTGATAAGAGTCTTTGCCGGGGCCGGACTAGGTTGCGACGTCTGCGCTTTAGCTATTGCGTTTTCTGCTATAAGTTGTTTGATTTGGTCATTCAACTCACGCGTCTGCGCGTATAGCCGTGGCACTTCAGCATCAAACTTACCTTTCAGAGAATGGTAGCGTTGCTCCCATGTTTCTTCAGGCACCGCTGGCTTCGGTTCGGGCTCTTGCGAGATCGGTTGCGGCTGTGGTTCAGGTGCAGGTTGAGGGTCTGTAACTATTGGTTCACCAGTGTCTGGGTTTACAGGTTGGGTTCCATTTAGCTGCGCTACAAGCGCGTCAGCGTCATCAATTTGCTGTTGAACAGCACGTGGCAATGCCATATCTCTATCTCCTTCGCTCCGACTACGCTAGGCAGCTCCAGTTACGGTCTGCTACCACATCGCTTACGGTCAGCTACTACGTTTAAATTTTGATCGTTTGCTCCGACTTTACGGTCTGCGAACTATCTGCGAAGTTTAGTTAACAAAGTGCTACCTGTGTCAACAAGGTCAAGGATATCCTTCACCTGCAATGCGCGGCCCTGAAGCCGACACATTTCATCTTTATCTTTTGACTCACTCAGGCGCTGAAGCGTATCTGCGTGAAGCAATTGCAAGTATTCTACCAGTGGTTGAAACTCTTGCGATTTTAATAGTGTAAAGCAACGAGCGTGTCGCTCGTCAACTCGCACCATTTATTTGCACATTCCGTCAGTCTTTGCAGACTCTTGAGCAACTTCTGCTCCGCCGCGTTTGCCTAAGTTGATGATGTTGCCATCATTGCCGCCTGCACCTTGTGATGCTGGGCCTTTAGACATGCCGTCGGTCTTGGCAGAGTTTTGAGCGTACTCTTTAGAGCGCTTCTCGTTTGGGTTTACTGCTTGCATGGATTTACTCCTAGGTTGATGCGATTATGTACAACATTTTACAGTTGTCAAGAGCCAACTCCGCTCATTGGTGCGAAATTGTTAGTCACCGGAGCGCCATTCTCTAATGTTGCACCGGGTCGCGCGTTGGGTGGGGTGCCACCAGATTGCGCTTGTCCGTTTTGCTGAGCCATCTCCAACTGCTGTTGTTGCATAGCCGCTTGCTGTTGAGCCTGTGCCATACGAGCCTTAATGATCTCGATGGGTGGCACGATATTGTCTGGGTTGAGATCAAGGGTCTTAGCAGACTGACGTAGGAGCTCTGCAATGCCTTCCACGCCCACAATCTGCGCGGTCATGGGGTTAGACAGGGCAATCTGCAAGAACTGAGTCTGACGCATCTGAGCTTGTTCCTTAACGAGCAACGATACAGCTCCGCGTGCAACGATGTTTACGTCGCCCTTCAGGTCTGGATCATCTCCGTAGCGCATGTTGTAGAAATACAAACGCTCAATGGCTAAGCGAATCACATTCTCGTCGATAGACGCAATCACCTGCTTGATGGCTTTACCAGCGTTGGACATGAGCATGCTCATACCTGAGGCCGTACGACCTGCGCCAGCTGCGGCGCTATCGCCAGTCATATATCGGGGTATACCCGTATATTCATCAGCCAATACAGAGAATTTCTCATACACAGCCATCAACTCTTGAGAGAGTGAGCTAGGCTGGAAGAACTGCATAGGAGCTGCACCACCGGCCATTGGGTCAGAAGTAACTTGCCATACTTTCCAAGGGAACATCTGTGTGATGTTCTCGCCCTGTGGTAAGCGATCAATGTTGTAGACCACCTGCGGACCCGAGGCGATCGACATGTTGTTTACTAGCGAACGCGCGGCAGCGTTACAGATATCTTGTGTATCCCTACAGAGATCAGCAACAGAGTTACCCCAATACGCTCCCGGAACTTCTTCATATGATGCCTTGTAATACGGTTTACGACCCAGTGGGTCAGGATTTAAAACAGCTTTAATTACCCAGTGGCCGATGACCCATGCTTCAATCGCATAGTCCATCAACGGATCAGGAATTTCATCTTCGGTCATGCCCCAGTCGCGTAACAACTGGCCTTGCACGTTGCCCCAAAACTGAAGCGCATCAATCAATGCCGATGGGTTTTGTTGCACACCCATTGTTGATTTGCCTTCAGCAGCGGCCTTGTTCATGTCGACATAAATCCAGTCACGCAGACCGCCTTTGCCGTACTCTTCAAGCACCATGCGAATCGCGCCATCGCTGTAACCTTCAACACCCATCAGAGCTTGCAAGTCACTACGTTGTAGTTTATGTCTCTCAATCAATGAACCATCGTTGACATCATTTGCATCTGCTGCAGGATAAATATTAAATGGATCAACGCGTTCCCACTCGAGGCACAACTGATCTTGTACATCAATCTGATACTGGCCATCTTGTGTTGGTACCCACTTCATCTTAGGGCGTTTACGAACAACTGGCCCCTTGATAAACGCCGATGGGAATGTTGTGATGTCGTCTAGGAAATCACTAAACGCTTTGCTCCAACCGCCTTCTTGCAACTGGTCAGTCATCTTGACTTCCATGCGTTCTGCGGTGCGAGTAGCCATGTCTTTCAAGTGAGACATAGCCATATCTTTCATCTCTAACAAACGCTCACGCACTTGCTGATCTGTAGGTGGTTGCCCCATTGCGTACAACTGCTCAACTTCTTGCTGAGCCTGCTGCATGATGCTCTCGACTTGGTTTGGTGGAATGTCAGGAATCGCACCGGGCTTGATTGTCCAAGGCTTATCGTCAGAAGAAGTTACCAGCGTATCGCGCAACCAGCTCGATGCTGCACGGCATTTGTTCGATGTCAACATCATGTAGATGGTGGAACTGCCCTGCTCCCGAAGCTGAGCGAGCTTATCGGGATCGTACTCTCCGCGCCGCGCGCGAACAGACTTCAACATTTTGATCTCAGATGTCTGCTGTTTTGCAAGCATTGATGACATCCAAGTTTTACGAATATATCCAGCTAGTGCTTGAACAACAGGCTGAGAGTTCTGCTGCTGCGCCGCCGTTCGCTGTTCATCCTGCAACGCTTTCAACGATTTGATAGTGACCATACCACCCGTGGTAATCGTACCCGGGGCGTTCGAATTCGTAATGTTCAAACCTAATTGCATATGTGCGTCACTTTGTACATTGGGAGTATATGGGGGCCGAGTCTACTTTTAAGTCCACACGTAGTCAACTCGTTTTACTTCGACGGCCTTACGGGACCACGCATCGCCTGTGACGTTTCCATCAGCGTGCAGACACGCGTACTGATGGGCATCTGCAATGTGTGAATGGGAATTCTTCTCGGGCTTATCGTCCGCTTCCCCATTTTGCCTGATTTTATACCTATATCCACCACGCAGTGCAGCAATGAGGTGTGTACAGCACGGATCAATCAAATGACCCGGCTTGCCATCTACCGTACGTGTTAACAACTTATCGACTGCATTAACACGTGCTACAACGCTGTTGGACTTAGCTGAAATGACCCGAAACCCCTCGGCTCTGAGGATGTCAAACACGCTTCGCTCGTCAGTCTGCGCTCTCTGCTGACCAGCCGGGTCGCCCACGATAAGAACATTCATCCCCGGAAAACGGTTAGCCAGTAGAGGTTTAAGTTTCTCACGACAGAAACGTAGCGTACCCATACCCTCTGAGACCAAGTCAGCGAAGGTAAGAAATCGTCCTTGGGCGTCGATCTGATTGATTGAACATGCAGGCGTGAGTCCAAAGTCCATCCCGATGATGAGTGGGTGTGTCTGGAGCTTGATGTGGTTGAGGGTCTGCTTGGCAACGTGTGTATCTCGGTCAAATGCCCGAAACACTGGCTGGCCTGAGAGGGATTTCCCGAATTTTCCGTGGACGTAGACATCAATCCAATCCTCCGATTTACCTTCACACAGGTTCTCATAGTACCCGTCTGGCAAGTATTGCACCCAGTCCGCCTCTTGGGATAAACCCGATGGCTGGATCGTTACATGCATGTTGTCCGTCGGGTCGGCCAGCATATTTTCCCAAAACGTATCAGCGTCTGGCGGGTTAGTCGCGCCCCACACCTTGTGCACCTGCTTGCCGTTGTCGTCGCAAGCACCCACACCGTTCATCGTTTTGTCCGGATAGCGTCCCAAACGGCCCGTGAGCGCGTTGTAAATATCTGGGTTAATTTCTCTAAACTCATCCATGACACCAAAAGTAAGCTGTAGAGAAAGCAAGCGACGCACGTCATTAGCATCATCAAGACCACGAAACAAGATTTCACATTCAACATCATCAAACTTAAGAATAAATTTTGAGTTGGTTTTTTCAAGGATACCTGCCTCTTGGTCGGGGAACCACTTTAAAAAGTCCGGTATGGTCGTATCCCACAGCATCTGACGGGTGTTACGAATCACAGCACAGCGACTACGCCGTATGCCGTCCGGACTGGCTTTTACTTTCGCTGCCTCGTAGCCGATCTTAATGAGCGACGCCGTTGTCTTTGTCGAGCCCACGGGACCCACAATGAAATTGGCAAACTTGGTCGATGTAAGAAACGGTACCACCGAGATGGGTGGTGTGTAGACTAGGTTAGCCATCTATGGTGATCGGCGTAGGTGCCGCCGCTTGTGGTATGTTGATCGTGATACTAAATTTCGGTGCAGTCTGCGCAGATGGGTCCACGGCCTTCTTGTCTGGTTTTAACCCAGCAACGTCCACTAAGCTATTGAAAACACTCAGTTTTTGCAAGATTGAGCTGTCGTTACTTATGGCCTGCTTGAACATCTGGGTCATCATCTCTTCAGCCATGAGTCCGGCTTTGAGTCTGAATGTCATGCCGTTGCGCTCGAACTCTGCCCGCTGGTTCTGAACTGCATGTATGAAAGGCGGCCACTGCTTGAGCCGCTCCCACTTCTGATCCGTAAAACCAAACCGTGCCGCTATATGGTCGGGGTCTTCCAACCCCGCCGCACACTCCCAGACTAGCTGGGGTGGTACGTCCAATGTGACATGGGCTTCTGTCGCGCTCGGTGAGAGCGCGAACTCAGAATGTTCAGCATAGTGGCTGATGTCGTCAGTCATTTCTTCTCACCCAACTTGTTGGTATAGACCGTCAAGACTTTGCGGATGATCTCCGAAATGGTCAAGCCAGAACGATGCGCTTCTTGACGCAAGGCTTCTATAACGGAGTCGGGCAGGAAAAAGTTGTAGCGCTTCATTTCTTCTTTGCGGTCTTAGCCGATTTGATGAAGTCTTGTTTTGTAGGCGCACCCTTGCTGCCAACTTTTCGCATCTTCTCGCCAGAGCCTTCGGCTATACGCTTTTGCTTGGCATTGATGTTGGCATACAAACCGGGCTTCACTTCTTCATGCCCTTTTTCATAGGCTTTTCAAACTTGGCTTCGGCTTTAGCGTATCCAGCTTTGGTGGGATATGCCTTCTTCTCAGCGGCCTCTTCCTTCTTGGATTCTTTGCCTTTGAACAGGAACGCAGGTTTCTTGGTTGCCATGATGGGCTCCGGTGAAGTTAATGACGTGTGTATGTTAACGCCAAAAAGAGGTGTGTCAAGTGCAGTAACGGGTAAGAAGCTCGCCTGCCATTTCGTTGAGCCTTGGTTTGAAAATCGGAAAACAACCAAGTCCTTCATCCCCGTTGCGCCGATTTAACAACTGCACTGGACAAGTATAGTTTTTTGAGATTTCTATACATGAAGTGGGGGATATGTATAACGTGTGGCAAATGTATGTATGTTGGTAAAAATTAGGCCTTGTTATGTGCGGCATAGGTAAACAGGCCAGGCCCCCCCTTCGGGCGTGTCCCTCCCCCCTCCCCTTGTCGGGTCAAAACCATATATGCAAGATGGTGCAAATCATCTTGTCGGGTGCAAACCCTTGATGGAAGAACCGATATCCTGTGTGAAATAACGCGAACAATCGGGTGACGGGTAGGTGTTTGCCCATAGCCAGAAATACGCTGGTGGTGGGGTCAATGAAGCCGAAGTCACGCAAATAGTTGCACGCCAACAGGTCACGCTGGGCTGGGCATCATGTTGCAAACTACTCAGTAGAGGTAATGGGTTTGTTTTAAACCCGCCAAAGGTTTCAGTACCAAGGTGTATATCGGAGATTGACGAGTCTCACCAACAAAAAGCCGTTGCGCCAACAACATGGGGCGCAAATTCCATGCAACCGAATTCAATCACTCACTCACTTGGAGATTATTATGGACAAAAATCAAATCGTTAAGAACATCGGTGCTATTGGTCGTGCTTCACAAAAGTTGACCAAAGACATTCAACTCACAGCCGTGGGTTGTATTGAGCACGCTGTTATTCATGGTGACATCACATTGTGTGACCAGTTAGTCGATGCCTTGGGCAAAGCGATGCGTAAAGCGTCACTGCGTGCATGGTTTGAGAAGAACGGCCCGATGTATTTGCCCAAAGGCAAGGACAAATTTGCTTTTGACGCAGACCGCCGTGGCACATGGTCACAAGACCGTGAAGACACTTTGTTGGCTACACCTTGGGAAGATGCCAAACCCGAAGACCCTATCGTTAGCGTGTTCGATGTATCCGAAGCATTCGACCGCTTCATGAAGCGTATCGAGTCGCAAGTTAAGGACGCTAACATCACAGTTCGCAATCGTGAACTCATGGAGTTGCTTGGTCAACAAGCGGCTATCTACCATGCCGAGCAAGTGCTCAAGTCTCGCGTTGACACACCTGCCGACGCGAAGTAACTAAGGGTAGGGGCGCAAGCCCCGCCCCTTTTTTGCGCGCACCTATCACGCCTCATAGTCCAAGCATCGGAGCCACATCATGCGTATCCATCTCGTGCCAACTGGCACAATGCCCCAACCAATCAAGCGCGACAAGTTCGTGCCACTTAGTTTGCCACTGCGCACAACCAGCGGACCAGCACAGCGTGCGGGTGTCAGCCAAGCATCAAGTTACTCAAGCATACCCATCTTTGGGTTCAATGGTAGCCCAATGCGTAGCGGTGGCACCAACGGAGACAAGCACATCATCAGCCGACGCAATGTATCCAAGTTCACGTAAGTGAATTTGTTGGCGTCCAAATCAGCAAATTCTCCAGCAAATTCAAAAAATGGCTTAACCATGCGGGTTTGCCAAGGGGAATTTGTGAATTTGTGAATTTGTTATATATATTTAGTCAGAAAAGGTTATGAGATAGTGTGCTAATGCACTATGCGCAGAGGTGTGTATACCATACACACAATCACATTATCGCGTAACCCGTCTGACCCTCCAGAAAATCGCACAATTTCACAAATTGAGTATTACTTTTGGAAAAAACCTAGGATTCATGCGGGTTCCCATGTAGTACTCAATTTGTGGTGTTGTTCCCTCAAAACACCACTTTCGCAAAAACTGTACGCAAATACAGTATCTACATACACACAATCGCCACACCTACTTCTGCCTATGGCAGAAGTGTACCACAAGGTTTGATGTATGTATACATACATCTGCCACACCAATTAGGTGCCTAGCCTATAAATGCATAAAGACAGTCTAGGTTAAATGCCAACCCAAAAGTGGGAGCAGCCTATCCTAACGAGCCAGTGTCTCTGGCTAGTGTGACCCGCACGATGAGAAGTAGCGTGACTGCTACGGGTGGTTTGGGAAAGGACGCAACTTAGCAATAGGTTGTGGGAATCTACCCCTATGGAAACATAGCCGTTAAACCGAACGGACGTTGGCAACACGAGAGTCCCCCTTAGTCGGGAAGCGGGTGGAAGGAACGCAAGTTCTAAATTACCGCCGTAAGGGGGAAGCATTTTTAACTCACTAACTGAAAGGGTAAACCCTATGTCTTTGATGTACTTAGTCATTCCCAACACAAGCGATAACCCCTTGGACTTTATGGCCGAGGACGAGTTTGTGCACCAATACGACCCAACCAATGACGAGATAACCGAATCATTGGATGATGCAATCAACGCCAAATATAAGGACATCTATTCATGAAACCTATTCACTACGTAATAACCACAATACTTGCCTGTGTGTCATTCACCCTTGGCTGTTTAATTGATGGTGGATATCTACGCGATGTCTGCTTCTTTTATTCAGGCTGTGCATTCTCCATTGTCGGTATGTTCTTATATGCCGAGTGGATGTAGGCACCTATCACGCTTCACAGTCTA
>Ga0222712_10004872_pt1 | contig 13838 bp, 13 predicted proteins | sample C33_657DmetaG_FD_165043 | JGI IMG/M metagenome (GOLD analysis project Ga0222712, IMG submission 165043) | Estuarine water microbial communities from San Francisco Bay, California, United States - C33_657D | ecosystem: Environmental > Aquatic > Marine > Unclassified | place: USA: California...
CAAGACTGCGATCTGGTAGTTACTGGATGGTATCCTGGCGAGGGAAAGAGAGAAGGATTTATCGGAGGATTTACTTGTATGGATTCTTCAGGAGAATATCAGGTTAAAGTCGGATCAGGATTTACAGAACAGGATTTAATTGAACTCTCTAAGAACCCTAATGATATAATAGGTAAAATCGTTGCTATTCAATACAATGTTCCTATTGAGGACAAGAATGGTAACAAATCACTTTTCTTACCTAGATTTATTGAGGTTAGAAATGATAAAACAGAGCCAGAAAATTTAGTAATAAGATTTAACAAGAATAAATGATTAATTCACTTTTAACAGAAAAACTCAGACCTAAAAAATTAGAACATATGATTCTTCCACAGAGAATCAAGGATGTTTTTAAAAACGGTTTACAACAGAACGTTTTACTTACAGGATCCCCAGGATCCGGTAAAACCTCTTTAGCAAAAATTCTTTCGGAGAATTCCCCACGGCTCTTTATAAATGTATCTGACGAAAGTTCAGTGGAAACTGTTAGGGAAAAAATAACAGGATTCTGTTCCACAATCTCTATCATGAACGAGGAGAATGCTACAAAGGTTGTGGTATTAGACGAGTTTGATGGAGCATCAGACCAATTCTACAAAGCTCTTAGGGGTACAATAGAAAAGTTTGCTAAGAATACAAGATTTGTAGCTACGTGCAATTGGATCAATAAAGTACCAGATCCTATTAAAAGTAGATTCGAGGTATTTCTTTTTGATCCAGTTAATAAAGAGGAAGAAGCTGAATTAAAGAAACAGTGGGAAGATAGGATTGTTCTCATCTTAGATAAGATGAATATTTCTATCGAGGAAAAAGCTTTACATTCTTTTGTAAAGAAATACTATCCTGATATGAGATCTGCTCTTAACTGTATTCAAAGATGGCAGATACAAGAAATCACAGAGATAAGCGAGCAAAAAGTATCAGAATCTTCTTGGGATTATGAAGAAATTTACGATTTACTTTTCCAAAAATTAGATCCAGTCAAAAGCTACCAAATCATAGTTGGACAATATTCCAATTCGGTAGGTGAGGTAATGGAATCTTTAGGTCGGGAATTTATCGAATGGATTAGAGAAAAGAAATCAGAAAAGACTGCTGTAATTCCAGCAGTATTAATTCTGGTTGCCCAGCATCAATCCCAAAGAAATCAGGTCATCGATCCAGTGGTTAGTCTTCTTTCCTTATTTTATTCAATACAAAAATTGACACAGTAATGGCATTCAAGGATAGTAAAATAATTTTGGTAGGCAGAGGAGGGTCAGGAAAAGACTTTATGAGAAAAAAGTTCGAGGAAAGAGGATTTAAATATTGTGTTTCATATACTAGCCGACCTAAAAGGGAAAACGAAAAAGAGGGTAAAGATTATTATTTTAAAGAAGAATCTTTCTTCAACAATAATATCCACGGGTTTTATGAAATAGACGACTTTAACGGTTGGAAATATGGAAGACTGATTGAGGATTTTGAAAGAGCTAGTCTTTTAATTATGACCCCAGGGGGAATTAAAAAAATAAAGCCAGAGCACAGGAAAAAATGTATTATCATCTTCATTGATCCTGACAGAGAAATACTAAGACAAAGATTAGCGGAAAGAAAAGATGCTGATAGTGCAGAAAGAAGATTAATCGCAGACGATCAGGATTTTTTGGACTTTTTTGACTATGATATAAGAATAACAAATTCAGATTTTTAATATGGTTAGCGTAATTATAGACGGCAATTATTTATTTCATAAGACCTTTGCAATCTTTTCTGATTATGGGTCTAAACAGCCAGGTGAGGTTTTATCTCAAGCTTCAGAACAGGGAATGTTCATGAGAAAAATCATAACAGATCTTTGTTATGCTTTGAACCAATTACCTACAAACGGCCATGTTATCTTTTGTAAGGATTCTAGATCATGGAGAAAAGATTTAAAAGTAGAAAGAGCAGATTATAAAAGTTCTAGAGTTAAGGACGAGAAAGTTGACTGGGGATCTTTTTTTGATCTTATGGACGAGTTTGGTAAATTTCTAGAAACAAATGGCTACATCTATTCAACTGCTCAAGGAGCAGAGGGAGATGATTTATTATGGTTCTGGAATGAAAAATTAAAGAAAGCAGGACACAATGTTGTTGTTTTTTCTGGAGATAAGGATAGTCATCAATTAGTTTCCTGTGATGATACCTGGACAATCTGTTGGAATGCTAACTCTAAAAACAATAAAATATTTTGTTCAGATAATTGGAAGTCAGATTATCTTGATAAAGAAGGAGAAACCTCTATTTTTAATTTAGATTTTGTGGCAGATTCTGAGAAGGAGAAGATGGTAAATCTATGCGGTTCTGCTGCTTTAGAATCTACAAATCCAGAAAGACTCACCTTTGAGAAGATTTTAACTGGGGATAAGGGAGACGATGTGCCAAGTGTTTTTGCCTACGAAAAAACGCCAGGCAAAATTTATAAATTAACTAAAGCAAAAGCTGAGTCTATCTATGAAAATTACAAGCAATCTGGATGGGGATCTTCTAGATTAGAAGATATTTGGAAGGATGAGGAATTTAAGGATTGGATTTCTGGATATGTTTTAAGATCCATCGGATACACTGACAATAAAGATAACAGAAAAGAGGTTGCTAATAATTACCACGAGAATGCTCAATTGGTTTGGTTATCAGATCAAGTAATACCAGAAACTGTCTTATCTAATATGGAATTTTCATTTTCAACAACCAAAATGGAAATTAAACCCATAATGACGGATAAGAAAAATCTAATAGGCAGATCAAGATGGGATTCATACGAAGCTCCTTCTGCATTTAATCCATTTAAAAGCTTTAAGTAATGGAATTGTTTGATATTTTAAAAGCATTTTTTTCGGACAAAAAATGGCAGGATGTAACTAAACAAGAGAAGGCTAAAAACTTCTTTATGATCAATAGAATCATGTCCATCTCCTTGCCATTACAAGCAAATGCCTTTAATAACACCAAAATAGATCCGGTTTCTGTTATAGATTTCTGGAAATTTACTCTAAACACCAAATACAAAACACCTCCGGGATGGTTCTTTACTTCAACCAATAAGAAGGAAAAGAAAAAGGATTATACCCCAAAAGAAGAGGTTTTGGACCTAATTAGATCCAAGTTTGAAATCTCCAATCGAGAGATAAAAGAACTTCTTCGTTATTATCCCAAAGAATTTAAAAATTTTTGTGAATCGATCGAAGAGCAGATAGCTGGATAGGTTCTTTTTTCTGTGGATATATAAGAAAAGTATCCACCAGAAATGAAAGAACTAACAGAATTAAACATACAGCAATTAGGACCCAGCTATGATTCCCTAAAGATCAATCAGAATTTTCAACAGATTCAAGATGCGATTGATTTGCTACAAACAACCTTTGGGATAACCATAGAATTACCAGGGTTCGAAGCTCAAAATGCTAAATTTTTAGTCGATGTATTAAGACCTAATTCTATAAAGCTTCCAGCTACTGGAGCTGTTAAGATAGGATTAGATGGTAATGATGGTGGTATTACTGGATCTTCTTTTAATGTTATTAATAATGCTTATGTTGGAGGTGATTTAGATCTTTATAACAAAAATGGAACTGGCGGTAGAGTAAGATTTAGAGTTGATAGAAATACTGAAATTACTAAGCCCCCAGTACCAGGACAGGTAAGATTTACTGGGAATTCTTTCCAGGGATACGTTTATCAGAACGAGGTTAATTCATCATTTTCTTTTGAGATTAATTCCGGTTCAACAGGAGGCACTATTGCAATTTCCATCAACGGAAATCCACTTACGACTACAACTTGGCAGGGTGCAGCTTATTTAACTGGGCAAAGAATAGTTAGTGATATTCTTGCAATATCCAATGGTACAATTAAAGCCTCCTCTGATGCAACAACAGTAACATTAGAATCGGTTACTGGGTATGCATCCTATTATAATTCAGCTCCTGTAGTTTTAACAACAAATGATATCTCAGTTACTCCTTCAACTGGGACAATGTCAGGAGGTATAGACGGAACGCAAGGATGGGTAAATTTCACAGGCTATGTAGGAGCTACTGGAGGAACTGGTGGCGTAGGAGCGACCGGGGCAACCGGTGCAACTGGGCCTGCTGGAGGAAGCTCAGGAACAGCTGGATCTTCAGGAACGTCAGGAAGTTCAGGATCAACAGGTACATCAGGAAGTTCTGGAATATCCGGATCTTCTGGAAGTTCTGGTCGAAATGGATCTTCGGGATCTTCTGGAACATCAGGGGAGTCTGGATCCGTTGGACCTAGAGGGTCAACTGGGCCTTCTGGAACATCAGGAACATCAGGACAGACAGGTACCTCAGGATCTTCAGGTACTTCAGGATCTTCAGGTAGATCAGGAACATCAGGTTCTTCGGGATCAACAGGAACATCGGGATCATCCGGACAAACAGGAACATCTGGATCTTCTGGTACTAGTAGTACTTCTGGAACATCTGGGTCATCGGGAAGTACAGGAACATCAGGATCAACGGGAACCTCAGGATCTTCAGGAACCTCAGGATCTTCAGGACTTACTGGAGATATCTATGCAACTGAAGCCTTGATCTATGATTCAGTTCATGGTTCACCAAATAGTTTAAATCTATCTTCCCTGGTGATAGACAGCTCTGTTGTTTATGTAAACACAGTTTTATTAGACCTTGCTTATACTGTAGCTCAGAGCGTAATTGTTGCAGTAGACGAAAATAATTGGTTTGTAGGAGTAATACAGTCTACTATCCCTCCATCAGGATATTATGATATCTTAGTTAAAGATGTGGAAGGTACTGCTAGTTACGGATCTTCTCAGGTTTGGTCTATGAATCTGGACGGAGCTGTTGGACCTGAAGGACCGGCGGGAACTTCAGGAACTTCAGGAACTTCAGGTTCTACTGGAACATCAGGAACCTCCGGATCTTCGGGAAGATCTGGATCAGCAGGAACCTCAGGGACATCAGGGACATCAGGAACTTCAGGAACCTCTGGAACATCCGGATCCTCCGGAACATCTGGACAGGATGGAGCTGCTGGAACTGCTGGGTCCTCTGGGTCTTCTGGGTCTTCTGGACAGAGTGGAGCTGCTGGAACCTCTGGAACATCTGGACAGAATGGAGCTGCTGGAACTGCTGGATCTTCAGGATCATCTGGACAATCAGGATCCCCTGGATCTTCAGGAACATCTGGGGTAGGTGGAGCAAACGGTACATCAACTCAGGTTGCATTTTTTACCGGATCGACAGAACTTGGATCAGATCCCGGACTTTATTGGGATAATAGCAATAAAAGATTAGGAATTGGAGCAGGTACAAACCCAGCCTATCCATTAGAGGTAGATGGTAACGTTTCTGGTATTTCAATCTATGCAAGTCATGACGTGGCAGCTTATTCTGATATTTCCGTTAAAGATGAAATTGAAGAAATAGCAAATGCTGTAGAAAAGATAAAACAAATCAGAGGAGTTACTTTCGTTAGAAAGGATTCCGAATCAAAAGAAAGAAGAGCTGGGGTTATTGCACAGGAAGTAGAAAAAGTTTTACCAGAGGTTATAACTAAAAAAGAAGACGGAACATTAATGGTTGCTTATGGTAACCTTGCCTCTTTGTTAATCCAAGCAATTAAAGAACAACAGGTTGAAATAGACAATTTAAAAAAGATTATATCGGAGAAATAATTATTATGCCTAAATTAACAGAAGTAGATAAAAAATTAATCGATGGAGTAATATCAACTATTGACTGGGACCAGATCTTAAAGTTCTACAAAATCCTAAATAAAAGAATAGGTTGTGAACAGGTTAAGATAAAAGGGGTTATCAAGAAAGATAAAGTTGATCTGGAATCTGCGAAAGATGAGCTATATAAAGTTTTAGAATTTGTTATAGAAAATGATTTACCTGAAATGAATTACGGACCTTGGGTAATTCTTTGGGTAAATGGAGAGTGGGAAATAAGTGAATTATTTCAATTCCCACAGGAAGACGAAGAACCACAGCAGGAAGAAATTATAGTTCCTGTTATGGAATCTAAACTTCAGGTTTTGTTTGTTCCTCAAAGTGTTATTATGAAAGAGGAGATAGAAATAGAGGAGGAACCTTTTTTAATAGACGACACTTTAATCCTAGAAGGAAGATTAAAAGAGTCGATAGATACTGAAGATTATGTACTTGCTAGTAAGATCAGGGATCTTCTGGAAGAATTAAATAAGAGAAAGAAATGAGAATCAAAAAGCTTAATGAACAGTTTGCCCAAACTTTTTCAGGCGATGGGTTTAACAGCTCCAATGGGGTTTTTAAAGTTAAATATAAATCTTATGATGATCTTTCTCAAGCAAGGGGAAGAGAGATCAATCCTTACGATCATGTAAAAGGGGAGGAATTCCAAGCAGGCGACATCGTGCTTGCTAAATTAAAAAGCGGTAAGGGAAGAAAGAAAATCGAAGCTGTTATAGTTTCTTCTAGTAGATCAGAAGACGGAAAAAGTTTAAGCTTTAAAATCAGAAGTCTAAATACTAATAAAATTCACAGTGTTCCTGTTCATGCTATAGAATTCGCACAGGACAGAGGACATGTTAATACAGAAAGGGGAAAAAGTGGATCTACTATTTCTAACAAACAAAAATTTCTAACCTCCTTAAAATATAATGCAGGAAATTTTATCTGGGGATCTTTAGAATCTAAAAAGAATAATCTTAAAAGCGATATTCTATTAAATGAATCAGGATCTAATATTGAAAGACCTGGTTTAATTGATCCTTCGGTAAGAATAGTTCTAATAAATTCAGCTAATCCTGATTATCAAACCCATATAGAAAATTTTAAAAAGCTTGGAATTCTATATTCTATACCTGAAGAAAAAACAATCTTTATTAATAAAGAGGATCCTAATTTTAGTAAACTAACTGACAATCATCTATTAGTCATAGAGGCTCTTGAGATCGCTAAATTTGTGTCAGCAAACAAGCAGCATATTGACGAAAAATTTCAAGACGTGTTAGCTGCTCAGATCCTAAGAAAAAAAGGACTAAAAGAAGCTTATAAAACTATCGCATCAAACTTTATAAAGAAACATGGAGTTTCTTACGGGGAGTGTGCAGATAGTATGGTCCCAGAAATGAATGAATATCTATTAGAAAAATAAATAATGGCTGCTTCAATAGAGAGAATAAGAAGAAGATTAACTATTCCGGAAGAAAGCGCTAAAGAATTTCAAAAAGCCATTGAGGTGAATCAACAAAAACCCATTGGGCAATTTGAAAAATTTATAAATTGTCACCCACAAGAATCTTTTATAATCTGTGGTTGTGGTTCTTCCCTTAATCAATACGAAAAATTTGACGGGCATGTTGTTATAGGTGTTAATGATGCAGGAAGAAGAATCCCTTGCAAATATCTAGTTGTTGTTAACGAGCCCCACACTTTTAAATGGGACAGATGGAAGCATGTTGAAAACAATGATTCCGAATATGTTTTTACTCATCTTCCTAATTTACCATTAATGAATAGAGAATCAAAAGTTGTAGTGAATCTAGGCAAGCCTAGCGGAGTTAATTTAGATAATTACGGATTTATAGATTACACAACAAACTCCCCTTATATGGCATGCATTATAGCATATCAAATGGGTGCTAGAAAAATTGGACTCATCGGAGTTGATTTTACCCTAAATCATTTTTTTGGAGAAACAGGAAGCCATCAGGTTATGAGAGCTATAAGTTTAGTCCTTGAACAATACGCTAATCTAGGAAAAGCTCTTTTGGCTAAAGGGGTAAGAATTGCCAACCTCTCCAACGAGAGCGTTATCGAATCCTGGCCTAAGATGACACTGGAAGAATTCGAAACAATTTAAGAATTAAGGTTATAAATAAGATGACTGAATTAAAAAACGGGATTTTAGTCAGATTTCCTCTTGTTCAAAAGAGAAGAAAAAAATCTGGATATCGGGTTTCCTTTGCTGATTTTATTCATAGAAAAATCAACGAGGGATTAAATATCGGATACAAGTGCTTTGTCTTTGAAATTGCAGACGAAGATTTTAATACCCTAGATTTTGAAATTAATGAATTTGAAAAAATATCTCTAGACGCTTGTCTAGAAAAAGGAATTAGGGTTGCTCTCTATATTAAGGGTAAGAAGTATTTAACCTCCGATTCCGACGATGAAACTCAGGAAGCTCACACTCAGATAGTACTTTGTCTGGATCTAATTAAAAAGCTGAACGTTACAGATCCTCAGCAATTTCCTATTATTCTTCATATAGGTGGGGCAAAAGGAGATAGGAGAGGAACAATGGAAGATTTTTGTAAAAAGGTTGAATGTTGGTTTCACGAAGAGGATATTAAAAGACTTGCTGTTGTGAATGATGAAAAACCAAGCTTGTTTTCGGTTAAGGATTTATTATCTGGGGTTTTCTACAGAATTAAAATCCCAATAGTTTTTAGATCAACATCATACCCAACAAATCAAGGAAATCTAACTCTTAACGAATCCCTATTTCTTGCAGCTTCAACCTGGAAAAGGACTGTTAACCCAATCTTTGTTTATCTTCCAGGGAGCACACAACTTGGTGACGAGGATACTAGACCTTTTGGTCTAGAGCTTGACTTTGTCTTCGATAATAGACTACCAGAACCATAACATTTTATTCTTCCGTGGATTTCTTCTATATTTGTAAAAACAAATAGGAATATGCCAGAAATTAGTGAGGTTAGAATTATGTCAGATTTTATTAATCAGGTAGCAGGAAGAACCGAGAATTTTGTGGGAATTTCTAAAAATCCGGAACATAAGAGCAAAACAAATTTACATCTTCCCTTCGAATCATTTCAACTAAGAGCGGATGCTAGGGGAAAGGAGCTAAGACTTAAATTTATTAGTTTAGATTTTAACTACGAAGAAGCTGAAACTAGAATTATGACTTTTACAATGGGCATGAGTGGGAACTGGAATTACTCCAAAGATCTTTTTTCCATCCCTAAGCACACTCATCTAACAATTGTAGATTGTAATGGAGGAGTTTTAGGAATGCATGATGTTAGAAGATTTGCTAGATGGGATTGGAGAAGCTGGAATCCAGAAAGAGGACATGATCCAGTTCAGGAGACAGAACTTTTTAAGAAAGATATATTGGAAAATTTGATGAAAGATAGAATCTTTCAAAAACCAATCTTCGAGGTCATGATGAACCAGAAATATTTTAATGGGGTTGGAAATTATCTAAGGGCTGAGATCCTAGGCAGAATAGATTTAGATCCAAGATTATCTGCTGAGAATTATATTACCAGAGCGGGAGAACATTTTTTTAATATTACTGAAAAGGTAATCGTTGAATCCTATATTCTAGGTGGAGGTCAATTTAAGGACTGGTACAACCAAGCAGATCTAGAGAAAAAGAAAAGCAAAGAATTCCAAGCATGGATGCAATTCTATTTCAATAAAGAAAGGTGTGAACCGATTAAGGATAAACAGGATCGCAATTTTTGGATCGATAAAAAATGGATAAATGATAAGTAAAGACACGCTAAGAAAATGCCTATATTTTGATATAGAAACAGCAGGAATAACTTCATCTTTTGAAGAGTTACTGGAATTCGATCCTAGAATTGCTAAACTCTGGGAGAAGAGATGTAAGTGGCTTAAACAGAATTCCGGGGAAGAATATCGGGATTATGATTGCGGGATTTTTGGAAAATTAAAGCTTCATTACATCCTGAATTTTCTAAAGTTGTTTGTATTAGCTTCGGAGCTTATCACGGGGAAGAAATGAAGATTCAATCTTTTATCGGTGAAGAGTATGAAATTCTAAATAACACCAATAAGGTTTTTAATAATGCAATCTCAAAAGCATGGAAGCTTGGTGGTCACACAATTAAAAATTTCGATATCCCTTTCGTCGGAAAGAGAATGATCATCAATAAGATTGATCCCTCCTCCCTTATTGCAAATCTTAATAGAAAACCCTGGGAATCACCATATCTAGACATTTCTGAAGCTTTTTCATTTGGAGGCTGGGGCCAAACACACACTTCACTTGATTTAATGTCCGCGGTATTGGGCTTAGAATCACCTAAAGAAGATATGGACGGATCGATGGTACATCAATATTTCTACGAGGGAAGAATTGATGACATTAAAAAATACTGCGAAATGGACGTCAGGGTCCTTATGGAATGCTTCAATTCCTTCTCTTTTGATTAATTAAGAAAATTCCCATTAGATATATACAATTAAAATATCTAAGTGGGATCTCACATTCAAAGTTTTAAAGATTGGCGTTTAAATGAAGATCGTTTTTATCAAAACGAGCTTAATCCAATCTTTTGGTCTAATAAAGAATTTGATGCTTCCGTCAGGGAAAAGCTATTACAAATAGCTCAGGAATTCTATTCCTCTTTCAAATTGGAAATCCCCATCGATGATATCCAATTAACAGGATCTCTTGCAAATTATAACTGGACCCCTAAATCAGACTTAGATGTTCATATTTTAATAGATTTTTCTAAGATTAATCCAGATCTAGCTTTAGTAAAAAAAGCAATGGATGGTCAAAGATTTATTTGGAATCTGAGACACAATATCGTGATCAGAGGATTTGATGTTGAGCTTTATCTCCAAGATGTCAGAGAGCAACACATTGCTTCTGGTCTATTTTCCCTATCAAATAATCAGTGGATTAAGATTCCAGAATACAACCCTCCTCAAATAGACGAGAAAGACGTTGATCTTAAATTTTTAGGTTTGGCTAACGATATCAAAGAAATTGAGGCTAGACTATTAAATCCGGATCCTAATCTATCACCAAGGGAGCTTAACGAGCATGCAGAAAAAGTTAAGTCTAAGATCATGAAAATGAGAAAAGAAGGGCTAGCAGAAAGGGGGGAGTTCTCCGTAGAAAACCTAGTCTTTAAAAAATTAAGAAACGAAGGATATATAGAGAAACTAATAGACCTTATATCAAGGTCCTATGAACAAATCTATAATGAATAAAAGCAAATAAAATGTCGGGAATTTACAAAGGATATAATCCGGTTTTTGAATCTTTACAAAAAGAGATCTTCGAACAGGAGCAAAAAGCAGCTAAGCCGTCTGCCCTTTCCAGAGCTACATATGATGTATTCACCTCATTAATTATGAGTGGAAAAGACGAGGCTATTAAAACCCCAGAGGGATTTAAAGCTGCAATGGACCAGATCCTAAAATCAACTTCACTAGAGGGAATAAAAACAGAGATCCTTAAAAAGGTTGATGGTTTAATTCAGACAGATAAGGATCAAGCTGAGGCACTTCAACAAAGTAAGACCTATATCGCACAACTCTTAGATCAATTAGTTCTAACAGTTGGTGGTAAAGCTGATCTTGTAAAATCTGTTATCGATGATATGAATTCTTATATCGGTGGTACAGTTTCTGGATTACAAAGTGTAAAAGCCCAATTACAACAAAATGAAAGCTTAGTTTCTAAATACGTTTCGGAAAGAAAAAGAACAGGAGACGAAGGATCACCTGCAGAAGGTATAGATGATAAGAAATGGTGGGTAAATCTCTCCAAATCATGTTTAGATACCGCAGTTTCTTTTTCTGGAGAAACAGCATCAGCTTTAACCGATAAAAGACTTTCTAGCAATGCAGAAATGCAAAAGTTTTCTGAAATGTCCCAAAAATTTATAGAGGATGCTAGAAAATTAGCAGTTACAGGAAGAGCAGGATTATTAAACACCGGTAAGATCGAAACTGAAGGAGGTAAGATGAAAGGTGAACAATACAGGGTAGCTGCAACAAACTTAGTAAATGAGATTTTAAGACAAAGAAATCTTTTTAGACAATTAAGAAATTCTTTAACTAATATTCCGACACCTCCGGTTCAGGATGTTCCGGTAGTTTGTCCATCAGGATTTGTTTATGATGCAAACAAAAAAGCTTGTGTTGCTAAACCAAGTCCTGCACCGACTCCTGGCCCTGGTCCAAGTCCAAGTCCTACACCAGCTCCGACCCCTACCCCTTCTAGCGGATGTGAATTCCCTATTAAGATGAGTAATAAGAAATGTCCTGAAGTAAAGGCAGTACAAGAAAAATTAATCAGCATGGGATCTTGTATCAAGGATATTCTTGCTAAGAGAGGAGGAGCGGATGGAAAATATGGTAAGACAACAGCAAAACTTTGTAACATTACATATGCTTATTTAACAGGGGCAACTTCATTCAATGAAGGCGGAGATTTATCCAAGGCGATGTATGATGCTATCATGTCAGGTTCAGCAACAATAGCTGCTAAAGAATCATATTATGCTATTCCAGCTGCAGATTTCCAAAAAATTATGGAAAGAAAAATATTTGAAAGAGAATCAGAATCCGCAGGGTCTGTGATTTCTTTTGATGATTTTGCTAAAATTCTAAATGAGGACGAGGTAGCAGCAGTGAATCCACCAGCACCAACGGTATCTCTAGCAGATTGTATTTGTAAAACATATACTTCAGGAGTTATCGACGCAGCTTGCGCTAAAACTATAGTGCCTGTACCCGTACCAGATCCTGATAAAGAAGATGATAAAAAGGTTTGGGAATGGAAAGGTCTTAAACCACTTCCTGACGGAATTTATGGTTTATCCTATGACGAAAGTTGGGGAGAATGGTGGGCAAGTAAAGGAACTGCTATCGGAATTGGTGTTATCTTAGTTGTTGCTATTGCAGCAACAGCAGGTGCATTTGCACCAGCAGGAGTAGCAGCAGCGGGAGCAGCAGGAGCAGGAGGAACAGCAGCCGGAGCGGGAGCAGCAGTAGCAGGAGCAGAGGTAGCGGCAGCAGGAACAGCAGCAGGAACAGCAGCAACAGTAGCAGGAGCAGAGGTAGCGGCAGGAACAGCAGCAACAGCAGCGGGAGCAGAAGTAGCAGCAGGAACAGCAGCAACAAAGGTTGGCTTATTAGCTAAGTTAGGAACTGCTATTAAAGGAGCAAGTCTTGCAGGGGCTCAAGCTGGAGCAATGGGAGCATTAACAAGTCCAGTTGCTATCGGGGCAGGAGCAATAGGTGGAGCAGCAGCAGATTCTTTATTTGATGGAAGATCTGGTGTTGGAATCAGCTTATTCAATGGATACATTTCAAAAACTGGTATAGTATCAATAGCAAGAGGTTTAAGTGATACCTACGATGGATATGTTACAAAAGAAGATATTCAAGCATTCATGGCTTCTCTTTGTATTTTAAGAGGAGCTTGGACAGATAGAAACGGAAAACCTGTTTCAGCTTGGGGAGAAGTTAAGAGAAGATACATGGAAATGGAAACTGGAGAAAACATTGACCAACAATTAGGTAAGGGAGAATATGGAACGATGATGGTTAGAGCAGTTGAAAACTTCCCAGATATTGAATCTGATAATATGGAAGATGGATCAAAAGTAAACTCAGATGATGCTAAAAAACTTATCGAAGAAGCAGTAGCACTTTTAGATGCTAATGAAGATGATCTGTTACAAAATCTCTCTAATATCACAGAGGCAGAAATTAAGGAAGTTAAGAAAGGCGTTAAAATTGTAAAAACAAGCGAATCTGAAGAATCTGAAGCACCTGCTGATAAAACAGAAGCACCAGCATCACCAGCAGCATCAGGAGCTAATAAGATATAAAAAAATTATCTGAAAATACAGATATATAGTAAAATAAATAAAGCAGCAGAATGAGTCTTAATAATGAGTTCGTTTTAGTCTTGGAGAAATCCTCGCAAAACCTTAAAACAGAAAAAACAGGGAATGATTATTTCCTTGAGGGTATTGCAGCTGTTTTTGGAAAAGAAAAT
>Ga0222712_10004873_pt1 | contig 13831 bp, 8 predicted proteins | sample C33_657DmetaG_FD_165043 | JGI IMG/M metagenome (GOLD analysis project Ga0222712, IMG submission 165043) | Estuarine water microbial communities from San Francisco Bay, California, United States - C33_657D | ecosystem: Environmental > Aquatic > Marine > Unclassified | place: USA: California...
TGTTCGCGCTCGCGCGCGATGACAACGCACGCAAAAGCGCGCGTTCGATCGCGTCATCCATCATCATGCGCGCGCGTCGATGTCCAGGGTTTCCGATCGCGTCCATCGATCGATCGATCGATCGATCGACTCGACTCGACTCGACTGACGCGATCGATCGACGTCGATCGAATCGATCGATCGATCGATCGCGCGTCGATCGACTCGTCGATCGCGACGACGCACGACCACGACCGCGGTCGCGCGCGCGCGCGCGGACGCCCGTGTTCCATACTGAAACGTCACCGAACGCGAACGCGAAGAATCACCCATGATGGAGGTCATACACAAGAAAACACACACGGTCACGCGTACTGTGACATCACACATGACTGTGAAACGATCGATCGAAAACGCGATCGCGTCGAGTCGAACCGAATCGATCGAGGGTGCGCGCGATCGTCACACGACGACCGCGATGGCGCACGCGCGAGCGCGCGCGTCTTCGCGCTCATTCGTCGTCGTATTCGTCGTCGTCGCATTCGTCGTAGGCGTCTTAGGCGTCGTAGGCGCGCACGTGTCGTGGCGCGCGCGCGGGAGGGACGCGGCGCGGCGCGGGCGCGCGCGCGCGGCGGACGACGACGCGAGCGCGTCGAGGACGCGTACGACGACGATATCGGGCGTGACGTCGAGTGAGATGTTGACAAACGCGAAGGAGTATTACGCATTCGCCTCAGGGCGATCGTCGCACGTCGTCGTGACCGGGGGCGCGGGGTTCATCGGGTCGCACTGCGCGATGGCGTTGCTCGAGCGCGGGTACGCGGTGACCGCGGTGGATGATATGAGTCGGGGGAACGCCGGGGCGATTCGAGCGCTTCGCGCGATAGCGCCTGAAGGGAGTTTTAGGGCGATTTACGGTGATTTAGGACATCAGAGCGACGTCGATGCGGTGTTTGGGTTTACGAATATGAAGGTGGATACGGTGTTTCATTTCGCGGCGATTGCGTACGTGGGAGAGTCGATGGCGGATCCTTTACGGTATTATTCGAACGTGACGTCGAATACGGTGCATTTGTTGCAGGCGATGCATAAGCATGGGGTGAATAAGTTGATTTATAGCTCCACATGCGCGACGTATGGGAACGTGGAAAAGTTGCCAATCACCGAATCGACGCCGACCAAGCCCATCAATCCGTATGGGAAATCGAAATTGTACGCCGAGAACGCTATTCGCGATTACGCACTGTCGAATCCAAAGTTTCGAGCTTCGGTGTTGCGATATTTCAACGTGTTCGGGGGAGATCCCGAAGGGCGAGTGGGGGAGCTGCCACGCGCCGAGCTTCGCGAGCACGGGAGGATTTCGGGCGCGTGCTTTGACGCGGCGCTCGGAATCATTAATAAACTCACCGTCATGGGCACGAAGCATCCCACGAGAGATGGTACGACGATTCGTGATTTTATTCACGTCGTCGACTTGGTTGATGCGCACATCGCCGTGGCGGAGAAGAAAAAGTACGAAAATCCGCCATCGTTGTACAACGTCGGCACTGGTCGAGGCGTGAGCATGCGAGAATTCGTCGAAGCGTGCAAGCGCGTGACAAAAAAAGATATAAACATCACGTACAGAGCTGAGCCTCGGCCTGGGGATTACGCCGAGGTGTACGCCAACGTCGATAAAATCCAACACGAGCTCGGTTGGAAGGCCAAGTATACAGATTTGGAGACGAGCCTCGGGCACGCGTGGGGCTTTCGACAGCAGCGAGGCGAGCGATGGGATTAGTGTAGTTTAGGTTTAGCGGCGGCGAGAGATTCATAATAGCTGTGTGTCAGTAGCGGTATAGCGACTAAGAGCGGTGTTGATAGCAAATTTCGTCTTTGCAAACGTTCGACGAGCCGACGTCGGCGGCGACGCCTCGCGCCACTCCGCGCCCGCCGCGTCGCTCGCGCGCGATGCCGCGCGGTGGGCGCGAGACGCACGTCACAAAAGACCAATACGGCTCCGTCGGGGTCAGTGCGGACCGTGACGACCGCGACGGACGTCCGCATAGCGCCCAGCGCGCGAGCGCTGGCGCGGGTGGAGGCCCGCCCGCGCGCGGCGGCGTGACGCGCGTCCGGCGAACGCTTCCAAAATTTCTCCAGCCCTACGCGAGCTTGGTCGGCGTCGAGCGCGCGCGCGAGGACGATGTCGACGACGATGCCGACGACGATGACGATGCCGACGCCGACGCCGATGCCGACGCCGACGCGAGCGCGAGCGCGAGCGATGTCGATGATGCCAAAGTCGCGCTCGCGAAAGAACACAAGGCGAGAGGCGACGAGGCGTTTCGCTCGAGGCGATTCGCGGACGCCGTGGAGGCGTACTCGCGCGCGATAGCGCTCGACCCGCTCGATCGCACGCACGCATGCAATCGCTCGGCGTCGTACGCCGCGTTGAGGCGGTTCTCTGACGCTCTGATGGACGCCGAGGCGGTCGTGGCGATGGACGCGACGTGGGCGAAAGGATACGCCCGAGCGGCGACGGCGTACGCGGGATTGGGGCGATTGAGCGACGCCGTGGACGCGTGGAGGACGTGCGTGGAATTGGATGGTGGCGATGAACGATTTAAAGCGTCGCTGCGAGCGGCGATCGAGGCCGAACAGACGTCGGTGCGCGAAGGGAAGTTTACGTTCGCGGCGAAGCGCGCCGGGAAGCGCGCGGATGAGGACGTTGGGAGTTCGCCTTCGGCGGCGGAGAAGACAAAGGGGAAGAAGCCAAAATCGACGCTTTCGTTCGATGAAGACGAGGGTTAGCGCGCGCGGGGAATAGATCTCGATGTAGCGAGATTGCAAATTAGCAGAAGTTTTGTTGACGTCGCTACGACGCGCGCTGCTCTCGCGCGAGCTACATGTCCAACGCCTGAATAGAATTGGAGTTATCCTTCGCCGCCGCCGCGGTGTTCGAGGATTTTGCCAGCTCGAGGAGCTCAAGTTTTGCCTTCATATCCGCGAGCTTGGCTGATTGCTCGGCGGCGCGTTTCTCCATCATGCGCTTTTGCAAACGCGGCACCTTGTACATGTCCTCGTAGTTTGTGATGATCGGCACGTCGGGGTTTCTGCGCGCCAAGCGCGCGTTTTCATCTTCATCATCGTCCTCGGGGGCGCTGTCCCAGCCAAAGTCGTCGCCATCGCGCGCGTAATCCGTCCTGGCGATTATTTCCCAGTCTCTCGCGAGGTCGTTTGGTTTTGACGCGATGGACCCATCGGCGATGGTTTCGTCGCTCATGTTTGCGAAACTCGCATCGTTTTCATCAGCGCGCGCATCGAGCACGCGCAGAGCGTAAGGGCTCGCTCCGATGAGCACGTCGTTCGAAGACACGGTGACGCGATAAAATCCAGAGCGTGCCGGCGCGTACGACACAACGCATTGACCGTCGCCGTCATCCTCGATCACGACACCCGCGCCCGTGGTGTTGATTTCATGACCGTTGACATCCGTGATGGAAACTTTGAGAGGCAGCTGGTCGATTAGCTCGCGCGCGACGACGTTATCGAACTCATCGCGAGCCTCGACGACGAACTCCGCGCGCTGGCCGACGAGCGCCCGCTTTAGGCCATCACCAGACACGACGGAATGCTTCGCGCTCGCTCGTGCTGACGCCACGGAGACCTCATACGGCGAGTGCCCGCAGTGTTCGTCCGCGCCGATGAGAACTTCGCATGCGTACTCTCCCGCGACGGTGCACGTGTAATGCGCGACGTACGTACCGTCGCCGTTATCCGTCACGGTGCCGTATTCCACCAGCGAGTCACCAACGCCGTCGTCGCTCGCGCCCGCGAGAGTCAGCCTCACGGTGAACAGATCTCCGCCACTCAATCGTTTATTCTTTAGTTCGTCTCGCGCCTCGATGCCGATCATCGCGGGTTCGCCAGCGACGGCGCGCACCACGCCAGGGCCGAAGACTTTGGTAAAGAGCGGATCCGCCGTGCTCTGACACCAGCAATCATCCTCCCATTCGCCGCGGTATTTCGTGCCGTCGGCGAATAAACAAAACCCATACCCATGCCGCTTATCGCTTCGCCACTCGCCTTGATATTGATCACCGTTGGCGTACGCACACGAACCCTTACCGTGTCTCTTACCGGCGACCCATTCGCCGCGGTAAATTTCACCGTCGGCATACAATCGCTTCCCTTGACCATGCTCGAAACCTTTGACGTAAGCGCCGCGATATTCGCCCTCGTTGTCATGAAAAACCGTTGTGCCTTGTCCTTGCTTGTGGCCGTCGACGAATTCACCGACGTACGTTTGCGTAGGAGTCTTCCACTCCCCGCTTCCATGAAAGGCGTCTTGTTTCCATTCGCCGTCGTACGTCGACCCGCCGCTGAACTCGCACTTTCCTCGTCCGTGGCGTTTGTCGTCTTCCCACTGGCCAATATACTTCATCTCTCCAACGGACACGAATTTCCCGCGTCCGTGCCGGAGCGATCCGCGCCAATCGCCATCGTATTCGACGTCGCCATCCTTCGTGACGAATCGTCCCCGCACGCGCGATCCCGACATCATGCTCCCAGTAAACGTCGACCCATCGGCAAAGGTATACATCCCATTCCCTTCGATGATATCATCCACCCATTCACCTTCGTATTCATCGCCGTTGGCGAAGAGCTGTATGCCCCATCCCCATCGATGGTCGTTCCGCCACTCGCCGTCGTACGCGTCGCCGTTGACGTACGCGCACACCCCTTTCCCGCACGTCTTATCGTCTTCCCAATCGCCTTCATACATCAATCCCGAGACGTAGGTGATTTTCCCGTGACCATGGCGCTTATCATCCTTCCACCCACCTTCGTACACGTCCCCGGTGGAACACGTATGCGTACCTACCCCGTGTCGCACCGTCTCCACCGTCTCCCCGACGTAGACATCTCCATTCGTATACTCCAATCGATTCTCCGCGTAATACTTCGCCTCTTCCACGCTCTGCGCTTCGGCGATGAACGCCTCATCCCCACTGCGATGCGCCATAGCGCGCATCGCTCGCAAACGCTCCACTTCCTCGCGCAACTCCGCCGTCGTCGTCGTCGTCGTCGTCGCGCGCCGCCGCGCGTCGATCGCGTTCCTTCCTCCTCCTTCGCGAGTCTCGTGTATCTCCCCCGTCGCCCTCGCCGCGCGCTCGACATCATCGTCGTTGATTTCTTCAATCTTCATTCTTTTTTTAACGCGTCGTCGCCGTCGCCTTACGGGGTGTGCGGTCGTCCTCGCGCGCTCGACGTCGTCGTCTCTGAAAAAAGAATAAAAACGAAAGAAACGCTCGAAAAAACGAAAGAAACGCTCGAAAAAACGAAAGAAACGCTCGAAAAAACGAAAGAAACGCTCGAAAACGCTCGACCGACGTCGCGAGCATTCGTCGTCGCGATGTGCGCTCGAGTGACGCGACTGCGTCGAATGAACACCACACGCCAAAGCGTTCGTTGTTCTCTCCCTTGATTCCTCCCACGCGATCGTCGTCGCGCGTCGCCTGCCAGAGCTCGTATCTCGCGTCGTTCACTCAACACGTCACGTACCGCGGCGAAGGACGTCCGAGTCCGAGCGCGCGACGACGCGTCCCCACCGGGTGCATCGACGTCGACGCGACTCTCGACGACTCTCCACTCTCCACGACGTTCATCACGCGACGTCACGCATCGACGTCAGCGAACGCCTCGAACGCCTCGAACGCACGCCTCGAACGCGCGCGTCGGTATCGTCGAACGCGCGTCGTGGATTGATTCCGACGCGCGCGCGCCGGCTCGAGCGCGAGCGACACACACACGCACCAGCGTCGAGCGCGCGCGTGATTTCCACGTGCGAATGCGCGAATGCGCGAATGCGTCGAACGCGTCGAAGGTGTCGGGCGTCGAAGGCGTCGGGCGTCGAAGGCGTCGAATTGGGCGTCGAATGAACGAGTGACCGACCGACCGACCGACCGACGTGATGTCAACGCCCGATCGACATCGCCCGTCAGTGATTCGCACGCCGCCGGCGATGGACGTCGAGCGCGCGCGCGCGAGACACACGAACAGGCAACGAACGAGGGCGTCACCGGAGACGTCCTCGGACGACGCCAAGTCGCATCGAGGCAAAGGGAATAAAAACGAATGCGATGGGATGAGAGTGGAACGATTCGCGAATTGCCGCGTGCATAAGAACTGCGCGCACGAATGGTGCGAATTTAAGCGATTGCCTTGGGAATTTCGCGCGGTGAGGGAGTGGAATGAGCATAGGACGGCGACGAGAGGGAGAAATGGCGTCGGTCGACGGGTGAACGAGGAGGATTGGTGCGTGAACGAAGCGAAGAAGGAGGACGCGGCGTGGAACGAGGAAGGGGAGAAGGAGCGCAAGCGGTTGCGATTGGAGGAGGCGAAGGCGACGAGACAGGCGGATAAGGATGCGCGTTTGGCGGTGGCGTATGATAGACGGTTGACAACGGCGGATGCGAATCGAATGCGAAGTAAGATGGGGATGAAAGGGTTGAACGCGCAGAATTCGCTGGATAGCTTGGACTCGACGACGAGTAGCGCGCAGCGACGAGCGATTGAGGTGTATGAGAATCGAATGAAGCGATGTCGAGGGTTATTACTACGCCGGGCGATGGCGCTCGCGCGTGCGGATACCGTGGCGGTGCATCCGGTGACGAATGAGGTTCTGTACAAGTTGACGCAGGAGCAAGTGATGAGCGTTCTCAAACAAGATCGGTTTCGACAGGAGCGCGCGGCGATGGCAAACACTGGCCCCCGCGTGCCCAACGGTCCGAAGGTGGGCGACATGTATAGGCTTCCAAAACTGTACGAGGAGATTTGGCTCTACGAAGATCCCGCGCTCGGCGACGACGACGTCACCGACGGCGAGCTTCTCGAGCTGCTCGTGGACATGCACACCACATCGTTTTAGCGAAGACGCCAGGCCTAGTTTTTAGTTTTTTTTCCTTAGAAACTATATAGATTACATCAAAAGTATTATTTCTCGAGCGATAAAACGACGCCGTGCGGCTTGCGTTCAATTCGATTTGGTCGACGCGGCGACCAGTTCGTCGATGCGACTGAATTGCCACGGCCAACGCACGTTGTACAGAAACTGACGCTGGTCGAACCTGTTATCGTCCGGCGAATAATTCTCCGCGTGGTAAGATGGCGTGAGCGTGGTCATCTTGTGCCTGTTGCATGAGTAAAAGAAGAAGAACTTTTTCACTTTTTCAGCGATTTCGCTCGCTGACAGCCCACTGTTCCTCCATTCCACGGCTCGCAAGCGCTCGAACATTCCCACTGGACCGAGTTTGTAGATTTTGCGCAGTCGCCCGTAGAGACCTAATTCGTCGTAGCTCATTCCCATGTCTTCCTCGTCTGTTTGCACGTAGTTTTCGCGAATGGGCTCGAGTTCCGCCGTCGGCGGCGCTTCCTCCACCGCCGCGAGCGTTGGATACCCCAAATTTTTCGCTCCCCATCGCAAGAAGGCTCGTAAGTCACTCTTACTGATGCCTCCAATCGGGTTGACATCCGCACTGGAGCAATCGTACTTGGTCATGTACCCGCGCAAGCCTTCGTCCACGTTAGCGCTTCCGAGCACGAGCAAAAAACCGCTCTTGCCTCGAACCCACGGAAGAAGTTGCGCTAATAAAAATGACAGCACCATTCTCACGCGCGCTTGGATGTTCTGTAAAGCTAAATTTTCCGCGTTTGAGCCGCCATCGAGCTTGAATTTCGGCGTTTTTCCTGTCACCATGAAGAAGAACGAAACCACTGCGGCGACGACGAGGTCGATGACGACGCTCAGATGAGATGAGCCTATCTCATCGGCGAGCGCCTTGGCCCGCGCTCGCGTCGCCGCGCTGCTGTTATCGGTGCCCAAGTATGCGGTGGTAAAAATCAACCCCGCGAGGGCATTCGCGCTCGGAATCGGGGCGTCATCGCCGAGTTGTGCGATGCGACGAATATCGCGCGCCGCCGTCTCGTTGCCCGCGGTCGCCGCTTTCGTCACCAACTGACACATGCTGCCCACTATCGCCGCCGTGCTCGCGGAATCTGCTCCACCTGAAAGCGGCAAAAAGTACCCACTCGCGCCCGAGCGGCGGAGGTAGTCCCACAGCCAACACGCTGGACCTAACGCGATTTCTTCCTCGGGCGCGTGAAACGCCACCGGCCGCTTCACGCTCATCGTCGTCGTCGACTCCGCGGCGTCACACAATCGAAAATGCACGCGAATGAACGGAATCCGTCGCACGTTCGACGCCTGCACGCTCATGCTCTGAAACGCCCCTCGGTACGAACGCACTTCGTCCAGGTCCACCGTCGCCGCGACGACTTCCACGTCCTCGACGTCGAATTGCTCTCCTTGCGCGACAACGTCTCCATTCAAAGCGATGCACGCGCACCCGTCGTAATACAACCTCCCGCCGTCGCATCCGCGCTGATTGGAGTACACATACACCCCCCCGGTCTTTCGACTCGCGTTTGTTATCAAATTCATCCTCGCGTCCAGCTTCCTCAACTGATGGTGCGACCCGCTGCCGTTGCTCACGATATCCACCCCATTCAACGCTAAAGCGACGTGCGGGGCATCAGGCGCCCACAACTCTTCGCACGTCTCGCACCCGAGAACGCAATCATCGAACTCGAGGGCGCCGTCGCCGAACGGCGCGACCCCGCCTCTGGCGTACTTCGCGCACGACTCCGGCACGCGAAACTCCTCCACCTCATTCGCTTTCGTCCACGCCACGAACCATCGACTTTCGCGATAATTCCCATCGTCCGCGAGCGCGCGTTTCGGTCGAATGAATACGATCTCGCGATTGGCGATGAACACGCGCGCGTTGTACCTCGCCCCGCGATGGGTCGCGACGCACCCAACGTCTATCACCATGCTTTTCGCCTCCGCGCTCGCACAAATCATCGCTATGACTTCCCACGAGTGCGTTTCCGTGTCGAGTTCGTGAAAATGGTCCTCGCACCCGTACGATGAGCACTCGAGCTCGGGTCCGACGCGGTACGTCGCGCCGAGCGCCCGCGCGCGCGCGACGCTCGCCAATATCCTCTCTTTGTTCCCATCGAAATCCATCGCGAATTGGTTCAACGCGCACGACGCGATGGTTATTTTACGCACCATCGCGCGCCGAACGATCGAGATGACGCGATGTGACGCACGAGCTCCCGCGCGCGAGCTTTTTCTAAGCTTTTCATTCGCGAAGGCTCTTCATTCGCGAGCTCGAACGCATCGAATTGACCTTTTCGCGGTGCGCTCTTCGACGACGACCATGGGCGTCGATCGCGCGCATTCACTTCTCTAAACCATCATCGACGGACGCATTGAACGTAGGCGCACGAGGGCGAGCGCGATGGCGTCGCGTCGCGTTCGAGCTCGCGTTCGCGTTCGCGCGCGCGCGTTCGCGTTCATCTCCGCGCTCACCCCGTCGCTTTGCTTCGCATCCCCCGCGGGGTCGGCGTCGTACCCACCATTTCTCGCATCGTTCGCCCCGTGCGTGGCGTTCGCATCGCGAGGAACGACGGTGACGGTGTATGGGTTGAATTTCTTACCCGGCGGCGACGCCGCGTGCGTCGATTGCAACGCCGCGGGCGTCGACAGCACGAGGTGTGCGTTCGCCCACGCTCGCGGTCGCGGCACGACGGCGGTATTTACATCGAGCGATCCATCGGCGTTTACGTGCGCGTTGAGCGCGGATGCGAGATCAGACGTCATCGGGTTCGCGCGCGGGGCGATGAGCGCCAACGACGGCGTCGACTGGGCCGCGTTCGGCGGCGCCTTCGATGTCGGCGGCGATGGGGCGATCGAAATCGTGGAGACCCCGGTGGTGGACGTCGCGATCGGCGCCGTGAGTGCGATGGGGATCCCTCTGTACGTCGCCGGGAAGGATTTCAGGCGCGTCGCGGGGTGCGTGTTCGAACACGCCGACGGCTCGGGCGCGTTCGCGCGACGCGCGGTTGGGACTCCGAGCGACGCCCTCGTCGAAGGAGGGATGTTTATCAGCTCGGCGTTGATGCGGTGCGAGAGTCCGGTGTACGAGTTGACGACGACGCCGACGAAGGCGACGTTGGCGCGCGTCGCGGTGAGCGTTTTAGGCGACGGGGAGAGGACGTCGAACGAGGCGTGGTTCAAGGATAATTATTGGCTGATCCCGGGTTCGGCGACGATCGGGGCGGCGTCGTATGGGTTTGGAGGCGAGATCGTGGTCGTAGTCGTCGGGACGAGCGACGGGGACGGGGCGAGCATAGGGTGTTTGATCGGGACGACGCGCGTGAGCGCGAGGTCGGTGGCGACGGGAAGCGTCGTTTGCGTCGCGCCGGCGCGAGCGCTTGAAACGATCGCGAACGTGCCCGTGCTCATCGGTTCAAGGCATTCTGAAACATTCGCATCGAGCGTTGGGCAATCGACGGAGACGGTGGTGTTCACGCAAACGACGCCCGTCGAGAGCGCGACGTACGAAATCGAGAGCGACGACGTCGTCGCGCTGAACCGCGGAGGACAAGTGTTGACGTTGTCCTCAGCCGAAAACTTTGTGTGCGCGTTGACCACGGTGGTGAATGGCGTAACGTCGGTGTTGCGCTCTACGGTGGCGAACCCATCGCCGTTCGTGAGCTCCATATATTGTTCGCTACCCATGGATGTGTTTGGCGGTTTCGTCGCGCTCGGCATCACCGGCGGCACGTACGAAGGACTTGTGCAGGTCATGTACGCCGATCCGCCTCGAGCTCAGACGGCTTCTCCGCGTCGGAGCCCGAGCGGAGGTGGCGGGATCGTTTGGGTGTATGGTACCAATCTCGACGCGGGCGTCGATCCCAGGTTGTCGTGCGTCTTTAGCGCGGATGACAGCGCGAGCGTCGTCGTCGGCGTGGACCGCGGCGCGCGCGTGAGTTCTGCGCTCGTCGCATGCGAGATTCCGCCCGCGGCGAGCGTCATAGTAACCAACAACCAGCGCACGGCAACGGTGTCGGTAGTCATGCGCGATACGAGCTCGACGAGTGACGCTTTAGATTCTGGCGCCACGATTGAATACGCCGTCAACGTTTTGTCCGCCACGATTTCTCCCGTGAGGGGCTCAATAGATGGCGGAACGCCCGTGCGTCTCGATCCCACCATGACGTGGGTCGTGTCTTCGAGTGGATCTGGTACGCCAGATACGGATGATTTCGGCACCGGCGGTTGTCGGTTTAGCGCCGTCACGGTTGCGGCGCGCGTCGCGGACACCGGGGCGATTGAGTGCGTGTCGCCGTCGATGGGGAACGTGCCCATCGATGTCCCGGTCGCCATCGTCGTCGATTGGCGTTCGAGCTCAGCGCCTCTCGTTCTAACGAGTGCGCTCGCATACTTGCAGTTTTCGTACGCGAGATTCTAGGACTTAGCAGCTTAGTTTTAATAGGAGGTCTATCAATGTCCTGCTCACGCGCGTTACATTCGTGTTACAATCAATACTCACATCACATCTCGTTTTCGGAATCAAACTCGTTGTCAGCGACGGCGCCTTTCGTTGTAATAGCAATCGCAAGCGCACGTTTCAAGGTCAATATCTCGGTGTAGCCATCTTCGTCGCCAAATTCTCTCAAGAGTTCTGTGAAATTATTCACCGACATGGCTGCTATGTAAAATTCGTTGATCGCCGACACGTTCGCCAATTTTGATTTAAATCCAGCCTTTTTCTTCGTCTCGACGAGCTCGATGAAATCCATCGTGACTTCATCGAGCGTGACGAAAGGCACGTTCAAGATATTCATCTCGCTTCTGAATTGGGAAACGAACATTCTGCCGACATACTTGAGCATCGCCGACGTGCCGCCTGGGGTGGACACCACGCTCTTCGGATCGATTCCACTCTTTCTTACCGCCGCGATTTCGTACTCGTCTTCACTCAGTTGCCCAAAATTACCCGTCAACGCATTTTTCCCTTCGAACGAGGATGCCATCGACGCAAATTTAGAGTTTTTGGCGCCGGATGGCGTGTCCAAACCGCCGACGTCAGAGTAAAAGCTCTCGTCAGATTTTACCGATCCGTTGCTGTTAGGTGTGCTGAAGTCCCATTTGGAAGACATCCCCGGGGTGTCGGAATTCAGCCGGGGAGTGCTCAAAGTCGACGACGGCGTGGCCAAAGTTTTTGTGGACTTCTTTCCGCTGGATTGGAATCGCCATGATTCATCTCGCACGGCGGCGATTTCTTGGTCGCTCGGTGACGGGAAATCTTCGTCCGATAACACCAACTGCTCCCGTGGTTTAAACGTAGGCGGCACAGTTTCCTTGCCTTCATCATCTAACGGCGTCGACGGATTGACCTGCGTAGATCGACGCTCAAGTGGCGGTAAGCTCTCGAGCATCTTCGCCGGCGCGACATCCGCCGTAGGCGTCGCCACCAATGATTCAAATAGATTCTTTTCTCGCTTCTTCACCACGAGCGGCATCTCTTCTTTCCGCTCGTTATCATCGGGAGAATACTCTTGAACGATTCGCGGTCCGAGCTTGGCACGCGATGCCGCGTTCACTTGTTGTTCAATCGTATTCAACTCGCGCAAAAATCCCGCCGCGAGCTTGGCTAACAAATCATTCGCCTCTCGCTCAAATTCCTCCTGCACCATCTCTTCCTGCTCCACGACGCCGATGAACGCCGCCCACGTCTCAAAAACATCAATCGGTGTATACTCACGGTTCATCACCCCCTCGATCCTCACGTCCCGTCGCGCGCACGATCTCAACACAAATCTCGTCCCTCCACCCTTTTCCCGTCGCGACTCCGCCAACTCCCAGTGCGCCGCCGCCGTCATCGCCTTACTCTCGAATCTCACCATCGGCGCCTCGTCATGAATCGTCATATACATCCCACGAACGCCATTCCCCATGACATCATCGCACGCCGCGAACGCGTACTTCACCTCGCCCTCCTTCCTCGTCGGCGCGCTCGCGCACGCCAGCCGCGTCCGCGGCGCTCGCTCGCCATTTCCAGCGACCCGATCGTCCTCTCGCGCGCTCGATACGTCGAGGACGATGACGTCACCATCGCTTAATCGCGCGATTCCATTCCCTTTGCCTTCGCGCATTGCCTGTATCTTTCCCAGGGCGATGTCGACGCCGAGCGTTCGCTCGGCGCGCGCGCCCGCGTTCGCGCCGCGAAGCGCCTTCACCTCCTCGCTCGCGCCTCCCATCGTTCGCATCGAACGCGCGATCGAACGCGCGATCGTCGAGGGCGACGACGACGCGTTCGCGGTCGATCGACGCCGCGAGCGTCACTGAATGTCACCACATTCGTCCTCGGTCGATCGCGCGTTCGTTCGACGTTTGGATTCAAATGAATTCAAACGCATACATGACCATTCGCACGCGTCTCTTTTCCGTGATAGCTCACACGGCGGGTATCTACGGTGTTTTATCACGAAAATGTCTTTTCGTGCGAGCCTCCAGAGGCATGCAATGTAGGCGCGCGCGCGCGCATTCCCCGGTCGGTGTCGCCCGTCGCGCGCGTTTCTTGTCCGTTCTATTCCCGTGCTTCAACGTCTTCACGGTCACGCCGTCGCGCGATCGAGATGACGCGATGGTTCCTCGCGAAAAGCGCGTGGTAAATCAATTCTGGAATGGCATTCGCTAAAAAAAAACTGCATCATGATTCATCATTCATTCATCAAGATTCAACGAACGAACCCGCATCGCGCGTCGCCTGTTCGTCTCCGTCGTCGTCATAGTTTCCCCTCGCGAACGCACGCATCGCTCTCTCTCGTCGTCACTCGCGTGCACGCGCGAGTTCGTATCGTGCGATGACCGCGCGCCTCCGACGCGCGCGCGAGCGACGAAGCGTCGCGCGTCGATCGCGCGTTCATCGCGATCGCGCATCGGCGAGAAACGAAC
>Ga0222712_10004876_pt1 | contig 13829 bp, 13 predicted proteins | sample C33_657DmetaG_FD_165043 | JGI IMG/M metagenome (GOLD analysis project Ga0222712, IMG submission 165043) | Estuarine water microbial communities from San Francisco Bay, California, United States - C33_657D | ecosystem: Environmental > Aquatic > Marine > Unclassified | place: USA: California...
TCCACGAGATGCAACGCAGTGGTGTCTAGCCTCAATCACAACGACAACACCTTTGGTTGAAAGACCGCGCTCAAGTGCATCAGCAATTTGGGCAGTTAGGTTCTCTTGAAGTTGTGGTCTTGCCGCTAAAACTTCAACAAGTTTAGGTAGTCTGCCCAAACCGATAACCCGATCACTCGGTAGATAGGCGATGTGGGCTAGACCGGTGAACGGCAGTAAATGATGTTCACAAATACTTACCAGCTCGATGTCTTTGAGAATCACCACATCGTTTTGTTCTGCAGGAAAAGTGTCGGTTAGAACTTCCTCTGGATTTAGGCCAACCCCGGAAAAGAATCCGGCATAGGCATCAGCAACTTTTTGCGGTGTTGCTAGAAGTTCTTCACGGTTAGGGTCTTCGCCGATAGCCGAAAGCAGTTCAACTACTGCTTTCTTGATTCTCTCGGCATCCACCATGACTACTTTTGCTTCTTAACCTTAGGAACAGCAATCGGACCGGTCTTCGGCTTTGGTCTGGTCTTTTTCGATAACCACTGTGAGCGCTTTGGAAGTTTCTTAACATTCTTGAAGATGCGGTTGATGTCTTCAGGATTTAGAGTTTCCTTCTCCATCAGTTCCTTAGCCATCTGATCAAGCACCTTACGATTTAGCAGAATTGCCTTGTATGCCTCATCCTGTGCTTTATCCAGAATGCTTCTGATTTCCTTGTCGATAACCTCAGCGGTAATGTCGCTGTATTCCTTGGCAGTTGCCATGTCACGACCAATAAAGACTTCGCCACCTTTACCAAATGACACAGACCCCAAAGTCGAGCTCATTCCATACTGGGTAACCATGGCGCGGGCTATCGATGTGGCCTTCTCAAAGTCATTAGAAGCACCGGTGGTTGGGTCGCCGTAGACAACCTCTTCAGCCACACGGCCACCCATCGCGTAGGCGATCTGGTCTAGCAACTGGTTACGGGTAACCGAGTAGCGGTCCTCCAGAGGCAAGACCATGGTGTAGCCGAGGGCACGGCCGCGAGGAAGAATGGTTACCTTGCTGACCGGGTCACTGTGGTTGAGCGAGGCTGCAACAAGTGCGTGACCGGCTTCGTGATAAGCGGTGTTTAGACGCTCATCATCCTGCATCAGGCGACCCTTCTTAGCTGGTCCACCGATAACGCGGTCAATCGACTCATCAAGAATCTCGTTGGTGATTTCTTTAGCGTTGCTTCTAGCAGTTAGCAGAGCAGCTTCATTTAGCACGTTAGCTAGATCTGCTCCGGTGAAGCCAGGAGTTCTTCTAGCCACCAGAGCCAGGTCGACCGACTTAGCAACAGGCTTACCCTTGGAGTGAACTTTAAGAATTTGTTCGCGTCCCTTTAGATCCGGAGCTGAAACACCAACCTGACGATCAAATCGACCTGGACGCAGTAGCGCTGGGTCAAGAATATCTGGACGGTTAGTAGCTGCAATCAAAATTACGTTGGTCTTAGAATCAAAGCCGTCCATCTCAACCAGCAACTGGTTTAGTGTTTGCTCTCGCTCATCGTTACCGCCACCGATACCGGCACCACGGTGACGACCCACGGCATCAATTTCATCTACGAAGATAATTGCAGGTGCTGCCTGCTTAGCTTGCTCAAATAGATCTCTAACTCTAGATGCACCAACACCGACGAACATTTCAACGAAGTCAGAACCAGAAATAGTAAAGAAAGGAACTCCTGCTTCACCGGCAACTGCTTTAGCCAGCAGTGTCTTACCGGTTCCCGGTGGACCGTAAAGCAAAACACCGCGAGGAATTTTTGCTCCAACTGCCTGGAACTTTTGTGGTTCCTTTAGGAACTCTTTAATTTCTTGTAGTTCCTCAATCGCTTCGTCGACACCGGCAACATCGGTGAACATGACCTTAGGCATGTCCTTGTTGTAGAGCTTTGCTCTTGACTTACCGAACTGCATTGCTCGGTTGTTAGAGCCTTGTGCGCCGGAGAGCATGAACCAGAACAAACCAAAGATAAGTAGGAAAGGAAGAATGCTAAAAAGTAGTGACAGGTACCAAGGTGTGCTGGTGACCTGGTCGTTGTAACCATCGGTGATGGTAGCTCCAGCGATAGCAGTGGTGATTGCGGTGCCACGCGATGAGACGTAATAGAACTGAACGTGATCGCCATACTTGCTATCCGATGAGTTCAGAACAACATCTACGCGCTGCTCATTATCTAGAACCAATACCGACTTAGCGGCACCAGATTCAATGAAGTCCAAACCTACTGAGGTATCAACCTGCTTGTAACTTGGTGCTCCGAAGGTGTTTGTTCCAATAACTAGGAAACCAACAGCAAGCAAAATCCAGATAGCTGGACCTCTTAAGAATTTACGCAGAGTCATAGAGGCTTAGCCCCAACCTTTCGTATTAACCGAATCAACCTCTAGGCTACCTGCCCCTAAAGGGCCTGAAAACACCTGTTCGCAGAGAGAATAACGCCTAACTGTAGACGGAAGGGGCCAGGATGCCAACATCCTTCAAGGTGCGGTACTTTTCCGCGTAATCCAGCCCATAACCAACAACAAACTCATTAGGAATGTCAAAACCGACCATCTTTACATAAACATCTACCTTGGCTGCCTCAGGCTTACGAAGCAGCGCAACGATTTCCACCGAAGCTGCTCCCCGTGCTGAAAGGTTTGATGCTAGCCAAGAAAGTGTTAGACCCGAATCAACTATGTCCTCAACGATGATCACGTGCCTACCTAGAACATCTGCATCTAGGTCCTTTAGAATCCTGACAACACCGGAAGACTGGGTCCCTGAACCATATGAGGAAACAGCCATCCAATCCATTGCCACAGGTATCTGTATTGCTCTAGACAGGTCAGCCATAAACATAACGGCTCCTTTGAGAACACCAACCAGCAAGACATCTTTGCCTTTATATAGGTCATCAATCTCGGCAGCTAACTCTTTGATCCTTGCTGCTATCTGTGCTTCAGTTACTAAAACTTTGGTGATGTCACCTTTGACTTGCTCTAAGTCCACTTAACATGCTCCTGGTTTGAAGGTTTTACTACTTTTCAAGATTACTTGCTTGCCTTGTCTACTAACTCTAGCCGCTGGCAAGGTCAAAGGCTTCTGTCCATGCCAATTCGTTACCAGAGCCATAACTGAAGTAATAGCCGCCCGATTGGGTTCAGCACCAAGTAGCATCAACGCCTTCAGCACCACACGGTTGGCAAGAGCTACCGGTTGCCTGGCTAAAGCCTCAGCATCCAAAACAATCTGTGTTGCCATGACTTTAGCAACTTTGCTAAATACCTGATCTGCTTTCTTATCTAAAAACTTGGCATCCTCCTGCAAGATGTCAGCGGTTCTACCCAGCGCTTCAACGACACCTGGGCCAAGTTCTTTTTCTAGAGTCGGCAGTACAATTTTTCTCACTCTTACTCTGCTGAATTTTAGATCTTGATTCTGTGGGTCTTTCCAAAATGTAAGACCGCTATCATTACAAAAACTCTCGGTTGTAGTCCGGCGAATATTTAGCAGCGGACGTAAGTACTTTTTATCTTCACTGAGCACACTCATCCCGGCCAGTGATTTAGTTCCTGAACCTCTAGCTAAACCGAGCAGAACTGTTTCAGCTTGATCATCAAGAGTGTGACCGAGCATGGTCACTTTAGCTTTATTAGTTTTAGCAAAACCATCAAGTGATACATACCTTGCTGATCTGGCATCAGCTTCCATGCCCCGCTTGGTTCTAGAAACATAAACATCAATTACCGTGACGACCCCAGCACCGAGTTCGGTAACCAGCTTCGCTGTCTTATCCGCAACTTTTCTAGATCCGGTTTGAAGATTGTGGTTAACAATACAAACTGCAATCTTCACACCACTGCGTTTACCTTCAAAGATGGCAGCAGCTGCCAGAGCTAAGGAATCGGCCCCGCCGGAACAGGCTACTGCTACGGTGTCCCCTGCTTTATAGCCGAAAGTCTCCCAGGCTTCACGGATGGCACGACGAACATCGGCTATCGCCGGTGTTAGTCTAGGTCGCGTTGCCATGGGTAACCTTTCGGTAATCTTGATACATCAAGCCTATTTAGGAGAAACATGTCTATTGACGCCATCATCGAGATTCCTCGTGGCAGCCGCAACAAATATGAGGTTGACCACGAATCAGGTCGAGTAAGACTGGACCGGGTCCTATTTACTCCATTCGTCTACCCAGTTGACTACGGATACTTCGATAACACCCTAGGTGGCGACGGTGACCCGCTAGATGCCCTAGTGATGCTGGAGTTCCCAGTATTCCCTGGTGTTGTTGTTGAGGTAAGACCGGTTGGTGTCCTACCGATGGAAGATGACGGTGGCATCGATGAAAAGATCCTCTGTGTTCCAGCTAAAGACAAGAGATGGCAGCACATCCAGGACATAGATGATGTCCCGCAGCAGCTAAAAGACGAACTTGAACACTTCTTCACCCACTACAAGGACCTAGAACCAGGCAAGTGGGTAAAGGTTGGCACTTGGGCTAACAAGGATGCAGCTCAGAAGCTTATTGACGAAGCTCTATTCAGATTCAAAGCTGAGGGCGGGCACCAATAGTCATTACTGCCCTAGCCGCACTCTTAATGCCTGCGGCAACGGCGTTGTGAAGGTCTCTTCCGCTAGCCAGAGTCGCTAAGACTGCTCCAGAGAATGAGTCCCCTGCACCGGTTGGATCGATTGCATCGAGTTTCTCAACTGGGAAAGATTCAACCAGTTGACCCTGCTCATAAAGATCTACTCCAGCATCGCCTTTGGTAACAATAACAGTTGGGTAGTTGGCACCTAAAACCTCAAACTCTTCATCGTTAGGTAGCAGAACATCGGTGCCTTTAGTCGCCGAGAGAAACTCACTCACACCGTAATCGACAATAAAACCGACTGATCCAGGATCAATCAGAACTTTACTTCCGGTGCTTTTGATTCTTGAAATGAACTCCTGAATTTCACTAACACTTCTACCAAAGATTGAATAGCCGCTGATAAAGACAAAACCAAACTCAGCTAAATAGCTGTCACTGATTTGGTTGAAGTCCAGTGCTGCATTTGCACCACGGTCAGTCAACATAGTCCGCTGAGCACCTTCAACAATTGACACTAAAGTTCCAGTCTCGAGTGAGTTGTGCTGCAGGTTTACTTTCACACCGAAGGTTGCGAACTGTTCCTGAACCCTGATTACATCGGCAGAATTAACACAACCGACAAACGAAACATCCGCTCCAATGAAGGCAGCCCAACTAGCAATGTTGGCAGCTGAGCCACCGTAGGTGTGTGAGATGTGTGAGGAAGTATCGGTATTGGCTCGGATAGGCCCGTTGGGGATGACAATGATGTCATCGATGACATCGCCAATAACAAGTACTTTCATCAGTTGATCGCTGACCAAGCCTTAGCAATCTTCCCTGCCAGGGCGACATTGTTTCTTGCTAGGTCTAGGTTTACTTCCAATGATTTGCCTTTGGACTCCTCGACGATGAAGCCAAGCAGGAATGGAGTAACGGCTTTCCCGGTGATTCCCGCCTTTTCGGCCGCTCTGAAAGCAATGTCTAGAACACGATCATGCTCGGCAGGGTCCCACTGTTTGCTCTCCGGTAGCGGGTTCGCAACAACGATTCCCTGACCGTGACCTAGCTCGTCCTGAGCTTTCATCAGCTGAGCGATTTCCTCAGCCGAGTCAACCGACCAGTCGAGGGTGTAACCGGATTTGGTTAGCCAGAAGGCTGGGAAGTCTTTGGTCTGCCAGCCGACTACCGGAACGCTGAGGGTTTCTAAACGCTCCAATGTGGCTGGAATATCTAGCACTGACTTCACCCCGGCCGCAACAACAGTAATCGGTGTAACGGCAAGAGTGGAAAGGTCTGCTGACTCATCAAACGTTGTGTTAGCCCCACGGTGAACGCCACCTAAGCCACCAGTTGCAAACACTCTGACTCCAGCCAGGTGGGCCAGGTGGGCAGTAGCGGCAACTGTGGTAGCTCCGCTTTGTTTTAGAGCAGTAAGGATTGGGATGTCTCTAACCGAAGCTTTAGCCAGATCCTCGTTGGCGATCCGATTTACCCCACCTTCATCCAAACCGATATTTGGGATGCCATCGAGGATAGCGATAGTAGCTGGAGTAACACCTTGGCTCCTAAGAATCTCTTCAAACTCTTTGGCTGCTTCTAGGTTGCGAGGTCTGGGTAGTCCGTGCGAAATGATGGTCGACTCCAAGGCAACAACCGGCTTGTTGTCATTTAACGCATCCATTACTTCTTTGGACAGTTTGATTTCAGTCATACCTCTAGGTTAAACCACTTAATAGGCAGGTAGCATCAAAGCATGATGAAACCAGCGAGCTACCTGCGCGGAGTGATGCACCCAGAGGGTTACCACGGCAATGGTAAAGACGGTGCGTTCTTTGAAGGCTGGTACGTCAAGTTGGTTTCGGCAGATCTGAGCCAACGCTGGGCTGTAATACCGGGCATTTTCAAGGGTATTGATGTTGCCGATAGCACCGAGCGTAAAGAAAACTCAGAGGCATTCATTCAAGTGTTGGATGGAAGCACTGGAAGAAGCTGGTTCTATCCATTCCCTGTCGAAGAGTTTTACGCAGCTGAAGACTCATTCAACATCAAAGTTGGTAACAACACTTTTACAGAAAAAGAGTTTGTCTTAGACCTCCCCCAACTCAAAGGCACCCTCAAGGTGGTCAGTGAATTCAAACCCTGGCCGGTAACATTCAAGACTCCTGGAATTATGGGTTGGTATGGTTTCGTCCCTTTCATGGAGTGTTTCCACGGCATCGTAAGTTTCGGCCATGTACTTTCTGGAACTATCGAAATTGAGCAAAAGAAAGTTTCCTTTGACAACGCCTACGGTTACATTGAAACCGACTGGGGTAAATCTTTTCCTTCGGGTTACATCTGGATGCAAACCAACCACTTTGACTTCAACCCAGAGACTTCTCTGATTGCTTCAGCAGCTATCATCCCCTGGATTGGTAAGAGTTTCCGCGGCTTCATCATTGGTTTGATGCACGAAGGAAAGCTCTACAGTTGGACTACATACAACGGAGCTAAAGAGGTAAGTCTGAAAGTTGATGACCAGCATGTCTATTGGACAGTAATTGGGCCAGATGGAACACTCGATCTCCGGGCAACTAGAAACCGCGGTGGTTTGCTGCACGCACCTCTGAATAAAGACATGCACCGCAGAGTCGAAGAAACCATGGACTCAACCGTTGAACTGGCCCTAAAAGACCAGGCCGGTAAAACCATACTTAAAGGAACCGGGACTGCCGCTGCTTTAGAAATCTTCGGCGAACTAGAAAAACTCCTCGCCTACAAAAAATAGTTAAAGCAAAAAGGGGAGGCTTTCGCCTCCCCTTTCTAGCTTTTTACTAGCCGATTCTTGTAATGCGGCCGTCGGTAACCATAACAACCGGACCATTGACACTGTCGCGAACAATCGCTTCACGAACCAAGGTCTCTAGTACGTCACGGGTCTTCGCCTTAGCTAGACCACCGAACATTGTGTATCCGTCACCACCTGAAGCCATGAAATCGTTGGTTGCAAGTGTGTAACTGACGCTGGTGTCTTTCGGAACTGGAGTTCCGTCAGTTAGAGTCACGGTTGTAACTCGACCAGCGTTAGCTGCGATAGACATGTCGAAGGTGAACTTCAGACCAGATACCTGTGGGAAACGACCCGCACCTAGGTTGATCTGAGAAACACCGTTCTCCAGGGCAGCCCAAACATCAGCACCGGTAATGGTGGTGGTAGCAGCAGTGTTACCAAACGGTAGCACGGTTGCAACGTCACCAACGGTCAGAGTGTATGGACCTGAGCTTGTTACCTTCCAAGGACCATTGTTGTTTGTGTAGCCAGACTGCAGGCTTGACCAACTTGGGCGGATGATAGAACTGTCGCTCGGGGTGAAGGTCTTCGCAGGAAGCATGTCACGAATACCACCACCGTTGATAATTGCTATCTGAGTGCCCATTGCGAGCCTAAGGTTGTCGGCAATGTAATCACCCAGTGCAGTTTCGTAGTTACGTTGAACCTGAGGTGATCCACCGTTAGGTGCAACGTCAGAAATCGATCCGATTACCACGTTGTACTTAGTTCCAAGGTTGGTTCGATAACCAGCAATGGAGTTCACTGCGTCTTGGTTCAGTGGAGTGGCAGCCAAAGCTGTGCCGGCAACAACCTTTACGGCTGGGTTGAACTGCTCAAGGCGGGTACCGATTGTCTTGTGAGTAGCTGTATCAACACAGGCGTGAACCTTGTTTACCAAAGCACCAGCGTTAGTGGTTTGGGCAACTAGTTTGCCGCCAACAACGCTTCCGTATCTCAAGTGGCTGTGTCCACCAAGAACGATGTCTGATCCACTTAGCAATGGAGCAATGTCAAGCAATCTACCTTCGGCAACTCCAGTCTCACTGTTGAACTGTGAGAAACCTTCGTGTACCAGTGAGACAACAATGTCTGCTCCAGCCTTACGAGCTGATTGAATCGCCGCGCTCACCTGAGCTTTCGTTGCGGTTCCAGCAGCATTGGTTCCAAGGATGTCACCGATGTCAATGTTGCCAAGGTTGCCAGGGAAAATAACTTCCTTGGTGTCTGGGGTGTTTAGACCGATAAGACCCACCTTAACTCCACCGCGCTCAACAATGGTCCAAGGTAGAGTCTTGACTCCATAGACGTTTGATGCTGAGAGTTCGGTCAAGCTTGAGTAGTTCGAAACAACCCACTGGTATTTAGAAGCAGCAATACGCTGGTTAACTTTGGCAAGTGGATTGTCGTGCTCGTGGTTACCGTAAGTGGTTGCGTCCACACCCATGAAGTTCAGAGCTTCAACTGTAGGCATTTCGTCAAACACTGTTGATAGTGGTGGAGCAGCACCCCAGTTGTCACCGCTCGAAAGAACGAATGTTGCTGGGTTGGCGGTTCGGTCAGCTGCAAACAGCGAAGCCATAACAGCTGCACCACCGGTGTAGACGTCCTGACCAGAAGCAGTCGTCTTGGTGTAATCAAGTGCACCGTGGAAGTCGCTGAATGCGTTGATGACGAAGTCCTTGACCGCTGAAACCTTGGCGGTGTTGATCAAGGCAACAGCACCAGGGAGACTGTCAGTTGGAGCAGCTGGGACATCACCGTAGGCGGTAATCGCACCGTTGTTGTCGATTGCGTAGAAACCATTACCGTTGCTTGCCAAAGAGACATCCTTGACGTTTAGTGCAGTTCCAGAAATTGATGGGGCGTCGCCGTAGGAAACGATTGCTCCAGACTTCTTAAGAGCCCAGAAGCCATCTCCGGTTGCGCGTGGAATAACACGAACATACTTGTCCTTAGCTAGAGCACCGCTATTTGCGTCTCCCTTGCCGTAGATCTTTCCGTTGTTTGCAACTAGCCAGATACCAGCACCAGAAGAAGTAGCTGCACCACCAACAATTACGATGTTGCCCAATGAAAGGTTTCCACCGATAGCTGGAGCGTCAGCCGAAGAAGTAATCATTCCACTCTTACCAATCAGGTAGTAACCCAAACGGTTATAGGAAGGAATGATTGCCACTGCAGGCTCATATAAAGGTACGTTTGAAACTGTTGCGTCACCCAGTGGGACAATTCGGTTACGTGGAGCAAGCAACCAGGCACCGTTGCCTGATGGTGTTGCAACTGATCCAAGGTAAGCAGATGACTTAATGCTCAGCCTGCTGAAGTTACCTGTAGACGAACCGATGTTTCTGGTAATTCCCTTTGTGTCCATGGCGAAGAAACCAGTCTTCGCAGCATTTGGAGCAACAGCAGTTGTTGCAACTGACGCTGCGCCGAAGCCCTGGCTGTTAACCGCATAAACGCTGAAGCTGGCTGCGTTGGCTGTAATAGCTGGAACGAAAGCGCTGGTCGCTGTGCCATCAACTGTCGTTGTACAGGTTCCGTTACCACCGTCAACTACATACTTGACGATCTCGGTGTTACCACTTGATGAAGGAGCAGACCAACTAACAGTGAAGCCACCTTCAGCTGGGACAGCGGATACGTTCTGGGGTGCACCCGGAACCGAATAGGTCACAACAGCGGTAGCTGCGTGTGGCGATAATGCCAGAGGTAGCGCTAGGGCTACCAGAACAAAAAGTGATTTAAATCTCGAGGTTGGTTTCATGAGTTCAGAATATACCTGACCTCGGTCATGAATGCGGTTTCAGCCCAATATTCAACAACGATATCTTTATATAAGGTGAATTTACGTATCTCCTGTTGCCAAGGACCTATTTACCTTTACACTGTAAAGCATGGCAAGAAGAGTCAATCCCGAAGCTCAGAAACTGGCAATGGCTGGTCTCATCGAAGCAGGGATCTCAGCTATCGCCGACGAAGGCATAGACCAAGTATCGGTTCAATCCATTAGCGATGCAGCTAAAACATCAAGACCAACTTTTTATTCATACTTCGGTGACATCAGCGGACTTCTTGCTGAAATCTGGTTGGCTAAAGCAGATGACTGGTTAGATAGCCTGCTCGAACCGACAAAAGTTATCGGCTCACTCAAAGGGTCAGAGAAAAAACTAAACCGTGCGATGACCGAGATTCTCGCTGCCGCTCATCGAATTCCTGAAGTCCTTGAATTGACTGAACCAAAAATTGAATCTTGGTGGGATAAACACGATTACAAAACCGACATCGAGAAAGAAATTGCGATTTGGTTGATGGCTGTTCGTATAGGTTCAACCATCACTGATCCGGTGGATTCAAATGTTCACGGTGCTGCTTTTATCGAACCTATTTTGAATTCAATAGACATAGCCAAATACAAAAACCTGAAACTACCTAAACCCTCGCTGCCTCCTGTTACGGATCCAACTCCTAAAACCGAAACCCTCGATAGCAGATTGCTGCAGGCTGCAATTGAAGTCATTGCAAGTGCCGGTGTCAAATCGGCTTCAATGGCGCGAGTTGCCAGACGTGCTCAAGTTTCCACCGGTGCTCTCTACCCAAGATTTGCCAAGGTGGATGAACTTATCGAAGGATCTTTTGAGCTGGCAATTTCGGAAATTGTGCAACAGAACTTCGGTTTACTAAATGCCACAAACTTTGCAGCGGATGAATTCGGTCAGTTTGTTATGGCTGGGCTAATGCCAGCGAGAAAGACTTGGCGCAACTTCAGAATCGAAATTCATCTGGGTGCTCGAACCAGGCCAAACCTTGCCAAGCGAATGGCTAAGAATCTCAAGGCCACCAATGCACTGCTTGCTACCAAACTGAGGCCGTATGAAAAAACTGGGATGACTGATGGTCCAATCCCCTATTTGGTGCACTGCATAGGTATCGGTTTGGCAGTCTTGCAGAACGCGGGATTGGAAATCAGTAACCTTGATCATCGGCTGGTTTCCAGAGCGATGATTGAAAAAGCCCTCAGATTGGTCTAAAAATCCCTGAATTTCAGTGAATTAGAGCGCTCAAACCTCAGTAATTCATTTGACAATGATAGATTTATGGTTGAATATTTACCTGTAGAGGTTTTAACAAGGAAAAGGAATGAAATGGCTCTAGATAACCAGCCTTCTGAGAAGAAGCGCAAAAAGGGACTGATTATCGGTCTAATTGCTGCCGGAGCTATTGCGGTTAGCATCGGTGGCGTATTCGCCGCAAACAGCATCACCATCAACGGTGGATCGAGCATCGAATTCGGTCAGGGTCTGGCCAGCACAAGTTCATGTGACGCAGCTTTGACGACAACCGTGAACCAGGAATACAACACTTCAACTTCTGAGTTTGAAGCAACAACAGTAGTTGTTTCTGGAATCAAGGACTTCGCATGCAAAGACAAGACCCTGCACGTATCACTTATCGGTGCCAGCGGAACTGTTTGCAGCGTTGATGGAACACACACCTCAGGAGCAAACCAAGACTCCTTCACAATTTCAGATGGCGGTACCACTGGTACTGATGATGACGTTACCAAAACTGTAACCATCGCATCTGGCTGTGACGCAACAACAATTACCAAAGTAGCTATCACCACTAGCTAACTAAATGGCTAAACAAACAGCATTCAAGCGAGGGTTGTCAATAGTATTGGCAACCCTCCTTGCTGTGCCGTTACTACTTTCCATTTTTGGAGTTATCTCCATCAGATCAGTTCTGACTGACTCAATGACTCCAAAAATACAACCGGGGGATCTTGTTGTAAGTGCTAACTGGATTAAGCCAACAGTGGGTGAAGTAGCCATCTATCACCAGCGCGACTTTGCCGGAACCATCCGTCAAGATGTTGTTCACCGCGTAATCACATTAGATGCAACAGAAAACTATCAATTCAAAGGTGACAACAATCAGAGCATGGATGCTCTGCCAGTGGCCAAGGATGATGTAGTCGGAACAGTTTTTCTAAAGATTCCCTTGATTGGAAAACTTCTCAATCCGGTCGGTCTAATTATTGTTGTCCTAATAGTTGGTGGCGGCTACCTAATTGGCTATGGGATTCGAACTCTGAGAAATAAGTGATGTTTAGGACAAGGCTGATCGCAGCCATCTCCATACTGCTGATTGTTCTCGGAATTTCCTTGATCAGCTCCGGGAAAGCAAACGCGGAACCAGCCCAGATTTCAAAGACCTTTACCGGTTTTGCTTTTGAGAAGTCAGAAGTTACCGTGGCCATGAAAAAGAACATCAAAGCTTGGATACTGGCTAACCCGAACTACAACGTGGCTAGCTGTGTTGGCTATACCGGACAGAACGTGAAGAACCGAACTAAGGCTTTTCTAGAGAAACTGGCCAAAGCCAGGTCGCAAAACATTTGCGATTACATCAGGAGAATCACCGGCACGGTAACCATAAACAGCACCTTGGGATACACCGGCAATGGTAAGACTGCCGAGGCTAGAAAGGTTACCGTGACACTTCTAAACGCTTCTGGGACAGATGGCGGCTCAGGGGTTGTCACCATTGGCCAGTGTGATAACTCGCTGGCTGTTTCCATGCAGTCCAGAATCACTTCAAGTGACTTCTACTTCAACAGCATCACGATCAGGGACATAAGTAGCAGCTGCTTTGGAAATGTTATTGACATCTATTTCCTAGACCCCGACGGCAACCAGATAGCCAGCTCGATGGCAAATCCAATCAGTAGGACCGGCATGAAGTTCGGCTACGCGCTCTTTGACCCAACTTTGATTCCATCAAACCAAATAAGCAAAGTGGCTTTCGAGATCCGTAAACCCTAGAGCTTACAAGCTGGTGTCCCACCGGGTAGCAGGTGGCGATACCTTGCCACCAGGTAATAGCCGGGTATGGCTAGCCAGCTAATTGGTGGAATAAAGAGCAAATACCCAAGCAGCTTATAGAAGACGTTTGTCTGTAAGGTAAGCAATTTAGCGAAAGCCCAGTTGGCTTCATACTGCTTGCTTTCACCAATTAGGTAGACCCGCTTTATCGTCTGCTCGCTGGTCAAACCATACTTAGTCAGATCCGTTAACTGCCAGGCCTCTGCCCTAACCCTGCCGGCTGTGCTTTTGGTGAAGTAGTTTGCGGTTGATGTGCAGAAACTGCAATCACCGTCAAAAATCAAAACAGAGCTACTCATGCTTTAAGCCTAAATCGTTCCCTGGTCAAGTCCTAATAAAACTTCTTTGGCTCGTTCTCTGAGTTCAGGCAGATCACTCAGTCTCTTGAGCCCATTTACCTGTTGGCTCATTCGATGATTCTTTTTGAAGGTTTCATGGTGCCGGTCAAGGAAATCCCAATACAAAGTTGTGAACGGACAGGCGTTCTCGCCGCTTCTAAGCTTCGGGTCATAACTGCAGCCCTTACAGTATTCGGTCATC
>Ga0222712_10004881_pt1 | contig 13818 bp, 12 predicted proteins | sample C33_657DmetaG_FD_165043 | JGI IMG/M metagenome (GOLD analysis project Ga0222712, IMG submission 165043) | Estuarine water microbial communities from San Francisco Bay, California, United States - C33_657D | ecosystem: Environmental > Aquatic > Marine > Unclassified | place: USA: California...
CAAGCGCTGCTTCCTCAGGCTCTGCCGCTCTTGATCCGCTCACCGCACTATTGCGTGAAGTCGAAGGAACGTCGGACCCAGCAAGCGCGGATTCTGCGACGGCCTCCCAGAACCCGAACCTTCCACCTCCTCCCGGCGACACGAAGGGGAAACGTCGCAAGAAGGCGCGAACTCCGAAACCACGTTGGCTGAAAATCACTGCGCTCGTACTCGCGCTTCTCCTTCTGCTTCCAACGATCTCGTTCACCAACGCGATGATTACTACCGAGAACCTTTCGTTTGCCGAGCGCGGTGCCGAATGGATGCGCGACAACCATCTCGGTGGGGTGCTCAACACTGTCGAAAGCTGGTGGCTGAGCAAGAACCAACCAAAAGAAGGTGGCGAGCCTGATCGTGCGATCGACGTTCCCCGCAATGCCGATGCTGGACCTACAACCACCGTGAAGTCCATCGCTCCGCACCTTCCTGCTCCGCAAAACGTTCAAGTTCCCGAAGGCGTCACTCCCGTTGCCAACGAAGGTGTGTGGCAACCCGTCGGACCACTCGTTGGTGGCGCGCAAACGATGTACACCACGCAGGTTCGCCCCGACTCGGTGCACACCTCCATCCTCGATGGACTTGTATGGATTGATCCAAAGCTTGTGAATTTCGAGGTTTTCCCTGGCACCGAAGAGCCCGGCGGTAAATGGGCAAAGCCCTCGCAGGTTCCGATGGACCGTCGCCTTTCACTCATCGCCGCATTCAACGGCGGATTCCGAATGGACGACGCCAAGGGCGGCTTCTACATGGACGGCGTCACGCAACGTCCACTTCGCGACGGTGCAGCGTCGTTCGTTACCTACAGCAATGGCACGGCGACCGTTGGACAATGGGGCCGCGACGTCACCATGACCCCAGAGGTCACTGCTGTTCGCCAGAACCTTGACCTCATCATCGACAACGGCGGTGGCCCACCCAATCCCGGCGGAGTGCCCGCAGCAACTGCTGCACCTGGCGCGCTTGTCCCCGGTCTCGTTGACAACGTCGACGGGAAATGGGGCGCGACATTCGGCAACAAGGTCTACGCATGGCGTTCTGCAGTTGGCGTCACCGCCGACGGCGCAATCGTTTATGGCTACGGCGACGGTCTCTCGTCGCTCTCTCTCGCCAACCTGATGCTGCGGGCCGGTTGTGTTCGGGCCATGCAGCTCGACATCAATACCGTGTGGACGACATTCAACTTCTACAACTCCACGCGCTTCCTCGACCCATCATCGGTTGAAGGCACGAAATTGCTCCCGGAATCGTTCAAGAGCGCAAACCGGTACCTTTCCTCGGATGCACGAGACTTTGTGGGTATCTTCGCCCGCACTCTCTAAATCACAACACGTCGTTCCATGACTCAACCGGAACTCATCTTGGTGATGATTGTCCGGAACGAAGCGGCGGTGATCGAACGCTGTCTCGAATCGGTTCGCCCACTTCTCTCTGGTTGGGTCATCGTTGACACCGGTTCAACCGACAACACGATCGAAATCATTGAACAAACGCTGTCTGACATCCCTGGCGAACTCCACCGCCGCGAGTGGATCGATTTCGGGCATAACCGCAACGAGGCACTCACGCTTGCTCGCGGTCGCGGTACACACCTGCTGTTGGTCGACGCCGACATGACGCTTCGAGTCGAAGGCGAGCTCCCGCCGCTCACTATCGACGCCTACGACCTGCGACACGATGCGGACCCCAGCTATTGGATTCCGCGACTTCTTCGCTCTGATTACGAGTGGTTCTATGTCGGCCGGACCCACGAATTTTTGAGTTGCACCACGCCATACAGCCAAGAGCGGCTCCCAGAACTCGTCATTGAGGACCACGCTGATGGCGGTTCCCGAGGAGAGAAATACGAACGCGATCGTCGACTTCTTGAAGCCACGTTGATTGAGAACCCAGATGACGCGCGCGCAATGCTGTACCTCGCGCTCACGCTTCGGAGTTTGAACGAGACCGACGCAGCGATCGAAATGTTTCAGCGACGCATCGCGCAAGGTGGTTGGGACCAAGAAGTTTTTTACTCGCTCTACCAAGTGGGCCAACTGCTCCTACCGACCAATCCCGACGCTGCGATTCTGCAGTTCCTGACTGCATGGAACTTCCGGCCGTCCCGGGCGGAACCACTTCTTGAACTTGCCCGCATGCATCGGCAACGAGGCCAGTACGCACTTTGTGAGCTCTACGCAACAAAGGGACTGTCGTTGCCACCATCGACAGACTCTGCCTTCGTCCACACCGAGGCCCAAGACTGGGGGCTTCGTTTTGAACTGGCGATCGCGTGGTTCCACCTCGGACGAATACCCGAGGCACTCGAACTCAACAATCAGTTGCTCGCCGATGGAGTTCCGAGATCGATGGAGCAATGGGTACGTCATAACCAAGCGTGGTGCTTGCAATCACTCGGCGAAACGAACGACGAAACACGCGTCCACCTGCAGATGGGTGCGGACATCCCCGCTCTGGGCACACTGCTTTCCAGCACGAGCTACACGCAGATCAATATCGATCACGCTGCTGGTTGGTCGCTCTTCAACCCTTCGATCACTCCTCACCCCGATGGCGGTTTCGCTCTTATCGTTCGCAGTTCGAATTACACCATTGCCGAGGATGGCTCGTACCTCTTTCACGGTGATGACGAGGACGGAATCATTCGGACGGTCAACCACGTCGTTCGAGTCGCAGAGAATCTCGAGTTGTCCCCGATCGGCCGCCTTCCAGTGCAACCGGCCGGACCCACAACTCGCATGTCACGAGTTATCGGATGTGAAGACATCCGACTCGTGTCTCTAGGTACTCAGTGGCGGGCACTCGCAACCGTGCGAGATCGAAACCAATACGAACGATGCGATATTGCCGTTCTGTCCCTCGATGATCTCACCGATTCCGAGAACGTCACGCTTGATGTCGTTCCCAGCCCTGACCCAGCACGTCACGAAAAGAACTGGATGCCATTTGTCGTCGATGGCGAACTGCGAATTCTCTATCTCTGTTCACCGACTGTGGTCGGTCACCTCGACGACAACGCTCGTCTTGTCGTCGATTCACAAACCGAAGGTCCACCGGCAGCAACGAACTTTCGCGGCGGATCTCAAGGCGTCCCGTTCGATGGCGGCTTTCTCTTCCTCGTCCACGAAGTCACCTTCGCTGGAGGGACTCGTGTCTACGGCCACCGATTCATTCATCTCACGTCAGTAATTCTCCGTGGTGCAACGACCTGGACAATGAGCGCGATGTCCCAGCCGTTCCACTTCCTCGAAGTGGGTATCGAATTTGCAGCAGGGTTGGCAGCCGATGGGGATGCGTTAATCGCCTCCTTCGGCGTTAACGATGCACAAGCATGGCTGGTGCGATTCTCTCAAGCTGAGGTCGCCGAGCTGCTGAAGCCGCTTTTCAGAGCCGCTTAGGAACCCGCCGGCCGTTCACCGATGACACCCGTTTCAGTGAGTGCGGCCAAGTGCGCGTCATCAAGGCCAAGCAATCCGCCGAGTACGTCGCGATTGTGCTGACCCATGAGAGGAGCAGGAGCGAAGATCCAGCGATCGACGCCGCTCATTCGGAATGGCATACCGGCAATGGGCAAAGATCCCACAACCGGATGCGGTGTGTCTTCGAAGAAGCCCCGCGCAACAAAGTGGGGATGGGCGTGAATCGTTCGGGGATCAGCCAACGCCGCTGCTGGAACTCCCACTGCGATAAGTGACGCCAGCGCGTCGTCGAGCGCACGTTCTGCGGCCCATGCATTGATGCGTTCGTCCAAACGATCATGAGCGTTGCGACGACCACCCAATGTGTCGAGCGACGCGTCGTGCCGCAGGTCATCTCCGAGCAGTGCAGCGAGCGACTGCCACTGTTCGTTCGTGCCAACAGAAATCGCTAGCCACTGTTCCTCACCGATGCACGGATACAAACCTTGCGGAGCGGCATGGGCCGATCGATTGCCATCACGCTCCATGAGCCGGCCGTAGGCGGTGAACTCAACCACGGGTTCAGCAGTGATGTTGAGCGACCCTTCAATCAGTGGCACCTCAACAAGTACTCCTTCTCCGGTTGCATCCCGACGAGCCAGCGCAGCAAGCGTTGCGAACGCGGCATGGGCGCCACCCAACGGATCACCTGGACCTCGAGGCACAAGTGGTTCCTGGTCGCGATAGCCCGTGAGATAGGCCATACCCGCCATCTGTTCCATGTTCTGAGCGAAGCCGACACGTTCCGCCCATGGACCATCGAGTCCAAAAGCTGGCTGACGAACCATGACTGCGCGCGGGTTGAGTTCGTGGATACGTTCCCAACTCAAACCGAACTTGGGCATCACTCGTGGCGTGTAGTTCTCAACCACAATGTCGGCCCAGTCAACGAGGCGTTCTGCCAACGCCACACCATCGGGATTGTTCAGATCAAGTGTGATGCCGCGCTTGTTGGTGTTGATCCCCAAATAAAACGAACTGAGTTCCCACCACTGATCGCGATCGAGAAACATCACGGCAGCGGCGTAGCGCATTGGATCAGCGTGCGCGATGGATTCAACGTGAATCACATCGGCGCCCATCGCCGCCAAAATCTGCGTATTCGAAGGGCCGGCCCACCAACACGTGACATCAAGAATTTTGAGGCCTTCGAGCGGAAGTGATCGCGTCACCGCTGGGAGATCGGGAACCGTGCGAACAGACGCGGTGCCTGCGCCCAGTTCTGCAACTGCACCTGCCAACGGTGGTCGTTCGTTTTGAATTCGGTAATGCGGTCGCGGCGCGGTAAAGGTTCCGTCGGCAGACGGTGCAAAAAACTCGCGCGCAAGAAGATGCTCTTCCTTAAGAACGGTTTGACCGTCATTTACGCGCACGGTTGGCACTCGCAGTTCACCGGCGCGTTCAAGAATTTCGGCGCTCGTGTGTTTGGTCGTGTACTGGCGCACCCATTCATCGAACTCGTAACGGTTCGCCGTCCGAACCGAGGCCATGACATAACCAGCGTCGACAAGATCGGGCCGTTCAATCAGATGCAAAAACGCTTCAGCGTGTTGAGGGCCGTTCGTATTGAACCCAATCCAGCCATCGGCACTTGGGTAGATCGAAGGAGTCTCAACTGATCGAGCCGCCCCTGGCGGATCGATTCCCATGAGTTCTTTCATCAGACTCCACATGGGATCGGAAAAGAGGTTGGTGGAAATCATCATCGCTTCCATCCACGATGCATCGATGACTGCGCCGTCCGCCCCGCCCTGAACACCGAGAACCGCAGCATGCGCTGCAGATGCTCCGTACAAACCGGCCGCCCATTCCGAGGTGCGCGCGCCTGCTTGGACCGGCGGCAAATCAGGAGCGCCTCGAGCAGCGATCGACCCACATTCGGCTTGCACGATGAAATCCGTTGCTGGCCGATGCGAAAGCGGACCGGAGAGGCCGAAAGGTGTGACCGACAAAATCACGAGCCTCGGAGCTGCACTGTGAAGCGCGTCAACGTCAAGCGATCCGTCATCAATAACGAGGTCTGCAGTTGTCAGCAATTGTTGAATGGCGGACTCCGAAAGATCACCAACCACAGACTGCTTGCCAGCAGCAAGAAACGAGAACAGCGCGCTAGGACGATGGCCCAGCAGCGCACCCGTTGCTGACCATGTTCGTAACGGATCGCCGCTCGCAGGCTCAACCTTTATGACTTCGGCGCCAGCGTCTCGAAACAACTTGCCTGCGTAGCCGCTAGCAATTCCCATTCCGGTTTCAATGACCCGGATATCCGCAAGTGGCGGAATCCAGTTCGACGCGTTGCTCATTGCGCTCCCCCTCGACGACAACGCACATTCGACCACGCTGCGCCGATTGGTGCACGCAAATGAAGTTGCACGCTGAGAAAGGGGTCAAGCAAACACACAGGTGCGGTTGTCCCACACCAAGACTCGATGCTCAAGATGCAATCGAACGGCATTGGCGAGCGTGGTTCGTTCTACGTCGCGCCCCTTACGAACAAGGTCCTCCACCTCATCACGATGACTCACCGGGGTAATGCCCTGAGCAATGATCGGACCTGCGTCGAGTTCCGCGGTCACGTAATGCGCAGTTGCGCCGATCAACTTCACGCCACGCTGATGGGCTCGGTGATAAGGCTTCGCTCCAGCGAATGCCGGAAGAAACGAGTGATGGATATTGATCATCCGCCCGTTCCACCGAAGGGTGATCTCCTCTGGAAGGATCCGCATGTAGCGAGCGAGAACCACGAGATCGGGCTCAAGTTCATCGAGAACAGCAGCAAATGCAGCTTCTTGCGCTGTTCGAGCATCGCCAGACAATCCACCGTCAACGAGTCGGAATGGAACGTTGTGCTGGGCGGCAAGTTCACCCGCAGCAGGTTTGTCAGAAACGACCGCAACAACGTCGACATCGAGTTCACCCAGCGACACACGAGTTAAGAGATCAGCGGCGCAATACAACTCGGCCGAACAGGCGATGACAACGCGATCTCGTGTTCCTGGTCGATGCAAGGTGTGTTGCATCGAAAAGCGTGCAATCAGTTGCGCCAATCCACGATCAAAGGATGCCCAATCCACCGGTCCATCAATTTCGATGCGCTGCAGAAAGACATCGGAATCACGATCGGTGTGCTGATCAGCATTCGCAATGTTTCCGCCAACATCAGCAATCAAGTTTGCAACCGCAGCAACGATGCCCGGTTGGTCGGCACACTGAAGTGTGAGAATGGAAAGATCTGTCGTCATGGGTCGTCAGCTCAAGCGATCAACGAGGCAATGCCCCAGATTGCGGCGATGGAGCCAAGTGCGATCATCACAACACTGCGGGCCATCGGAGGGCGAGCAAGATCGCCGCTTTCCTTTTCCTTCGGTGGTCGCACAAGAGCGAGAGCCGTTCCAACCGCGAGCGCGCCACCGATGGCAAGCACCAACCACGGCAGAATGTCCTCACCGAGAAACATGTCATTCCTCCAACAACTCAGGCGATCCGAGTCTCACAATCGTAGGTGTGGACCGCCATGGGACCGAATTCGGTGGAAATTCTCAATCGACTAACGCCTGAGCGAACTGGTCGGCCGCCGGATTCGCACTACGTGCTGATGGCCGAACGAGTACGAGACGGCGTTCGGTCACGACAACCGCGCCAGTCCCGTGCTCTTGTCCTGATTGGGAGTCGGGCAACACCGACCATCCCATTCCGAGCCGAGTCATCTCACGCAAAACATCGGGTTGATGAGATTCAGCCACGACGTCAACCACCGCGCCGCGCGCAACCAACGCTCGCTCAATCAATTCGCGAGTTCGTGATCCGCGCGGAAACAACACCCACGGGCCCCACGTCGACGGCGCTCCAATCTTGATGCCGGCGGGTGCAACAACGACTAACGATTCGGTGACGACTGGGCTCACTTCAAGACTCTCGACATTTTCCGGATCAACAATCACGGCAAGATCGAGATCGCCGCGACGAACCTGATCAAGCAATTCACCGGATGGAGCAACAACGAGGCGAAGGTCAACCTCTGGGTGCTGCAAACGAAACGAGCTCATTTCATCGTGAAGGTGGTGCACTGCCGCGGCATCGATCATTCCGACGCGCACCCGGCCGACGCCGCCATGTTTCGCCGCAACAACCCATCGGCCGAGATCACGAGTGTCAGCAACAACGCGTTGTGCGTAGGCGAGTACTTCATTCGTTTCCTCACGCAGCAACTGACGACGACCCTGGCGTTCAAAAAGTGGAAGGCCGAGTCGACGTTCGAGTTCGGCCAGACCTTGAGACAGAGCAGACGTGGTCACTCCCAGCGATGCCGCCGCTTCGGAAAAGGTTTCGTGATCAGCCACTGCGACCAAATAGGCCAACTGCTGCACAGTGAGGTTGAGGAATGGCCCTTCGCTGGGCGAACGGCGGTCTGGGGTGGCCATCCCGTCACCCTACTGTTAAGTCTTTCTGTAGTGAACTTCTGAACTGTCAAGATTCACCTACCCTTTCGGGCATGAACCAACCCGTAACCATTGCTCCCGCCACCGGCCGCCTCGGGGTTCTCACCCCCGGTATGGGCGCCGTCGCGTCCACCTTCATTGCTGGCGTGATCTCCGCCCGCAACGGCCATTCCGTCCCGGTCGGCTCCCTCAGCCAGCTCGCCCACATCCGTCTGGGCAAGCGGGAAGAGAACCGCAACCCTCTTATTCGTGAGTTCGTGCCCTTGGCCGACCTCGGCGATCTCGTCTTCGGTGGCTGGGACCCAATCAGCCCCAACGCCCTCGAGGCCGCTCGCACCGCTGGCGTGCTCGAAGACCGTGACCTCGGCCCCATCTCGGCCGAACTTGAAGGCGTCGTTGCCATGGACGCTGTGTTTGACCAACGTTGGGTCAAGCGTCTCGACGGCACTCGCATCAAGAACGTCACCGACAAGATGGCGCAGGCCGAAGCACTCATCGCCGATATCGAAAACTTCCGAACCGAGAACAACTGCGACCGTCTCGTCATGGTGTGGTGCGGTTCGACCGAGGCCTACCAAGAGGCCAGCGCAGTGCACATGACCATCGAGTCATTCGAAGAAGGCCTTCGCACTAACGACGACAACATCTCGCCCAGCCAGATCTACGCCTACGCCGCACTGATGTCGCATGTGCCATTTGCCAACGGTGCACCGAACCTTTCGGTCGATCTTCCGTGCATGCGCGAACTCGCTGCACGCGAGAACGTCCCGATCGCCGGCAAGGACTTCAAAACTGGCCAGACCTGGCTCAAGACGCTTCTTGCTCCTGGCCTCAAGGCCCGCATGCTTGGTCTTCGTGGTTGGTACTCCACCAACATTCTCGGCAACCGCGATGGCGAGGTTCTCGACGATCCGGACAACTTCAAGACCAAAGAGGTTTCGAAGCTTGGCGTGATCGATTCGGTGCTGCAGCCCGAGGTGTACCCCGAGCTCTACGGCAACGTCGATCACGTCGTGCGCATCAACTACTACCCGCCGCGCGGCGACAACAAAGAAGGTTGGGACAACATCGACATCTTCGGATGGATGGGGTACCCAATGCAGATCAAGGTCAATTTCCTCTGCCGTGACTCGATCCTCGCTGCGCCGATTGTTCTTGACCTTGCGCTCTTTATGGACCTTGCAGCCCGCGCCGGCCAGAGCGGCGTGCAGGAATGGCTGAGCTTCTACTTCAAGGCCCCCCAGGCAGCCACACCGATCCCGGCCGAGCACGATCTGTTCATTCAGCAGACCAAGCTCAAGAACACATTGCGCGAATGGATGGGCGAACAGCCCGTCACCCATTCCGAAGCGGGCTGATCACCGAATTTGGAGGGACCGGCGCTGGTGGACATCCACCGGCGTCGGTCCTTCTCTCGTTTTGCAGCGACTCGCTGAGACAATCCTCGCCCGTTGCCACTAGGGTCCGGGTTCGCAAACGAAGCGGCCGGAAGCCCGGCCCACATCACCTTCCGGAGAATCAACATGCCAGTCCCCACACCCGCCGAACTCGGCCCCCTTGCCGGCCTCGCTGGCTCATGGGAAGGCGATCAGGGCATCGACATTTCGTACCACCACGATGTTGGCGAGATCGTCGAAACCCCCTACCGCGAAAAGGTTGAACTCAAGCCGTTCGGCCCCGTCGACAATGGCGTTCAGCAGATGTTCGGCCTCGACTACCGCATGGCCGCTTACAAGCAGGGCGAAGACGAGCCGTTCCACACCGAGGTTGGCTACTGGCTTTGGGACGCAGCGAACGGCGAGTTCATGCGCTCGTTCATGGTGCCGCGTGGTCAGACCGTGATCGCCGGTGGTTCCGCCACTGCCGACTCAAAGGTCATCGAACTCCGCGCCGACCATGGTTCAACCACCTACGGCGTGCTTTCCAACAAGCACCTCGAGGCCAACGCCTTCACGCCGTCCTACACCTGCACGCTCACCATCGGTGACGGCGAGTGGAGTTACGACGAGACCACGACCTACGAGGTCAAGGCCAAGGGCCTCACGATCGTTCACCGCGATCGCAACACTCTCAAGAAGGTCGGCTGAACACGCCGCTCTTTCGAGCGAACGAAACAAAGGCCTCGGCTTCGGCCGGGGCCTTTGTCGTTTTCACAGCCACAACTTTTGCTGAAGGCACCGTGCGCCCCAACCGCACCGACAGCGAAAGCAACTCCGATGCAAAACAGAAACTGCCGACCCTTTCGGGCCGGCAGTGACTCAAATGGTTCCCCGAGGGGAGTGCAATCAGATGACGCGAACGTTCTCGGCCTGATCGCCCTTCTGACCCTTGGTGATGTCGAACTCGACGGTCTGTCCTTCGTCGAGGGTCTTGTAGCCCTCGGCCTGGATGTTGGAGAAGTGAACGAACACATCGTCGCCACCCTCACGTGAGATGAAGCCGAAACCCTTTTCGGCATTGAAGAACTTCACGGTACCTGTAGTCATTTCTCTACTTTTCATTTCATCGCGTTCCGTTTGAACTGCGATGTGGACGCAACGCTAACCACAAACGCGCGCAAAACCCCCATTACGCGCAAAGTGAGTTCGTTTGACTCCCCAAACACGAGTCATAGCTAAACCGATCAGAAACGACGCGATACCAAGGGGTCTAACGCATCGAAGCGACGCATCGACTCGATTTTCGACCAATTCAGCGTCAACCGCGGAACGTTCGTGAAATCAACGAATTGGCTCTAGAACAACGAGTGGGATCACTCGTTCGGTCTTTTTCTGATAGCCGCCGTAGTGAGGCTTGTAGTCCATGATGCGCTTCCACAGCTCGTCGCGCTCCGCATCTTCCGCAATACGGGCGCGCATTTTTACTGCGGGTTTACGACCGGACTTCACCGTGACTTCTGGGTTCGCCTTTAAATTCAGAAACCAGGCCGGGTTGATGTCATCGCCACCGCGCGACGCGACAATCACAAACGCATCACCGTTCTGCACAGGAGACGTCAACAACGAGGTACGCGGTTGACCGGACTTTCGGCCGATTGTTGTGAGTTCCACAACCGGCATTCCATACATATGCCAACCAAGGCGACCGCCGCTCAACTTCAGCGTTGCGCTGTGCACCTTGTTCATTGCCTTCATCTGAAAGTCGCTCGCCATGACGTGACCCTAGCGACGATGTCGGCACCGTGACGGACAAGTGCGCCACACGCCGTCAGTCAGCAGCCGCAGCGTCCTTGGCCTCGATTGCTTCGATGTATTCGCAGAACGCGTCATAGGCACGGGGTCCATAGACCGTTCCTGGCCCACCGTTCATGAGCAACGTAACGCCGATGGCTTCAGCGACTTCTTCGCGTGTGGCTCCAGCAGATGCCGCACCTCGGGCATGTGTCGCAATGCAGCCATCACACCGAAGGGTGACGCCCATCGCCAGCGCAAGGAGTTCTTTCACCTTCAGTTCGAGGACACCCGGTGCCATCGCGGCCTTATTGAGTTCAGCGAACCCTGCATAGACATCAGGGATCATCTGACGAAGTGCTCTGCCCTCAGTCGCAAGTGGTCGCAACACCTCTTTGCCATGAGTGTGATCAGTCATGTGCTTCTCCTCGCAGTGGTTTGCGAACGACTTAGGTCAGTTTGAGAAAGAGGCGCTCAACCTCTTCAACGGGGTAGCCCTCTGCGGCCGAGCGCTCCGGATCCTGCAGACAGGACACCAGTCCGGACGCAAGCATTTTGAAGCCAACCTGCTCCATCGCCTTGGTCACCGCAGCAATCTGGGTAACGACATCGCGACATTCACGGTTCTCTTCGAGCATTCCTTGAATACCTCGAACCTGTCCTTCAATACGACGAAGTCGTTTGTGCAGGTCCGCTTTGACTTCTGCGTTGATTTCCATGACTTGACTGAACTCCTGCCCGCCGACGTCGGGCACTCTTTCTACCCCGTGGTTTCTTGCTGCTTTATACCCCCTAGGGTATCATGGCAACGCAGCGATGCAAGCAAACGGAGTCACCATGTTCCTCAAGCAGTACTACCTCGGATGCCTTTCTCACGCGAGTTACCTGATTGGCGATGAATCAACTGGCCGGGCTGTTGTCGTCGATCCACAACGAGATGTCAACGAGTATCTCGCTGATGCAGAAGCACATGGCTTCAGAATCACGAAAGTAATCGAGACGCATTTCCATGCCGATTTCCTTTCCGGCCACCTTGAACTCGCTGCCCGCACCGATGCCGACATTGTGTACGGAGCCGCCGCTGCAGGGCGGGTGGGCTTCCCTATTGAGACGCACGCGAATGGCGACCACATCAGTTTGGGCAAGGTCGATCTTGAGATTCTCGAAACTCCCGGCCACACGCCCGAATCCATTTGTGTTGTCGTTCGACCCGACGGACCGACCAGCACACCGGAAGGCGTCCTCACCGGCGACACATTGTTCATTGGTGATGTCGGCCGACCCGATCTTCTTGCATCCGTTGGTGTTACCGCCGAAGAACTTGGCTTTCAGCTCTATCGGTCGCTGCACGACAAGTTGATGACGCTTCCCGACGAAACAAAGGTCTATCCCGCGCATGGTGCTGGTTCAGCGTGTGGAAAGAATCTGTCGACAGAAACCGTTTCCACAATCGGTGAGCAACGGCGCACCAATTACGCATTGCAACCAATGGTGGCCGAGGACTTTGTCGACGTGGTCACCCAGGGCCAGTCAGTCGCTCCTCTGTATTTCGCATTCGCCGCCAATAAAAACCGTGAATCTCGAGCGCTTCTCGATCACGACGTGAGCGTGAAGGCATTGCCGCTCGACACTGTTCTCAAGCACCAAGCTGGTGGCGCAGTTGTTATCGATTCGCGAGACGACATCGCTTTCGCTCAAGGCCATCTGCGCGGTTCCATCGACATTGGTCTTGGCGGACGTTTCGCCGAATACGCCGGCGAGGTAATGGAGCCAGGCACACCAATCATCTTGGTGACCGATCCTGGCCACGAGCCCGAAGCGAAAATGCGTCTCGCCCGCATTGGTTTCGACAATGTCATAGGTGCGCTAGCTGAACCCATCCCAACATTCCTCGAGAATCCGAGCCACGTTGCGCAACTCTCGCGATTGTCTGTTGACGATCTCGCGGAACGGATCGCATCGGTCAAAGATCTCGTCCTTATCGATGTTCGCAACCCTGGAGAAGTTGCGCTCGGCTCGATCCCCGGCGCCCGCTCAATCAGTCTTCCCTCGCTGCTTCACAGCATCGACGAGCTCGATCCAAACGCCCCGACAGTGGTTTTCTGCGCAGGCGGCTACCGCTCAGCAATCGCTTCAAGTCTCTTACGCTCACACGGATTCACCGATGTTTCCGACCTCATTGGCGGTTACACCGCGTGGTCAACCGGCAACATTCCGGCCACCCTTCCAGCCGTTGATGTTGAAACCGCAGCAGCCGACGCTGGCGCGCTTTGGCTTGATGTGCGTGAGAACGACGAGTGGGAAGCAGGTCACGCACCCGCCGCTGTGCACATTGCGATGCGTGATCTTCCTGACCACCTTGAGGCGTTTCGCGATGGCCGCCGCATTGTCGTGATCTGTCGATCAGGCAATCGTTCGGGCAAGGTCACTGCGTGGCTGATCAATCACGGCATCGACGCGGTGAATATGACCGGTGGCATGCAGGTGTGGGAACAGGCGGGGCTTCCTGTTGTCACCTCCACCGACACCGTCGGCGCAGTGATCTAGATCGACTCAATCTGAAGACGCAGCGTCGGCCTCGGCAACCTTCTTGATGCGTTCAAGCGTGGTCGTCATGCCGTTGCGATTCGTTTTGCCGCGGCTCCACCCCATCAGCCCCCAATAGATCTTCATTGGAAGTTTTGGTGTGAGTTCGAAGTACTCGGTGACATCGGT
>Ga0222712_10004882_pt1 | contig 13816 bp, 14 predicted proteins | sample C33_657DmetaG_FD_165043 | JGI IMG/M metagenome (GOLD analysis project Ga0222712, IMG submission 165043) | Estuarine water microbial communities from San Francisco Bay, California, United States - C33_657D | ecosystem: Environmental > Aquatic > Marine > Unclassified | place: USA: California...
CGGTTTGCATGGGCGAGAAGCTCTGAACGGTGCTCTGTGTAGAAAGCACCGAGCTCTGCAACGGTCCACACGCGGGGACCTGCAGGAGCTGCAGACTTCTTAATTGCCACTTTATTGGATCCTTTTTCAACCGGTTTTGTGAAGCAGATAGAACCGTCGCCCTATCTATAGCCTTCTACGAATCCAACCCTATATTGTCGCGGGGAAGGGACAAAACGGACATTTTGACTTAGAGCCCCTGAAGTTCAGCTTGGGATTCAAAATCGGGGACCTGTATTCGGACTTCTTCAAATGTTCCAGTTGCGCGAATTCCTCCGGCTTCAAGGTAGACCACCGTATCGGCCAATTTAATGGTCGATAACCTGTGGGCGATCATGATTGTCGTAACCTCGCCTCGAAGACTATGTATGGATTGTGAGATTTCGAGTTCGGTCTGACTATCAAGCGCACTTGTCGCTTCATCAAGAATCAATAATTTGGGTTTTGTGAGCAATGCGCGCGCGATACCAAGTCTCTGTCGTTGACCGCCACTCAAACGTGATCCCCCTTCGCCAACCTCGAATTCAAGTTGGCCTGGAAGTTCCTCAACAAATGTCTTGAGTTGTGCCTGATTGAGGGCTTCCCAATACTGCAAATCCGAAAATGTACTAACCTCAAAACCGAGACTTAAATTCTCCTTGATTGAGCCATCAACAAGTCCGATTACCTGTGGAACATAACCAATAACGCCCGGCCATTTCTTTATAACTTCCGAGGTGGGCAATCCGGATATAAGTGCCTCACCGCTATTTGGTTTATGAAGTCCTAGCAATAAATCAACTAGTGAGCTCTTTCCAGAACCAGAATGTCCAGCTATTGCAATAAAATTTCCCGCTTTAACATCTAAATTCAAATCATTGAAAATATTGTTGTTGCTGCCTGGGTAATTAAAATTAACTTTTGATAGCGAGATGTTGGCATGGAAACCATCGTACGTAAAACTTGGTTCAAAATTCTTTGATACCAGAGGTTCAACAAGGTTTGTATCAAAAATCAGGGCGTAAGTAGAGCTCGCCAGTCCTTCGTTCGCCCGCAATTGAACAAAACTTTGCTGAAGTCTCATTAGCGCTGGGGCAATTCTACTTCCAGCAACTATAAATATTGCCAAACTAGCAACTGCATGCGCGGCATCGTGTAGGGCGAATTCCAGTGCCGACATTAAAACTGCACCAACAATAACGCTAACTTCAAGCACGTACTTTGAGATGTTTGGCATGAAATTCTGCTCAGCAAGAGTATTTGCATACCTTCGTCGTAAGTTAGATATCCGCCATAAATAATACTCTCGTCGATCACGAACAAAAATCTCTCTGTAGGAGGTCATTAATTCTTGAATATTTATTTGAGATTTTACATTTAGCTGAGCAAGTTCAACCCCTAGTTGATGCGCCTTCTTGTGAGTCAAGCTATAGAGGAGAATTCCTATGAGACCAAAGAGCAGAATTGAACTAGTTGCTACCAAGGGATCTATGACAAATAGACCAACTATTAGAATCAGGAGGGTGCTTGCGTCTGTAATTACAGAAGCTATTGTCCCGACAATCCCAACAGCGATTGCAGAAACTCCAGAGCCAACTGCATACTGAATTTCTTGCGAAGAGTTCTGTTGAATCCCTAATATTGGCTTGTTGAGAACACGCGCTAAGAGTTTCTCAGATAGAGCAGCAGCTTGATTACTTAAAAAGAATAAAATTCTTCTATTTAAGATAATCGTTAGAATGGTTTTTAGAATAAGAAAGAATGTTGCAAGCAAACTTAAAATAATAACTTGGGTTTGAAAACTAAAGCTGTCAATTCCTAGAAAGTTAAGAGCCTGCCCAGTTCGACCGGCAGCACTTTGGGATTGCACTCCTCTTAAAGCCAAAGAACCCAACACGCCGATTATCGCCACTCCAACTAGATCCAGAAAACCTAAAACGGATTGCGCCACAACTACGGTCCAAAATTTTCTCCGCGCCGACTTACCTAAGATGGCAATATATTTTCCTAGGGATTTAAACGGGACAAACGACATACCTCTATTCTCCAGCATAATCCTCAAATTAAGTAAATCAAACTGCGCTAAATGTAGGTGGCGTTCCCTGTAGAATTCCAAAATGGCTGGGAATAGATTTCGCCTCCAAGGGGGACTTGGAAATCAATTGTTTATTTATTACGCGGCAGCCAACTATGCGATTGTTAATAAGCAAGAATTTATTTCCTTAGATGCGGGCGGCCTAAGTCAGGCCAAAACCGAGCGAGTTCTTGAATTGGACAATTTTGAACTTCCGATTAAGTATGAAATTTCCGTATCTCGACTTCCCCGCTTGATTCGGGCAATCTTCACTCGAATAAATCGCATCCAGCCAGCGATAAGTCGCGCCCTCGGCTATTTGCAACCAATCGATGTTGGCTTTAATTCGGCATTACTTAAAGGAAAGTATTTTGAGGTATCGGGATACTTTCAATCTTGGAGATACCCAGAGCAAGTAAAAGAAGCTTTTCCTGATCACTTTCTTGTGACAAAAACATCCTCCGATTGGGCTGAGTCTAGAATTTCAGCAGCAAGAGATTTGCAACCTATTCTCTGCCATATAAGACGAGGTGATTTCCTTGATTTACAAAACTCTTTCGGTGTACTCAGTTATGAATATTATTTGAATGCAATAAACATCCTTAGGTCCCGAGGAGTAAAAGGTCCAGTATGGGTGATGACTGACTCCCCAACAGAAATTTCGCCTAAGTTCCTAGAAGAAGCGGATGCAGAACTTATAATCGAACCGGCCGACACACAAGCAGCAGAAACTTTCGCAGTAATGCAGGCATGTAGTAGTTTCATCATTTCTAACTCGACGTTCTCCTGGTGGGCTGCATTCTCCAGCAATGCTCGTAACGTGATTGCACCAGAACCTTGGTTTAAATCTATGGAGGAACCTACGGATCTCATTCCTGATAATTGGATTCGAATTCAGAGTAGATGGGTTTGACATGACTGTTGAAGTGCAACGAAGAGAAGAGACAATCTCTGTACTGATTCCAGTCTTAAACGGTGAGAAATTCATCAGAGAAGCGTTGGATTCTGTGTTGGCACAATTATTAGCTTCCGAAATCATTGTGATTGACAACGGTTCAACAGACGGAACTTTGGAAGTAATTGATCACTACGTCCATATAGACCCAAGGGTAAAGCTCTTGCAGTGTTCGGAGAAAGGAGTATCTAAGGCATTGAATACCGGTCTGGCTAATGCAAATGGGACTCTTATAGCTCGCTTGGACGCTGACGACAAAATGTCTTTGGACCGACTAGAAAAGCAACTAAAAGTGATGGAAGAGAACCCAGATCTTGCGCTTGTTTCCAGCCAGATTGCCTACATGAATTCCGAAGGAATTGAGATTGGTAGATCAAGATACCCCGTTGGTAATTTAACACTACTGAACCATTTCGTTTTTAGAAATCCCATTGCACACCCTTCTGTCATGTTCCGCAAAGACTCAGCTGAAAAGGTAGGAAACTATAGAACTGAGTTCGAAGGGTGTGAAGATCTTGATTTGTGGATTCGTATTCTAAGACACGGAAAAATTTTTTCTATGAGTGACTTCTTAACATATTATCGAGTTCATGAAAATCAGATAACTGTAAGAAGCAACTTATATGATAAAGAACTACATCTCAGAATTTTGTACCTTAAAGAATTATTTAGATTGCCCCTAAATCTTTCTCTCTTTTCTATCTTGCAACTGTTCCGGATAATTGATTTGTTTCTCATGAGATCAAGGGTGGTTTCTCAATTGAGAAGAAAGATAAAATCTAGGATTGGAAAATGAATTCATCGAAGAGTGTTGATGTTGTAATCCCTTGCTACAACGGCGCAAAATTCATTGAGAGGTGTATTAAGTCTGTTCTAGCCCAAACTTCTCCTATAAATAAAATTATTTTCGTCGATGATGGATCAACAGACAACAGTCTTTCCATAATTCTCAAACTTCAGGAAGAATCCGCGAGTATCCAAGTGATCACACAAGACAATCAGGGTCTTGCAGCGGCCAGAAACAAAGGTGTCTCCTTCTCAGATGCAGCTTTTATAAGTTTCTTGGATGTTGACGATTATTGGCTACCAAGGAAGATTGAAAACCAGATTAATTTAGTTGAATCAGACACTTCTGATCACAGAGTCGCAATAGCGTCTAATTACTTTGATGAAAGTGGATCAAATCGCAGGCGTGGAATCACGAACCATAACCACAGATTGATATCTCCGGAGAGCCTGCTTACATACCGATGTGTAGTGCCTGGATCCGGTTCTTCGGCCCTGATCCCTAGGCTGATTCTGGACCAAGTTGGACTCTTCAATGAGGAGCTTAGGTATGGAGAAGATCTAGATCTATGGATAAGAATCGCTCAGGACTTTCAGTGGCTTATTTCGGCCGAGAGAGATGTGGTTATTTACTCGAATCCAGATGGAATTCAGGCGAGGAAGATGGATGCGATAAACGCATTTGAGAGAGATTCCTTGAAAATTCTAGAGCGTTACCGAAAATACCTCTCGAACATTACCTATTTCGTCATGAAATCATATATTTACTCGATTTCTATTCGAAGCCTGAGTGGTCAACGATCATTTGCTTTAAGAGATTTTCTTCATTTGACGGTTGGACTTTTCTATTCTTTGTCTATAAAAATCGACCGTAAATATCTTTAAATTGTTAGTTGAGATAAGGTGAAAGCAATTTTTCGCCTTAGTCGTTTGAATAACTTATTCTCACTGTGAAGTAGTTCTCGATTGATGTACAGTCCCAACATAAAATAGATTCCTACCTTCACAGTGCCCAATTCAGAAATAGAGTGCTTATGACTGTGAGCAATATTTGTGAGAAGTTTTGAATGTTTCTCTTTCACATATAAGAGATTCTTTTCTGCAGCAATTTGGACTGGTTCCAAGAAACTTCGGTTCTTGCTACGAGTTGCTCCCCATGTTATGTCGCTTCGATAAGGAAGGTTAACGGCGTAGTTCTTAAAGCCTAATTCAAGAGAGATTAAACTCATGTCAACATCATCAATGGAATGTGGTTTTAAATTGATATCAATTTGACCATTATTAGATTTTAGTATTTGGCGGTTGAACAGAAGTGGACCGCGGCCCGCAACACAGTACTCATAGGTATTTACCTTAATTTTCCTTCGCAATCTTCCTTTAAAGTTATGCCCGAAATTCATTTCATTAAGTTCCAGGGCAAGATCATCGGAGTGGAAACAACCACCCATCCTTAGACTTAAAACACCTATATCTAGGTTTTGCGATAGAAGATCGCGAACTATTGGGAATGTTTGAGCATCCATAACCATGTCACCCTGCAAATGCAAGATGAAATCAGCAGTCTCAATTAGATCGAATGCGACGTTTAACGCTCCAATTTCATGTAAATCCTCTGTCTCCTTAAATTGAAAAGGTTTACATGACTGAGTAAGTAGCTCTCTACATATCTTGGAAGTTGTGTCTGTACACCCGTCCGCAATCACAACTATCTCATCCGCGCTCTCCGCTACTTGGATCACTTTTTCAAGTACTCTCGGAGCGAATGATGCGGCATTATGAAAAACCACGACGAATGCAATATTTTTATTCAATTCCAAATACCTCCGGATATTTTTCCACGAATCCTGCGTGGATACTTGGAAGATTTGGCACATCAAATTTCTTGCGAATAAGGCTCATGTAATTTTCATTTACGATTTCGTTTCGATCTGAAAGCATTTCGAGCCATTCATTAAACAAATTTGATACATCTTGACTTGAGTTCGACAGGGGTTGTAAGCCGGCAGCCTCGTATTCGTTGGTATTTCTCATTAATGAAACATCTGGAGCTAACATCTCCGAAAGAGTTAGGAGTCTCTCTAATTTCTGAGAGTAAATGAGTTTTGGAATAACGACCAGTCTTTCTGGCGCGACCGGAGATATTTGATTTAGTGGGATCATGTTTATGAAGGCAACTGGTTTGCCCATGGCTAACGCAAACCATGCTGGACCGCTATCTGCGCCAAAATATCCAGATGCTGAAAACTGGATCTTAATATCAAGTTCGGAGTCACTTGCTAATTCCTGACGGCAATCAACCACGATCGGGTTGTCAGTCGAAATTCCATCGGGAACACCGATTCTAATGAACTCCGTCGAATCATCTGACCTAATGTCCATAGAATCTATGGCGGAAAAATCAAAGTCACGATATGAGTGCAAGCTGCTTGATTCTTGAAATTTCTTATACGCTGCTGAACGATTCATCAAGATAATCTTTTTCTTGCCGTCAATAACACCATGAGCTAATTCAGATCGAAAATTGAAATCAGGTAGGTACTGCTCCTGCAGATTGCTTGCAGTTAAATGAGTCAAATCCTCTTGAAATTGAACTGTCTTCAGTTTTCTTTCTATTCCTATCCGGTTTACTAGAATGTCTTGACCGTGAATAGCATTCCTGGCTAATTTGCTTTGTTTAATGTTCAAAGCTGTGAGTGAGTCAATTATGGACTTGGTTAAGAAGCGGTTTGCTGAATGTGAATGCGTTACGTAGAGGACTTTTTTAGCTGGATTCTCATGCACGTACTCAGTTAAAAGGGCTGACTCCAAAATCGCATGACCAAAAATATTTGTTTCAATAACTAATAATTCGCGCGAAGAAAAAAGTAGCAAAAAAATATAATATGAGAAAATACCATTTAACGCCTTTAAAAACTTTTTCATGAATAATCCCTAACCTGTCAGCGCTTCAATTAATTCATCCCACGACCTTACTCTGATATCAGGGGACAAGTTGTATGGGGGTTCACCTTGGCTCGTTTTCGACATTGTGAATTCATCTCGTTCAAGTAGAGCCGTTTTCCACTCAAGTTTTTTTCCGGCGAGAATATCGGTCCATCTATCTCCAACAATTATTACTTCACGGTCATAATGGCCGGATTTCTCAGCGAGATTCAACATCAGTGTTCCTGGTTTTCTACAGTCGCATCTCGTTTCGTTATCATGGATGCACATAAATGAGTTTCTTATTCCAAAATTTTGCATTATTTCGTAGTGAACGTTCAATGCTTCATCATGCGGAACTTTCCCTTTAGAAATATCAGGTTGGTTTGTTACGCACGTTATTGAGAAATTCTGAGCAAGAGCATTAAATTGATCAAATGTTGGCAAATATTTGATTTCAGAAATCTTGCGAGGTGCTCGTCCATTAACTGAATCATAAATTAGTTCGTTTAAAACTCCATCACGATCAATCACTAGTAATGGCTTCATATTCAGAGATTCTATCCAATGGTTTTTGAAATATATTCATTCACAGAAAGAGATGGTCTCCAACCAGTCAGCTCTACGAATTTCTCGTTACTTCCCCAACTTACTCTCGCCTCACCTGGTCTCTCTGGAATAAATTCAATTGGTGCCTTGAATTGCTCAGCAATTGACAATATAGATTGATGCGCTCCAGAGCTCACGTTAAAAATTTGACCTGTTATATCCTGAATCTTTTTTGCAGCCATAATATTTGCGCGGGCAACATCTCCAACGTATATGAAATCTCGACTTTGACTACCATCACCTGTAATGAAAATCTTCCCGTACTGAGTAATTGAATTTGCGAAGACACCGAGTACGGGTGAATATGCATTTCCTTCTGATTCGGCATTAAACGATCTTGGTCCAAATGGATTGAAATACCGAAGTGAAACGTTGGGGATATTCCATTTATCCCCAAGTATTTTTACGTATCTCTCGGCAGCATATTTCTGGAGTGCATATGGACTCAATGGATCGATGAAAGTTTCTTCTGTAATTGGAAAAGTATCTGGGTTTCCGTACACGGACGCGGACGAAGAATTTACAAAGGCTCGTATTTTCAAATTTCGTGAAATCTCAAGTAGTTTGATTGTTCCGTCAACATTTACTTGGTTATGTAGAAGTGGTTCTTCAAATGATGGTTGAATCCTCGGCAAGGCTGCTAAGTGGAAGATGTACTCTGGATTGAAATCTTGAATCACTTTTCCTAGGCTTGGGTTGAGGATTGAAATCTCTTCATACCGTGCGCCTTCGATTGCATTCTTTCGCGAGCCGGTCGACAGGTCATCCATCCCTAGTACTTCATGGCCTTCTCCGACCAAAGTTTCAACAACATGAGAGCCAATAAAGCCAAGGGCGCCTGTTACAAGTGATTTCATCAAATTCCTGACTCTAATCCGCTATTCTTCGGAGAACCTTACAGGAGGATTTTGTGAATCAGCAGGATACAGACTTGCCAGTTGGCGCTAGAACAGATCGAGTAGATATTCATGATGCAGATGTTGATGCTGGCAGTTTGCTTGCCCATCTTGCCAGGTACATGTTTGTGGCACGCCAATTACGCGGACATGAAAGCTTGATTGAAGTCGGAGCTGGAACCGGCTATGGAGCTATGACATTATCCAAAACCGCAAAAAAGACCGTGGGTTTTGATCCCTATGTTGATTCGAAGTCACTTAATGAAAATTGGGGCAGTGACAAGCTGACATTTGTCGACTCTATAAGTGGACTAACCGACTTCGATGTCATCGTATCTCTAGAGGTAATCGAACATATGCCTCGTAGTGAGGCCGATGCATTTCTTGATTCACTTAAGTCATTAGGGCATCAAAAATCAAGATGGTTTATTTCAACGCCACGAGTGCTTCCCGATGACGAAAGAACCGAGAACCGCAAGAGGGCCCATCCTTTTGAATATACATTTCTAGAGTTCCGGAAAGTGCTCGAGGATCATTTCACTCATGTTCACTTGTTCTCACAAAATGATGCGGTTATATCTTCTCAAAATCCTAAAATGGCTTGGAACTTCGTCGCCATCTGCACTAATTGAGGACAGTTTTCAGTCTTGTTAGTACATCCTCGCATGTGAGTGGGTGATTTCCTTCCTTTTCACATTCGAGGCTGGCGGCGGCGATTCCAATTAGTGAGGCAACGACAGGGCCAGATTTGTGGTGCCAAGCAAGCGCTGAATAGGCCAAAAGAGCATCTCCTGCTCCAACTGCATCAACGATCGAGTGAGAGAAGGAATCGAGAACAAAGAAGTGTCTAGGGTCATTGCCCTTCAACTCTCTCCGATACCCAATGGCACCATCTCTGCCGGCTTTCAAAATAGCAAACTCAGATTTTGATTTTGCAAAAAGAGCCTCACCTAAAGGTCGTAGAGATGAATCCTGATCTCCTAGAGAGTATCTTGCTTCTTTCTCGTTGGCCGTAATCATTGAAACTCCTGCGAAATCTAGAATGTTTCCCCAGCGCGAAGCGACCTGGCTATCCGCGGCTGATGTAACTCCGGGTTTGAGTGCATTTACGAATTCTGGACATGAGTTTTTATCGAATATTCCATGGCGAAAGTCCGAGAATAAAACTAAACCTTTATCTTTGGTCGCAATTAAATCTTGAATTAACTTTCTTGAGTCATAACTGATTGGACTGTTATTCACTCTATCCATTTTAAGAACTCTGTAGCCATCCACATCAAAGGACTCTTTCAAAGTGGTGTCTCGGCCAATCTCCGTAATCGCGTTAACTTTAACTCCAGCCGACTCGAGCTGAGACTTTACCCATTCCCCTTCATTATCTTGACCTAACAATGTTGAGAATTCTACTTTTGCTCCGGCGGCTGCCAGATGAAGAGCAACAATAGCCGCGCCACCAATGAAATCCTGTGTCGAAAGTTTCTTTGTTGAAATGGTTGGCGTTTTGCCACTGACACCAATTGTGGTGGCATAAGTAATCCGATCCACAATTGTGTCACCAATCAACAGCACTTCTGTATCCTGAAACTTGTTTGTGATTTCTTCCAAATCACTGAGAGTTAGATCTTCCTGGGCCATCAATAGTTTTGCTTTTTCGGAACTTAAATTCATCGAGCGATCTTGAATTAACTTTGATGAGGACATCACATAATCACCAGGTGAAAAGAGCATTCGTCCCCCGTAGCTCTCAACCGCAGACTTCTCCTCCAATGTTCTTGGATTCATTTCATGAGAGTAGTCAGGTCCTTTAATAAAGATATCCGGTTGTAATTCGCTAATAAGATCGATTGGAGTCTCATTGTCATTAAGGACAACGCAATCTACAAGAGTGAGGGCGCTGAGATTGACTAGTCGCATATCTTGAGGAACATACGGTCTGACACCGCTCTTTGAAATAAATTTATCTGCCGTGGTCGAAACGACAAGGATATCCCCTTGGGTTTTTGCGTACGACAATTGCCTTAAGTGGCCAGGATGCACAACATCAAAAGTTCCATGGCAATGAACAATTTTTCTCTCTTTTCTTGGAAAAAATCCAAACTCTTCTAGAATTTCTGAGACTGTCTTAACCTTGCTATCGATTGAGGTATACATATCTCCCGTACTGCTCATAGGGAGAAACCTGACTTGATTGCATCGTTTGTGAACATTTGAACAGTTTCAAGAGAGTACTCATCTAAATCTTTTCCAAAATTCGTAAGCTTTGAAATTAATGCAGGCGTCATTGTGATTATGTCAGCTCCAGCTTCTATTGCGTGAACAAGGTTAAGTGGTTCACGCGGGCTCGCCCAAAGTACCGAAACATTGGGTGCTATTTCGTTTCGCAGCTCAACGATTTTCTTAACGTGTGGGATTGGATCTACTCCACAGTCTGCGATTCTTCCCGCGAAGATAGAAATAATTGCTTTATCTGCAGGCTTTAAGGCTTCAAGTATTAGTTGCGATTGTACAATCGAAAAAACAGCTGTGACATTGAGGTAACAATTCTTGGAGGTGAGCTGCCTAACTATCTCTGACGTAGAAGTACCTTTAGAGTTTGTAACAGGAATCTTTATGCTTATATTTCTTCCAATTTCAGTCAGTAAGAATGCTTGCCTCAACATATTTTCGTTGTCATCAGCAATGACCTCTATGGACACTTCTTTGGGATTACAAACTTCGCTTGCACCATGTGCGAAGTCCAAGTAGTTATCAATGCCTGCATTTCGAGCTAAAGTGGGGTTAGAGGTAAATCCCTTTACTAATGGGTTGGCAACATGATTCTTCATGTCGTCTAGAGATGCAGAGTCACAGAAGACTTGAATTTGTGAAGAAATCTCATCAAAAGTAAGCATCGTTCGGCTCCTAAACCCATTAAACTAGATTGAAGCGTATCTTAGAAGAGGGTTCAAAATTATGGATTTTATTAAGACTTTCCGTGAATTAACTATAGATTCCATAAATGGGATCGATGGAGCCCTTCTAAGTAAAGCAGTTGAGGAGTTGGAGGCTTTAAGAATCCGTGGGGGTCGATTATTTATCGCTGGCTCAGGCGGTGGGGCTGGACACGCATCCCATGCGGCCGCGGATTTCCGCAGACTTACAGGGATTGAAAGTTATGCCATTGGAGACAATGTCTCAGAGCTCACTGCTCTTATTAATGATGAATCTTGGCAAGATTCCTATAAGTTCGTTTTGCAACAATCTCGTTTAAATGAGAAAGATATGTTGTTGTTTTTCTCGGTAGGCGGAGGAGATGCGGCCAAAAATATCAGCGCTAATTTGGTAAATGCTGCGCAATTTGGGTCTGATCTAGGCACAAAAATAGTTTCAGTAGTGGGAGCTCCTGGAGGATTTCTAGCTGAGATATCCGACGTAGCAATACTTATACCTTCTGTCGATCGTTCCAAGTTAACGCCAATCACGGAGGCGCTCCAGGCCTATGTATGGCATATGCTTGTTTCGCATCCGACCCTCTCTGTTAGAAAAGCGATGTGGGAATCCGTCGAATCAAATGGTAAATAATCTTCGTTGGATTGTTGTTGGAAATGGGAACCAAGGAGGAAAGCACCGGGAAGTGCTTGGTTCATCCTGTGTTGGCGTTGTTGATGAAAGTTCAATTTTCGCAGGAGTCGCTGCATTAGAACAATTCTCAAATGAGTCATATGACGCAATTGTTATTGCGACACCTGAACACGTGAAGAATAGTTATATTGAATATGCTCTTAAGAAAGAGAAATTTGTTCTGGTAGAGAAGCCCATTGAATTGGATTTCGCTCTTCTCCAACTCGTTGAGAAATCACTTGCAAACGGCATACTTTTTGAGACTGCCTACGATCATCAAATTGATCCAGGCATCATCCACTTGGTTGAAAAAGTACAGTCGCTTCGAAGAGAAGATTTGGCTTGGAGTACATTGAAAATCAATTACTCCTTCGGTACTGAAGCACTTATTCAGAGCTCCCCTTGGATGGATTTTGGAACCGGACCATGGGAATTAGTAGCACCGCATGCTCTAAGGGTTTTATGTGATTTAGATTCGGGTTCCGGAGAGGACTTTGTTTATTCCTTCGGAATAGGGAATTTAGAATCTCCCTCTACTGTGACAGGGATACGCTCAGGCAAAAATTATGTAGAAATAACTACCTCTTACACCAGTTGGTTAAATACATTCTCAATTAATTTCACTTGGGAAGAAGGAACCTTTGAGCTTCTAGGTCTGACAAAATGGGGTTCTTCAACTTTTTCCGAATACAGGAGAATTCATCCTGCTGGGAAGCCGGATTTGGTTGAAAGTAGAAATTTCGAAGCGAGGACTCCTCTTGAATCTGTCGCCGCTCTTCATAAAGTTGTTTTTAAAAAAGACTTGATTCATTCGTTGTCATGCGATTTAAGAATCGCCAACTATTTAACTCATGCAAGAAATCAATTAGTCGAGTGGAATGACGCGCCTTAATTTGTAGGAATTATTTTCCTTAACTCCTAGCCTATTGAAATCATCCCATTCAGCTGAAAGAAAAAGTCCCGATAACTTTCGGCCTTCTTCTGAGAATAGAAAATCTATTGCTCTGAAGACTCGCTCTGAGACTCCTTTACTTGATGCATGCAGTGAGATGCTCGCATCCACAATCCTCTGGTCAATTACCTTATCTGATCCGATAACTTGATCCACCATCTGCGAATTCGTTGGGCCGGGTCCTAATACGTTCAAAGTCAATTTATCTATTGAAATTTCTTGAGCGGCCGTCTCAATTAGTCGCACTAAAGAGGATTTCATAACGCCGTAGTTTGAAAGACCAACGTATGCCTCAGATGCTCCGCCGCCACCTAAAAATATAGATGAAACTTGTGAAATTTGAGTTCCGGAAGACATCCAGTTAATCATGGAAATCGTTCTTTTTAGGTAGATAGATAGATTCTCTATCCATAGATCCAAGTCAATAGTTGCTAGTTCACCGAGTTCACCATATGAACCCTCACAATGAACTACTCCCTTGATTTCTAATTCAGGTGTAAAGAACTTCTCCGCGCGGATAAATTCGTTCTCACCTAATAGAAGTGGTTTCACATTCGAGTATTGGGAAAGTTCGGATGAAGAGAAACGAGTGAGGCTCTTTGTACCGGCATAGACAGTTGATTCGGTATTTGAAGCAAGGTACTTACAAATTTCTCCGCCTATTTTCCCGATAGCTCCAGAAACAAGATAGTTACCAGTTTCGAGGGGAATTGCGTGAAACGCCTCAGGCCTATTCGAATATGAAATTTTGAAGTGCTCCATTACTTCATAATACATCAAGGTAAAATGTTATTGAGTTTTGCTGCTATCTAATTATTTCTAGTTAGAAATGCTTTCTCAATACAAACTCTCCGTGCTGGCCTCTAGGGAGAACCTTGAACTAAATCCAAGTGCATTCTTAATCAGACTTACATCAGCACATAGAAATGCTGGATCTCCCGCACGTCGCTCTCTCTCCTCTGCAACCACATCACTCTTTCCAGCAGCCTCACACACCAGCTTGA
>Ga0222712_10004883_pt1 | contig 13814 bp, 22 predicted proteins | sample C33_657DmetaG_FD_165043 | JGI IMG/M metagenome (GOLD analysis project Ga0222712, IMG submission 165043) | Estuarine water microbial communities from San Francisco Bay, California, United States - C33_657D | ecosystem: Environmental > Aquatic > Marine > Unclassified | place: USA: California...
TGCTGGTTCTTTTAAATAGATTAATTCATTATATCTTTTTTTAGTAGCAACTGGAAGCATTTTTTCTGCTGGCTCTGAGACCGGTTTTCCAAATTCTTTATTAGTTGCTGTACATCCTGCTAAAACTAATCCTAGTAAAGCAGCTATTGTAATATATTTTACCATGCTAAACTTCCTACAGGAACTACTATCTCAGTCACTACGCCACCTGGATCAGTAATTCTTAATGTTATTTCATTTCCTAAAGACGACCACTCAATATGATTACCAGCTACGTCAAATTCACCACTAGATGCTCCTCCTTCCTTAAAAAGCTCTTCAGCAATTTTTTGAGAAAGAGTAGCATAAATTCTTGATTCTAAGTTGTTTAAAAACTTAGCTAAGTTAGTATTCTTAGCATCAGCGGCCGCTTGAGCTGCTGCTGCTTTTTTATCTTCCGCTAGCTTTAATCTGCGGGTATTTTCTATGTTCTCAATGTTAAGAACATGTTGAGACCACCCCTGACCTGAAAAGGAAGGGCTGCTGAATTGATGTACTAATTCTGAAGCGTGAGCTTGAAATGATGTTAAACACACAATTCCAGCTAACAAAAACAGTCTAAACATAAATATCTCCAGTGAATACATTATTATTTATCATAATAACTACTGGAAATTTACAAAATGATGAGGTGAATATGTAAGAAAGGAAACAATATGGTTAAACTTGACGAAAATGCCGCAAAAGATGTAGCAGAAGCCAGATCTCTTCATGCTGATCAGGTTAAAGCTGGTAATACTTTTGCAATCAACTTTGTGTACTGGTACAGCTGGTTTTGGGCTATCAGTTCAACAGTCTACTTCTTTAGCGTAACATTCCTACCTCTTCCTGAAGGCGGACGTGATTTTGCTAATATTATTTTAGGATTCTTGCTAGGTACTGCAGTTGCTACTATCATAGGATTCTTTTATGGTAATAGCGATACAACAGGTAAGGATGCTTAATGATGTCACCAAAAACATTAGAAAAGGGTTCTAGATATAACCAGTTTGATAGTGATGGTGATGGAATAGTTTCTGATGATGAATTGACAAAAGCTCAAGCTCTAATTGATATAGAGAATAAAGATAAGAAAGAAGATCAGCTAAGAATGATGGCATGGGTTGCTATGGGAAGCATGGTAGTATTTACTGCTGTAGCTTTTACATCATTCGTGTCTGTAGAAAGATTAGCTGCTTTAGATAATCTTCTAAGCATGTTTTATATTGCACAAGCGGGTGTAGTAGCTACCTTCTTTGGTGCAAATGCTTATATGAGCAAGTAATAAAAAAGAACCCCGGGGAAACCGGGGTTCTAATTACGCTACCGACTTAACTTCGAAGTTAAAAAACATTCCATCTCGATTAAGTCGAGATACTGCCTTAATCCAGTCTTTTGCATCACTCTCAGAGACAAAATGCAAACGGTCTTTGATAGTTAGACCTTTAAGGTTACCTTTATTAAAGTACTTTTCAAACTCGACAACATACTTATACTGGCCTGGATATACTGACATCTCACTCTCCATATTCCCTTATAATATAATATAGGCTAGCTAGAGTAAAAAATCAACTGTTTTTTTAAATTATTTTCAAATATTGCTTGTTATAAACCATTGAAATCTTTACGTTAAAATCTTCTTTTTCAATGAAATATCTATGTTCTAGAAAAGCAAAGTGTCTTTCTGCGTCTTTTTCTTTATCAAAGCAGTTACGCTCGACTAGTTTTCTTCCTCTCATAACTTGCACTTTATAGAGAGAATTACGCATATGTTAACCTCTTACTAATTTATTAACGATATGAGCCCACTCTGCATAACTATTATGGACATCTGCGTTAATCATCGATTGTGCCATTGCGGATGTATCTTTTGGAAAACAAGACCCACCGTAACCATACTCTCCATCAGGCCCAGGCTGCATCCAATGACTGTAACCTAGTCTAGGTTCCTTAGAAAGCATATCAGCTACATTGTTGTAGTCACATCCAAGAGCATCCACGTACTTTTTAAGATTATAGGCTTGAATAGTTCTAGCGGCAAGCAAAGAATTGATAGCAAGTTTAACAATACATGCTTCAACAGGACTGAAAAGAACGTTTTTAATTTTAAACTTATCGTTAAACTCAAGATTTAAAATATTAGAATTTGCTCCTCCTGCAATACTAAAAACAGGATTAATAGCATCTTCTTCCCATGAAGCTTTACGAAGAAGTTCTGGCCATACAGTGATAAAAGGATCTTTATCTAAATACTTTTGAATTGTTTGAGGTTCAAGTGTGCTTCGAATAACTGTATCACCTCTAAACCAGTTAGATCGAGCTAGATTTATTGCGCTATCAACTATCGAACTATCATACTGAGAAACAGAAGACTGATCAGAAGAAGGAGTAGGAACACACACTAGATGCCATCTTGCCTTACTCCATACATCTTTATCTACAATTAAGTTCTTAGGGGGGTCATTAATAAAGATGTTATCAGCACTGATACCTGCATGAAGCAAAGTTTTATTAGTAGCCTGACCAACATACCCAAAGCCAGAAATTACAAAAATAGTCATAATATACCTTTAAAATGGTGGGCCCGGCAGGACTCGAACCTGCAACCAAGCCGTTATGAGCGGCTGGCTCTAACCATTGAGCTACAGGCCCGTAACTTTAATTTTTACGATTCTTAGCCATAGCTTTACGCTTTTTAGATCCGATCTTACGACGACCCTTACTAGGGCGATTTTTATGGGGATGAGGCATTGAACACTCCTATCATAGTAAATGGTGCCCCCAGTCAGATTCGAACTGACACTACGAAGATTTTAAGTCTTCTGACTCTACCTGTTGGTCTATGGGGGCGTTATTCTATTTATTAATTATAGCCAGGACTATAAAAAATGCAATAAGAAAAATCCAGAAATACAAATTAATTTTTAGTAATACTGCATAGTTATTTATTGCAACTTTTATTAAAAGAGCTATAATGGTAAATCCAGCTATAATAGCTGATATAATAAACAATAGTACTAGAAATACTGCTAGATTGTCCATTATTCTTTTATAAGAAACTGGTAAAACTTTTCTGCGGTATCAAGCACATTTTCAATAGTACACGGATTTACACCATAAGCAATCTTAACATGCTCTAATGCATAATCAACACTTCGTTGTCTCAAATATGAAATACGCTCTTTACGACGCTCTGCAATCTCTTCTTCTGAATGTCCAGAAGTAACCTGCCCGTTCTCGCCAACTATCATTTCTTTTTCTTCCTCTTGACGGTATTTTTAATATAATGTTTATATTCTTCATGAATCATACAATATGATAAAGTACGCTTTACTGCTTTAATGGTCTTAATTAGGTCTTCAACATCATCGTAAACTTTTACATTATCATTATAGTCACGAACAAGAGTTTCATACCAACTCTGTAGCTCTTGAACTACAATAGAGTCAATTTGCTCATAAGTCATTTCAATAGTTTTAGAATTATGCATTATTCCATCTCCAACGTCTGCATATACAATTCAAGAAGCGCTTCTTCTTCTTGACGCTCTTCCTTAGACTTACGACGAAGCGATACAATCTTACGAATAATCTTTGTATCATATCCTGTAGCCTTAGCCTCAGTATAGATGTCCTTGATATCGTTTGCAACACCTTTTTTCTCTTCTTCAAGCCTTTCGATACGATCAATATAGGCCTTAAGAGCATCACGACTTACATTAGTACTCATAGTTGAGTCTCCATTTCTTTACATAATCAATTTTCTTTTCTGTAGACCAATCTTTAAGATAATCATTATCTTTATCGAACAGCTCAAGCATCTCTTCTTCTGAAAAGACTTTAGTATCTACAATCTGTTCACCAATATGCTTTTGTGAAAACTCTTGCACTTCTTCACAAGTTACACTATCATTAGCCCATTCAATCTCACGACCTTCGATAGATACATCTGGGTTCAAACGCTGAAGCTCATCTACCGGGATAGCATAGCGCATACGATGGGATGAAATAGTAGTTACGATTACATACTTAGTCATTCTGTTACAACTCGCTTCCATCCACCCTGAACAGTTTTAATCCAGAAGTTTCCATCTTTACCTACAGACATAGTTACTCTCCTGTTTGGATCTTCTTGCATTAAATTAAAACTCATACCACCAATGTGTGGATAATTAGTGTCTACTTTTCTAGGAGGACTTAATCCATGAAGAGTAATATTAACTTCATGCGCTTCAGGCTCATCACCTTCACGAGCCATAGCAACAGCTGTCATTGGAGCAGCAATAGGTGCTACTGCAAGAAATTTAAAAAAGTTACGCTTGTTGATCATATAGAGGTTCCAATCCTGCTTCGTTCATTAGTACATGATAAATCTCTTTTGCTTTGTTGGGGTTCATATGGCCGCGAGATTTTTTCATAATTAGCTTAATAAATTGCTGCTCGGTCATATCGTAAATATGGTGATGTCCTAGAACACTACCTACTATAATATATTCAAACTCAATAGGTCTTACAGCTCTAGGAGTTCTCATTCCATACCATTTTTGACCAGTCACAATCTTCCATAAGCTCTACATTGTCAGGATAACGCTTTTGAAGTTGATCCCAAACACCTGCAGTAGCCATCCTAAGTCCGTATGAATGTTTCGAGCATACGTATACAGATCCAGACTCACCTATGAACCTATAAACATTATTATCGCTCTCTACATTTTTAATGCCACTGTTTAATTTCCAGCTTGATCCATACAAGTAAGAACTTGCCCATCCTGCAAGGACTTTATAAAAGGTATCATTATCTTTTTTAATCTTTATAATGACCCATGAGTCAGGGTTATATTCCATTTTACACCATCTGATTAGCTAGATCATATATTTCTTTATTCACAGATTCGAAGCAATTATTCTGATATTGGTCTAATATTTTAGTAGCTTTTAGAAAAATATTAAAGTTATTTTCTGTTACAAGCGAACTTTTTAAATAATTATTGTGTTGAGTTATTGTTCTGTTGAATTTTTTATCATTAGGATCTAAAATCCATTTTTCTCGAGTGCTAGTAGGTACCATACTAACAGATAGATAATTAGGGTTGTGGAGCCTGTTAAAACTTACATTAAAATTAAGAGGTCTAAAAAATTCTAAAACTTCTTGTAGCTTATTTACATTTAAAAGTGATACAGTACAGTTAACGTTAAGATATAATTTAGGATACTCATCTCTAACAGCACTCCATTTTTTACATACTTCAGAAACTGTATCCCAAGATACACCCCATCTAGTTACGTTAGCTAGTTCTCCTACTCCGTCAATACTTGCTTGTATGACAGGGGATTTAAAGTGTAGTATTTTTTTCAAAAGATTATCATCTGGAAAAATGCTACAATTGGTAATAAAAATAAGTTCTAACTTATCAGGCTCTTTTACTTCATTATAAAGCTTATCAATAAACCATTCAAGATTTTTAGAATAGAATGTTTCTCCACCCTGTATTCTAATAAGTCTTACATAAGATAAATCTGTATTCTCTATTACTTTTCTAAATCTCTTTTGATACTCAATATTAGACTCAGTCTGATGTCTTACATTAACTGCACCAGAATTTCTCATCAAGTCAATAACATTTCTAGCAGCATTCCATTTACTACTAGAATGAGGGCCACAAATACGACACATCATATTGCATGCGAAGTCAAGAGTTATATCCATATCTTGAATATAACCTTCCTTATAATCACTATGATTAAAATTTTTGTTAATATTCTCTCTACGGCTCTCTAACCCGTTCTCTTCTAGCTTCCAACAATTAGAACAAGAAAAAGACTTCTTATTAGATTCTATATCTGATCTGAGTCTTTTATACACATCTGTATTATGTAAGCCGTTGAGAGAGTCTAGTTCGTATATTGAAGGAAGAATATATTCATCTTCATTGTCCACAATAAATTTGCAGCAAGGGGCTGTTAATCCCTTTGCATCCATTATCGCTACACCAAATTTTGAATATAAACAGCTATTGTTCATTTAAAAAGGTGGGAGGCTGTTACCCAGCCTCCCTTGCCTGCTCCGGCTTTATTAAGCTGCATCAGCAAATTCAATCGCCTTTTCAAGTGCCTGCACCTTACGCTGACGGTTCTGACCGAACCACGCAGACTGCAAACGGGTATCGTTGGAATGCCCAAGCAAATGATCTGTAGTATAGGTCACTGCATTGAAAGCCTGCCACCAAGAACCGCGACCAAAGTCAGCTCCGGGCTGCGTTTCCATGACTTCAAGAGCCTGGTTAGCAGGACGAGAAAGGACCTTAGCATTCTTTTCCTTAACCATAGCAGGAAACACAGACTGAAGATATTCGGTAAGCGAGTCAGAAGTATAACGCTTAGTAGAAAGATGCTCAGCAACTTCCTTATAAGTTGCCATCTTAGTATGAGCAACTCCCAGAGTCTGCTTAACCATTTCAGCATCAAACTGACGGCGATGGTTAAGACGGACCATAAGATCAGACTTACCAGCAAGCGAAAGAGTCAAAGTATTGTTACATACAACTCGAATAGGAGTAAAGCGAATGTCAATACACTTACCATACTCATGCGGGTTAGAGAACAGAAGATAAGAATCAACCTTATCCCCGCCAAGAATCTCAAAAGAGTCCTTGACCTTAGCAAGTGCCCACACATTCTTGCCTTCACGAAGAGATCCGGCAGTATGCATTTCCATGTCACCTGCCATCACAAAATCGTTAAAGAACTCAAAAGCAGTTTCGTTCTGCACAGGATTCCAATCACCTGAAACAACCGACAGAATCTTCTTATCAGAAGAACGTACTAGAGCAGAATCCTGAGTAGGAATCTTCTTGCCATCGATTTCACAGAACGTAGGAATCTTTTCGACAGTCCAGTTAAGTCCTGCCTTATCTAGCATCTGAGCAGGTGTCAGATCATTGATAACCTTAGTGCCAAGGCCATGCCAGGGAGTCTCTCCAGCGTAAGCCATCGTCTCAACTTCGTGTGCCATTTCACTTTCTCCATTTCAATTGCACATTACTCTATTATAATAGCTGCTTTTATAATTAAAGCAACTACTTTTTTTAGTAGCAAACCTTGCGATAGGTTTGTACCCATTCCCAACCATTCCAGTATTCACCTGTAAATTCGCGATAGCAGCGAACAGGACGGGTGTAATAAGGGCGCTCTTGATAATAACCGTTGCCATTTGCAATAGCTCCGCCTATAATAAGACCGCCAATAAGAGGGAATACCCAGTTATTGTTATTATTATGGTGATGGTGGTGAGAGTTTCCATGGCCATATCCATTAATATGGCGTTGGTCTGCTTGTGCCGAGGTGCTATAAATAATAGACGCAGCGGCAATTACTGCTAGAAGTTTTCGCATCGTTTCTCCATGCGTTTGCGGTCGTAAGAGCCTCTACCCTTACGAGATTTAACAGTACGCTGATGATATTTTCTATCAGCGAGTGACATTGCAACAAAGTTGCGTTGTTTAGGTTTCTTCTTCATCATACTTTATTTATAGTATGTTTTCGTTAAAAAAGCAACTGTTTTTTGTAATTTATAACTATTTGAAATCATTGAGTTTTTTCTGATATGGCTAATTTTATCATATGGTCTGGCACAGATATTGTGCATTCTATACTAAGAACAGGCGGACCATACCAGGTTGCTAGCTGGTTACGACAGTACGGGTATACTGTACAGGTCATTGATTTCGGCTATAACTTATCACCAGACATTATAGCGGAATTAACTGAAAGATATATTACTAGAGATACTTATGCAATTGGGTGTAGTGCTACTTTCTGGAATTTAGATACAGAAATACAAGACGGTGTAAAGAAAGTAGTAATTCCAGTTCCTGAATGGGTAAGTATAGCAAGAAAGAAGGTAGAAAGCAAGCATCCTAATATAGAATGGATTTTAGGAGGAGCAAATGCTAATTCAGTTTATAGTAATCTAAAATGGCTAAGAATGCCAGATTATGCTGAAAATAATATTTTAAAATATTTTGATGAGAGGTCTGGAGCTAAAATAGTTAGACCTTCGTTCGATATTAAAAATTTTGTACGCACGTATACTGAAAACGATTATATTAATCCTCATGAAGTACTTACATTAGAGCTTGGAAGAGGGTGTGTATTTAAATGTAAATTTTGTAGTTATCCTTACATAGGTAAGAAAAAAGGTACATATACAAGAACGTTTGAAAATCTTCGTGATGAGGTTATGTACAACTATGAGCGATGGGGCGTTACAAAATATTATTATACAGATGATACTATTAATGATGATGAGGATAAGCTTAAAGATTTAGTAAAACTTCGTAACTCTGTTCCATTTGAGCTTGAATGGTTAGGATTCTTAAGAGCTGATCTTTTATGGGCTAAACCTCATACAATAGATATGTTAGAAGAAAGTGGATTAAGGTCTGCGTTTTTTGGTATAGAGACATTTAATCCGTACAGCGCTAAACTAGTAGGTAAAAGTTGGTCGGGTACACATGCAAAAGATTTTCTCCCTAAACTCAGAGAGAGATGGGATAATAAAATTAACTGGCATTTAGGTTTAATATTAGGTATACCTGGATGGACGTATAGTGAGCTTGAAAAAGATATGCAATGGCTCATAGATAATAAAATGTATAGATGGAAATGGTGGGCTCTTTATGTTAATCCTGTTTCAGGAAAACTGTATCAGAGCGAGTTTGACAGAAACTATAATACATATAATATTAAATTTAGACCTAATAATATGATTAATTGGGAATATAAAAATCTGTGGCACGAACATATAAGGATAGCTGCTTTACAAGCTAATGAATGGTGTGATCCTCATTGTTGTGTAGGAGGATGGTTATTAGGTGAGCTAAGTGCTACATATCAAAAACCAATGAGTGAAGTTATGAAAATGAACCTAAGCGATGTTAATTATACATCTGCTCGTCAGCAAGCAAATGGATTGGCTTTAGAATATGCAAAAAAACACCTTTGAATATACAAGAAATAATCACTTTAAAATTACATATGATACTGATTTTAAAATTGAATTTGGTAAAGTAAAATCTCACAAGACATTTAGACAAGAATGTATAGAAGTAGCTAAAGAGCTTTATGACAAACACGGCAATAAATTAGATATTCTTCTAAGCGGAGGAATTGATTCAGAAATCGTATTGTTAAGTTTTCTTGCAGCCGGTATAACTCCTCGAGTAACAATTATTAGATATGAACGAAATCTTAATATGCACGATATTAATTACGCGTTTAGACTTTGTGCGCGTTATGGTATTGTTCCTGAAGTTTTTGATTTTAATGCTGAGTTATTTTTTAAAAATGATTGTGTAGAAATAGCGTTTAGAACTAAATGTAACAGCCCACAGCTTAATCTTCTAGCTTATTGTATGGGTAAGATAAATGGTATTCCAGTATTAGGTATGGGTGAAAATCATTTATCTAGAAGATATGAAAGTGATAATAAATACAGTTTGCAAGTATTTGATGTAGAGCAAGAAAAAGAAACAAGGCTTCTTACTTATTTTCAAGATAATAATAAAGAAGTTATTCCAGCTTTCTTTCAATATACCCCTGAACTTATGGTTTCTTTTTTACAAAAAGAATCTTTGTACAGATGGGTAGAGACTGCTAAAAAACAAAGATATCTTAATATTAATAAAATTAAATGGCAAATAGCATCTGAAGATTTTGATTTAGAGCCCCGTCCTAAATTGACAGGATTTGAGTTATATTCAGAATTAGATGATGAATATAGAAGAAGAATAAACTCATATTCAAATAGAATTAAATTTACAGAGTTTAGTAGTTATATTAAAAAGTTTGACGTGCCTCTTTTAAGAGAAATTAAGTATGAACAAAATTGATCTTATTAAATTTATAAACGATAATAAAATATCTTTAGGTATTGCAAATAAAAAAACAGAACTTAGAGAAGTTAATAATAGTGTAGGTTTTGGTAGATATGCTATAGAAAAAATACTGCAGGATGAAGCTGTATATAGAATAGGTGGTATGTGGTTAACTCATGAAGAGAGAGAAGAATATAATGAAGACTATTTTCATTTAATAGATAAAGTATATTTCTTTCAAGGAGGACTTTATCCTGAATTAAACGGCTCTCATAATCATAGCTGTGATCCAAATTGTTATATAGAAGATAATACTATTAGAGCGCATAGAGACATAAAAAAAGATGAGCAGTTAACAGTTGACTACTCATCTTTTATTAATCATAATTATGTTATACTAAACAAATGCGGATGTGGTGCATCTGATTGTAGAGAAGTTGTTACTGGCTTAGATTGGCTTATCTATGATCTTCCTGAAAAATATAACTACAAAGTTAGTAGTGAGATACTGAGACACTATTTAAATATTCAAAAAGAGAAGCATAGTTAGAAGCTGTACTAGTAAACATAGGGCATACAATTATTGTATTATTATAATTACGTACTAGATAGTTAAGCTTCTTAGCTTCTTTACGAGCCTCAGGTCCATCTTTAACATCAATACCAATAGTTAGCCCATACTGTCTAGTATTAACTTTTAAGTATTTTTCAAACCCTTTAGCAGTCTTGCTAACAGGGTATTTTTTATACAACTCTAACACTTTTAAAAGTGCAGCGCATGCAAGCGGGTGTCCTGAGGTTGTGTAACCATAATTAAACACTTCATTAGTTTTATAGATTTGATCTGCTACTTCTTCACTAACCATTGTAGCAGATAACGGAAACATACCGTTAGTAAGACCTTTGCTAGCAATGAGAATATCTGGTTTAAAATTTCTCAAAGCATAAGCAAGATCACCGGCTCGCCCTAATGCAGTAACTGTCTCATCATAGGCGATTAAGAACCCATACTTACGTTTTAATTCGTATGCATGGTTTATAATTTCCCAGCTAATTTCACGTACACCTGAATTAACTTTAAGTGGCTCTATAACTAAAAGAGCGGTGTTGTGATCTACATCACTTAAGTCTAGTTTAGTATTAACAAAATTAAGTTTTGTAGCACCGTGATAGCTATTAGTTAAAGTAACTAAATTAGTTTTTCTACCATTAAAGCAAAACCTTGCAATATAACTAGCTGTATCTATTGCATCTGATCCGCTATTACCAAAATAAACTTTACTATAACCGAACAGCTTGGTTATTTCTTCAGCTGCTTTTTCGGTAACGTCAGCATAAGACCAAAAGTGGTTAGGGTAGAAGTGTAGCTTCTCCATTTGCTCGACGACTGCATCTTGAATTTCTTTGTTGCAATAACCATAATTTACATTCCATAATCCACTAGTTGCATCGAAATAAGATTTACCTTCACTATCAACAATTATATCGCCGTAGCCTTTTTTAAACTCTACAGGGCTATTTAATTTATAATGATTAGTATAACTTAATATTTGTTTAGACATTAGCTTGATCTAATTTTAGTTTAGTCCATGAATTGCGCATACTTTGTTCTGGAGGGTATGCCCAGTCTTTATTGCTTAAAGGTGATACTGAAAGCTCATTATTTCTAACAATATCTAAATGATAGTTAGCAACCCATTCTATATTTTTCTTATACACTTCTCCAGGTACAATTTGAGATGTAAGAACGTTCTTTGCATTTTTATGAGATAAACCAAAACTTCTTAATCTCGGATATGCCCAGAAGCTTACATTATAGTCACTATGTCTCTCAAATTGAGTATGAGAATGATTTGACATTATATCTTCCCATTTGAGTGCTATTTGTTTACATTGAGGGAGATCTAAAGTATCATGTCTCCAGTAGTAGTCTGGGTTCCAGCGAACTTCTCTAATTCCAAATTTACTAGAATTATCAGAGAATTCATTAGATGTTCGCCCACCCTCATCACTAACATACAGTATTTCATATTGAACTTTGTCTAGATAAGTTTGTTCTTTAAGCCAGCTAGCTGTCTCCATTAACGATTCTTCTGTTTCTCCAACAAGCCCAATGATAAAGCTTGCTAGGATAAAGACACGATCACCGCTTGTTTCTCTTAACCATTTAATAATATCTTTTATCTTATCTGGATGCAACCCTTTACCAGCAATTTTTGCTGCTGTGTGGTTAAAGGTTTCAACTCCTAAGAACATGCCTCTGCAGCCCATGTCTAGCATTTTTTCTAGCATCCAGGGGTACTTATAGAACATATCAGGTCGCGTATAAGCTATCCATTCAATATTAAACGGCAAGCTCTTAATGACATCGTACATCATATTAATTTTTGCAGGACTATCGTTAACAGTATCATCAGTAAGCTGGTAGCCTGTAGTACCAAAATTTTCATAGTTATAGATAAGTTCTTCTCTAAGAATCTTTGGATCTTTAATAACTGTGCCGCTATGATCATAGAAACAAAATTTACAACCAAAACGACAGCCTTTAGAAATTTCTAACGGAAGCCATTCACCTGGTTGAATAGCATCATTTCTTGTCCATTTAGTTTGATTAATTAAAGCACCCTTACCTGCTAAAGCAGGTTCATTAATAAACTTAACACCTTGTTTTTCAAATACTTGATTTTCATTAAGAGTATTATTTAAAAAATTAACAATAGTTTTTTCACCATAACCATGAAACGCATAGCTTACATATTTACGCATAGCTTCCGGAAGTTCAAATTTTTTCTTTTGTGTAATATGTTGTTTATAAAATGTATCTACTAAAGCACCGCCAATTATAATTTCAGCATTAGGAGCTAGTTCTTTAATTCTAGCAAACCACTCTAAACATTCTTGATGGCTAAAATGCCACAAGTTAAAATCTTTTTGCTTAGGATTGAATGGATTGTTTAAGAACGTAATACTTAAAGCAATATACTTAGTATCCGGGGTAACTAGCTGCTCGAATACTTCAAAGAAATTATCCAATTTTGTAAAATAATCTAAAACTACAACATCCCAATCAGGACATTTTTCGCGAATATTAGAGGCAATAGTATAAGGGCCCATATAACGAGTCCAGAAATTATACTTACTAGAACCAACATATTTACCAGTAGCATAGTTGCTGTTTGATTTAGGATTATATACTACATCTAACAGTTTGTCTAATTTTGCATGGCTAATCATATCTTCTCTCTCTTCCTCTTCTAGGAAGTGAGAGCGAAATTTAGTACCTCCAGTACCTCTTACATCATAGATATCACTTAAAATAATTATTCGGCTCATACTAAACCATTCTTTTGTAAATAAATGTTGGCTAAACTTTTATAGTTATCTGCATGTTGTCTAATCCATGTCTTGTTATTTTTATTAGCAGACAATAACTCTCTATGATTGAACCCTAAATTACTACAACGGCTATATCCAAGATAAGATGTCATTATACGTCTTTGCCAAGCATCGCTTTTTTGTGTTTCTTCTATCATCTCTATTAAAGCGGATTTAGTCATATTTTTGTTAGACCAATCTTCAATATACACTCCATTATTATTTAGTTCCATAGAAATCTTATATCCATACTTCTCTGGATTCTTTTGAATCTTACTATAATCGATTGTATATTCTTTATCCTTATTGTAAGTACCGATATACAGAGGTGTTATTTCCCATGCATTAAGCCAGGGTTGATGTTCTGTCCATTCAACTAACTCTTTACATGACTCTAAAGTTTCTCCAGGTAGACCTAAAATAAATCCACTTCCCATTACAATATCATCTTTCCATTTAGTCTTGCATTTTTCAAGAGATATTTCTATAACATCTCTTTTAGTAACCTTACCAACTAAAGGACCTACTTTATCGTTAATAGTTTCTA